>ENA-USUM01000404-USUM01000404.1-human-gut-metagenome-genome-assembly--contig:-NODE-404-length-24584-cov-14.577019_pt1 | contig 24584 bp, 20 predicted proteins | sample MGYA00250063_ERZ773402 | MGnify/ENA primary metagenome ERZ773402 (study PRJEB29103, sample SAMN06112030) | human gut metagenome | biome: human gut; feature: ankylosing spondylitis patient; material...
GGGCGGGCGCAAATGCGCCCGCCCCTGATGCGCTTTTCTCTTGCAGGCTGTGTCGAAATATGGTAGGATGGATGTATACCATATGGTATAGCGACCCCCAAATACATGATTCGGAGGAAAGAGAAGCGATGAAGCAGATGAAACGGGCCGCAGGTCTGCTGCTGGCGCTGGTACTGGTGCTGAGCATGGCCGCCTGCGGTAAGAAGGACGGAGACGGCGGCGACAGCCAATCCGGCTTCCAGCGTGGCACGATTGAAAACGGCATTTACACCAACACCTTCGTGGGCATCGGCTGCCAGCTGAGCGATGACTGGACCTACTACACCGACGAGCAGCTGGCAGAGCTGTCCGGCGTGGTGGCCGAGAGCAGCGAGGAGATGCAGAAGGCCATGGAGGATGGCAAGAGCACCTATGATATGTTCGCCAGCGCCATGGAGGGCCTTGTGACCATAAACGTGGTGTATGAGGATCTGGGCGCTCTGTACGGCAAGCTGCTGGACGAGGCGGGCTATCTGGAGATCGCCGTACCCAAGCTGGAAGATGCTCTGGCCTCCATGGGGCTATCCAACGTGAAGGTGGAGCAGACTCCGGTGCAGTTCGCCGGTCTGGTTCGGGAGGGCGCTGTTATCTCCGGCGAGATGGACGGCGTCCCCATGTATGAGACGCTGGTGTGCATCAAGCAGGAGGGCTATATGTGCTGCGTGACCATGTGCAGCTGGACGGAGGATATCACCGCCGATCTGGCGGAGCTGTTCTATCAGGCGTAAGCCACGGCGAAACAAATAAACAGGAGGCCGCAGACAATGCCTGCGGCCTCCTGTTTTTTTGGTTTATTACAGCTCCGGGGCGGCGTTGGTGCGCTGGGAGCGCAGACGGTAAGTGACCTTCTTCAGCTTCCGGCTTCTCATGGAGCTGATGGCCGTGGGGATAGCGCCCAGCAGCGTGAAGGCATACAGCTTCACCAGCTCCCCGATGTAGGTGGAGGAATCGATGATCTCCTGACGCAGCATCTCCGGGATCATGCGGAAGCAGTCCAACAGGCTCAGCTCGTAGTACTCCTTCAGCTCGTTATAGACGGCGACGGACCAATCCAGCTGGTAGCCCACATAGGTCATGCCCAGCATCAGCACGATGCTGACCACCAGACCCACGGTGGAGAACCGGCCGCCCAGCAGCTCATAGCCCTTCATGGTGCAGATGGCCATGACGATGCCGCTGACTGCCGCCACGTAGCCCAGCTGGCCCAGCAGCACGATGCACGCCACGCCCAGCAGAGAACCCAGCAGCGCACCCACGGTGCCGGCCACCACGTTCTCCGTCTTGCCCAGCTCCGCCTGCTGGTTCTGCTCCTGCAGATGGCCCAGCTGCTGGTAGCAGCTGTCGCACAGCAGGGAGGGGACACCGGTCATGATGCAGGGGTCCGTCTCCACGGCGCTGCCACAGTTCTGGCAGCAGTTGTCATAGCCGGAGGCGTGCAGAAACTCCACCACGGCGGCTACGGCCTCCGCCAGCTTCTCCACCTGATTGGGATTGCCGAAGCGGACATTCAGGGTCAGCTCCACCCGGCTGCGCCGGACGGAGACGCCCGTCACCAGACGGGTCCCCTTTACAAACTGCCGGATGGCGGACTGATCCGGCTCCTGCCCCAGCCGGTGCAGGGACAGGGTCATGGCGGCAAGGCCCTGATCGTTGCGCCAGAGCATGGTCTGGTAGCCGCCGACGCTGCCGAAGAGGATGCTGCTCTCGCCGTCCACCGTCAGGTGCAGACGCTGGGCGGTCTGGTCCAGAAAGGTCTTTTCTTTTTGGGTCATGGGGTAGTTCTCCTTTTCTTTCTTTCACATGGTTTACACACAACTAGGCCGGAGGATCGTCAGAAGGAGACGACCTCCTCCTTGGGCTTTTCGCAGGGGGCGATGGCGGTGACATACAGCACCGGGCCCTCGCCCTGATAGGCGTCATTGGCCTCTTTCTTCACCGTGGCGGTGATCTCCACCCACTGGCGGTTCTTGAACTTCTCCAGCCCCTCGCCCTTGGCCACCAGAGCCAAAAACTGCATATCGTTTTCGCAGCAGACCATGGCGAAGCGGCCGGGGCAGTGGACGCCCTTGAACTTCTTGGAGTGGCACATGACGGCCTTATACCGCACGGTGACGCCGTCGTAGCGGTCGGGGTTGTCCATCATATCCACATACCAGACGCCGTAGTCGTCGTCCGGCACATCCAGATGGCCGTCGGAGAGATCGAAGGGGGACATCTCCGGAGTGACGTACTCCTCGCTGGTGCCGTCCTCGTTCTCCAGATAGATATCGGCCCGGCGGTTCACCATCCGCAGGTTGCGGCTGCGGAGCTGGGCTCGCAGCTCCTCGTTGCAGTGGTTGAAGATCAGCATATCGGCGTTGCTGATCTTCTCCATCATCAGCTGGCCCATATTCTTTACATACATCTCGAAGCTTCTGGCGTCCACCAGACACATGATCTGGTAGAGGATCCAGTTGGCAGGCAGGCCGTCCCGGTACAGAGGCTCGATCATCCACATACCGTTATACTCGATGATGACCTGCTTGGGCCGGTACTGCTTCTCAAGCTTCTTGAACAGCTCCGGAGTCAGCTGACTCTGCTCGTCCACCGTGTAGGTGAACACATTGCCCAGCACACGGGGGTCGTACTCCAGCTCCCCCTCCTCGCAGCAGATCAGCAGGGTACGATCCTCCTCGGCAAAGCCGTCCCGGAGGATACCGTTGATGAAGCCGGTTTTGCCGGAATCCAGAAAGCCGGCGATGAGATAGACAGGAATATCCATAGTTCCTCGCTCCTTACAGGTGTTACAGGCTGAACAGCTCTTTGAGCTTGTCCTCCTTCAGCTGGGCGCCGATGACGCACAGGCGGCCGGTGTAGTCGGCGCTGCCGTAGCGGACGTCCTGCTCCTCAGGGACATAGTCGAAGTGCAGCCACTTGCCGCCGCTGGGGACGATCCCCTTGGCCCGGAGGATGGCGCCGAAGTCGCCGGTATCCAGCGCCGTCAGGATGCGGCGGATGTCCTCCTCCGTGTAGGAGTGGACCGTCTCGGCGCCCCAGCTGGTGAACACCTCGTCGGCGTGGTGGTGATGGTGGTGGCAGGAGCACTCCGGGTCATCGCACTCGCCGTCGTGGTGATGGTGATGCTCATGCTCGTCGTGGTGCTCGTGCTCCTCGTGGTCATGGTGGCAGCAGCCCTCGTGATGGTGATGCTCATGTTCGTCGTCATCGTCATCATCGTCGTGGTGATGGCCGCAGCAGCAGTGGCCCTCGTCCTCGTCGTGGTCATGATGATGGTGATGCTCGTCATGGTCGTCATGGTCATCATGCTCATCATGGTCGTGGTGGTGATGGTGGTGCTCCGCCTCCTCCGCCTCGTGCTCGGCCTGCATCCTGGCCAGCAGCTCATCGGCCAGAGAGACCTTTTCCACAGCGGACAGCAGAGTCTTGCCGTCCAGCTGGTCCCACGGGGTAGTGAGGATGGCGGCGGTGGGATTCTTCTCCCGCAGCAGAGCCACGGCGGCCTCCAGCTTCTCCTGAGACAGCTTCTGGGTCCGGGAGAGGATGATGGTGCCGGCAGACTCGATCTGATTGTTGTAGAACTCACCGAAGTTCTTCATATACACCTTCACCTTGGTGGCGTCGGCCACGGTGACGAAGGAGTTCAGCTTCATATCCGGCTCGTCCCGAACGGTGTTCTCCACCGCCACGATAACGTCGGAGAGCTTGCCTACGCCGGAGGGCTCGATGAGGATGCGATCCGGAGCGAACTGCTCATGGACCTGGCGCAGGGCCTTGTTAAAGTCGCCCACCAGAGAGCAGCAGATGCAGCCGGAGGACATCTCGCTGATCTGCACGCCGGAATCCTTCAGGAAACCGCCGTCGATGCTGATCTCGCCAAACTCGTTTTCAATGAGTACCAGCTTCTCGCCCTGATAGGCCTCGCTGAGCATCTTCTTGATGAGCGTGGTCTTACCGGCACCCAGAAAGCCCGATACAATGTCGATTTTTGTCATAAAACAACCCTTCTTTTCTCCTCCGCCATGGCAGAGGACAATTTTTCTCTTATATCATACCCTATTTTTCCAAAAATGCAAGAGGGGGAGACGACCCTCCACCGCCGGGGCGGAAAACTTTTCTTGACAGGATACTCATACGGCGTTATACTGTACTCACTATAAACGAAAGGAGGCGTACACCATGACGAAGAGCAAGCTGACCAGTAAGGGGATCATTGTGTGCGCCGCCGGATCGGCCCGATAAAGGGGCCGATGTGACCGTACTCTGTGTGCGTCCCCGTCCGGGGGCGCATTTTTTGTACGCTGCCGGATGCCGGCAGCGTTTGGACAGGCGGTCTGCGGGCCGCCGGGAGAGAGAAGGAGGCTTATGGAAGAGAATCGATCGACATTCAAGCTGTCGGGGCGGGAGAAGGCCGGGCTCATCTGGCACTATCTGCGCCCCTGCTGGGGGCATTTTGCGGCGGCGCTGCTGTGTGCGTGCCTGTCCATGGCGCTCAACGCCCTGACGCCCCAGATCATCCGTATCACGGTGGACTCCATCCTGGGATCCGAGGAGGCCAAGCTGCCGGCGCTGGTGCTGCGGGTACTGCCGCTGGAGACGCTGCGGCAGGAGCCTGTCACGGCGCTGTGGTGGGCGGCGGGAGCCGTCATGGTGACGGCGCTGCTGCGGGGCCTGTGCAGCTTCGGGCAGCGGGCGCAGCTGTCCCGCGGGTCCGAGGCCTACGTCAAGGGGCTGCGGGATGACCTGTACCGGCGCATCCAGTATCTGCCCTTTGCGTGGCACAAGCAGCATCCCACCGGCGACATCATCCAGCGCTGCACCTCCGATGTGGACGTGATCCGCACCTTCGTGTGCAACCAGCTGGTGGAGGTGGTGCGAACGGTGTTCCTCATCATCCTGTATCTGTGGATCATGTTCCGCATGAACGTGAAGCTGTCCCTGATCGCTCTGGCCTTCATCCCCATTGTGGGCCTGTCGTCGGGGGTGTTCTACCGGAAGATCTCCTCCCGGTTCAAGACCGCCGACGAGGCCGAGGGCGAGGTGACCGCCTGCGCTCAGGAGAACCTCACCGCCGTGCGGGTGGTGCGGGCCTTCGGACGGGAGAAGTATGAGGAGGACAAATTTCAGGCCAAGAGCGAGCGGTACGCCGGACTGTGGATCCATCTGGGAAAGCTCCTGTCGGTATACTGGGCGTCGGGGACGCTGCTGACGTGCCTGCAGGTGATGGTCATCATTCTGGCGGGCATCCACGAGAGCGTGGCCGGGGCCATGACTCTGGGCGCCTTCGTGGCCTTCGTCAGCTACAACGAGTCTCTGGCGTGGCCTGTGCGTTCTCTGGGCCGGGTGCTGTCGGATATGAGCAAGGCCGGGGTATCCATGGACCGTGTGGGCTACATCCTCCGCTCCCCGGAGGAGCAGGAGCAGCCCGACGACGTTCCCTTCCCCGGCGGGGACATCGTATTTGACCATGTGACCTTCGGCTACGAGGGGCAGCCGGTCCTGAAGGATGTGTCCTTCACCATCCGGGAGGGGGAGACCTTCGCCGTGCTGGGCGGCACCGGCTCCGGCAAGAGCACGCTGGTGCATCTGCTGGACCGGCTGTACGACGTGCCGGAGGGCTCCGGCCGCATCACCATCGGCGGCGTGGACCTGCGGCATATCCGGCGCGGCGACCTGCGGCGGCACATCGGTCTTGTTTTGCAGGAGCCATTCCTGTTCTCCCAGACCATCGGGGAGAACATCCGGGCTGTGCGGCCCGATGCGCCGGAGGATGCCATGCGCCGTGCGGCGGCCATCGCCTGCGTGGATGATGCGGTGACCTCCTTCCCGGAGGGGTATGACACCATCGTGGGGGAGCGGGGCGTGACTCTCTCCGGCGGACAGAAGCAGCGGGTGGCCATCGCCCGGATGCTGATGCAGCAGGCCCCGGTGATGATCTTCGACGACTCCCTGTCCGCCGTGGACGCCGAGACGGACGAGAAGATCCGCACCGCCCTGCGCCGGTCCACCGGCAATGCCACGGTGCTGCTGATCTCCCACCGGGTCACCACCCTCATGCAGGCCGACCGCATTCTGGTGCTGGACGGCGGCCGGGTGGCGGAGTTGGGGACTCACGCCCAACTGGTGGAAAAGCCCGGCATCTACCGGGATATCTATCACATTCAGATGCAGAGCGCCGACCGGGCGCTGCTGGAGGAAGGGGGGAGCGAGCATGGCGGCCATTGATGAAAAGGAATATACCCAATCCTTCGACTGGAAGATCTGGAAGCGGCTGGGGCCGTTCCTGCGGCCCTATCGGGGGGCCTTCGTGTCCATGCTGGTGTTCAACGGCATCTGCGCTCTGGTGGACGTGGTGCTGCCCCTGTTCCAGAAGTACGCCATCCAGAACTTCATCGAAAAGAACACCCTGACGGGGCTGCTGCCCTATGCGCTGGCGTATCTGGCGGTGGTGGTGGTGCAGGCACTGTCGGTGGTGGCCTTTGCCCGGAACTCCATGCACATCGAGATGAATCTGGGCAAGGATATGCGTGGGACGCTGTTCCACCATTTGCAGACCCTGTCCTTCTCCTTTTATAACGTGACACCGGTGGGGTATCTGCTGACCCGTGTCATGAGCGACACCAACCGCATCTCCGGTATGCTGGCGTGGAACTTTACGGATATCCTGTGGGCAATGTTCTATGTGCTGGGTACCTTTGCCGCCATGCTGGCGCTGAACTGGAAGCTGGCGCTGGCAGTCATCGCCATTGTGCCGGTGATGGCCATTCTGACGGGGTACTTCCAGAACCGCATCCTCCACTGGAACCGGAAGGTGCGTAAGCTGAACTCCCGCATCACCGGAGCCTTCAACGAGGGCATCACCGGCGCCCGCACCACCAAGACGCTGGTGACGGAGGAGCAGACCGCCGACGCCTTCCGCAGTCTCACCCGACAGATGCACGACTCCGGCATCCGGGCAGCCCGGCTTAATGCGGTGTTTATCCCGCTGGTGCTGTTCTTCGGCACCATGGCGGTGTCCATCGTGCTGCTGCGGGGCGGCTATATGGTGCTGGATCAGGCGCTGGAGCTGGCCACTCTGTCGGCCTTTACCACCTATGCCGTCAGTATCTTTGACCCCATCCAGATGACCGCCGCCAATCTGGCGGAGTTCATCTCTCTGCAAGCCTCCATCGAGCGGGTAACCGACCTGATGGACGAACAGCCGCAAATTCAGGACACCCCGGAGGTCATCGAGAAATACGGCGATGCCTTCCACCCCAAGCGGGAGAACTGGGAGCCGCTGCGGGGCGAGATCGAATTCCGGGATGTGACCTTCCGCTATCCCGACGGCGGCGAGAACGTACTGGAGCATTTCTCCCTCCACATCCCCCAGGGGACCACGGTGGCCATCGTGGGCGAGACGGGGGCCGGCAAGAGCACCCTCATCAATCTGGCCTGCCGGTTCTTCGAGCCTACGGAGGGGCAGATCCTCATTGACGGCGTGGACTACCGCCAGCGCAGCCAGCTATGGCTCCACTCCAACATCGGCTATGTGCTGCAGAATCCCCACCTGTTCTCCGGCAGCGTCCGGGAGAACATCCGCTACGGCAAGCTGGATGCCACCGACGAGGAGGTGGAGGCCGCCGCACGGGCCGTGTCGGCGGATACGGTGGTGGCCAAGCTGGAAAAGGGCTGGGACAGCGACGTGGGTGAGGGCGGCGACCGTCTCTCCACCGGCGAGAAGCAGCTAATCTCCTTTGCCCGTGCCGTGCTGGCCGACCCTCGCATCTTCGTGCTGGATGAGGCCACCTCCTCCATCGACACCCAGACGGAGCAGCTGATCCAGAACGCCATTGACCATCTGCTGACGAACCGCACCTCCTTTCTGGTAGCCCATCGTCTCTCCACCATCCGCAAGGCGGACGTGATCCTTGTGGTGAAGGACGGCCACATCGTGGAGCAGGGCAAGCATGAGGAGCTGCTGCGGCGCAAGGGGTACTACCACGACCTGTACAGCAAGCAGTTCGCTCAGGAGAGCGCCGCCCGCATCTTGGGCGAGGGCAGCGCCCAATAAAGCACATAGCAGAGCAACAGCCCCAGCTCCGGCGCAGCACTGCGCCGGAGCTGGGGCTTTCTGCGTGGTGGCGAGGGTACGCCGTCATGTCCCGGCCACGGGATATAGGGTAAAAAGCAGCGGGCCGCCGGTATATCCGGCAGCCAGCTGCTTTTGATATCCTTCCGGCAGAGAGGGGCTTTGACGGGAAAGGAAACACAAAGCAGACCGGAGATATCTATCAGGAATGCATGACTTTCGGCTGAAGTTTGAGGAGGTTTTGCCGGAGTCAGACCAGCTTGTAAATGCCGGCAGCGCCCATGCCGCCGCCGATGCACATGGTGACCATGGCATATTTTCCGCCGGTGCGGCGCAGCTCATTCAGGGCCTTGATGGTCAGGAAGGCACCGGTAGCGCCCTGGGGATGGCCCAGCGCCATAGCGCCGCCGTTGGGATTGGTCTTGGCGGGGTCCAGCCCCAGCGTTCTCATGCAGGGAATAGCCTGCGCCGCAAAGGCTTCGTTCAGCTCCACCACGTCCATATCGGCCACGGTGAGGCCCGCCTTTTCCAGCGCCTTGGGGGCGGCGTAGATGGGACCGAGGCCCATGTAATCCGGCTCGCAGCCGGCCACGGCGAAGCTCAGCAGCTCTGCAACGGGCCGGATACCCAACTCCTTGGCCTTGCTGTCCCGCATCAGCACCACAAAGGCGGCAGCATCGCTGGTCTGGGAGGAGGTGGCGGCGGTCACAAGGCCGCCCTCCTTGAAGCAGGGCTTCAGCCCTGCCAGCGCCTCCAGCGTGGTGCTGCGGCGGATGCCCTGATCCTTGTCAAAGACAATGGGGTTGCCGTCCACATCCACGCCGGGCAGCGGGATGATCTCATCATCGAACTTACCGGCGTCCTGTGCCGCCGCCGCACGGCGGTGGCTTTGGAGAGCCAGCTCGTCCATCTCCTGACGGGTGATGCCGTAGCGGGCGGCTACATTCTCCGCCGTCAGGCCCATGGGCATATACTCCTCCTCCCGCTGGCGCAGCAGGTCGGGATCGAAGGTATCGCTGATATCCAGATTCACCGGGCAGGCGGTCATGGACTCCACGCCGCCGGCCACCATTACATCCGCCACGCCGCAGGCGATCTGGCCCGCCGCCAGTGCAATGGCCTGTAGACCGGAGGAGCAGAAGCGGTTGATGGTCATGCCGCAGACGCTATCCGGCAGGCCCGCACGGGCGGCCACCAGCCGGGCCATGTTGAAGCCCTGCTTGCGCTCCGGGATGGCGCAGCCCACGATGAGGTCGTCGATCTGATCGACGGGCAGCTGGGGGACACGCTCCAGCACGCCCTTAAGGGTGAGGCCGCCCATGGTCACCGGATGCATATTCCGCAGGGCGCCCTTTTTTCCTGATTTTGCAACGGCGGAGCGGCCGTAGCCCACTACCACCACATGGTCAAACTGTCCCATTAGCAATCTTCCTCCATTTCTTTCAGCTCCGGAGAGACAATGAGCGGCGGCTCCACGGCGGAGCAGATCTCCTCCACGGAGTGGCCCCGGCGCAGCTCGGAGAGCACCAGACCCTCCGGCGTCACATCGATGACGCACCGCTCGGTGACGATATGATCCACGCACCGCCGCCCGGTATAGGGCAGGGTACATTCCTTGACGAGCTTGGGGGAGCCGTCCTTGGCGCACAGCTCCATGGCCACGATGACCTGCTTGGCCCCGTTGACCAGATCCATGGCCCCGCCCATGCCGAAGGCACGGTCGGGGGTGGCCCAGTTGGCCAGATCTCCGTGCTGGGAGACCTGAAGCGCTCCCAGCACCGTGGCAGCCATGCGGCCGGAGCGGATGATGCCGAAGGACTTGGCCACGTCAAAGGCGCAGCCCCCCAGCGCCGGGAGATAGGGAATGCCGCCGGCGTTAAAGAGCCGGTCGCTGATCTCGATGCCCTGCGCCGTGGCCCCTACGCCGATGAAGCCGTTCTCCGTCTGGAACAGGACGCCGCTCTCGGCGTAGTTGCCGCAGAGGCTGGGGATGCCGATGCCCAGATTGACCACGTCGCCGCTGTGGAAATACCGGGCCGCACGACGGGCGATAAAATGTCTGTTATCCATAGTCGTGCCCCCTTACACCAGGATCATATCCACGAACATACCGGGAACCTCCACCTCGTCGGGTGTGATCTCTCCCAGATCGCAGAAGTGGTCGCACTCCACAATGGACAGGTCCCCGCAGGTGGCCACGATGGGGTGGGAGGCCCGGCCGGTGCTGCCCCGGTAGGCCAGATTGCCGATGGGGTCGGCACGGCGGGCCCGTGTGATGGCGATATCCGCCCGGAGGGCGGTCTCCAGCAGGTACTGCTGTCCGTTGGCGGTGATGAGCTGCTTGCCCTCCTCCACCACGGTACCAAGTCCCGTTTTGGTGAGAACGCCTCCCAGTCCCATACCGCCGCAGCGGATGCGCTCGATCCAGCTGCCGATGGGGCTGAACTCCGCCTGAAGGGTACCAGCCTGGATCTGTGCGTTGGTATCCGGGTTGGTACCCACATGGGTGGTGATGATGCGGTCGATGACCTTCGCCCGGATCAGGCGGCCAATGCCCACGCCGGGGTCGCTGGTATCGATGGAATAGACGGTCAGATGCCGGGCGCCGCTCTCCAGAATACAGTCGATGAGCCGCTCCGGCATCCAGTGGCCGGTCTGGCCGCCGATGGCGATGGTCTGGCCATCCTTGAAGCAGGAGATGATCTTCTCCCGTGTAGTGACCTTACTTTCCATGTGGGGCCTCCTTTCCGGCGGTAAGCGGGACGATACAGTTGAGAATGAGCCCCACGGCAGCCAGCACGGCCGCAGCGGCAAAGGCCCACGTATAGGCCCCGTCCGGGGTGCGCAGACGCACCGCCAGCACCGGGCCGATGAGGCTGGCCAAGCCGAACACGATGTACATGACGCCGTAGTTCTCGGTGATATATTTGCTGCCGAACACCTGCGCCGTCAGCGGCGTCAGGACGGAGGCAAAGCCGCCGTAGCAGCTGGCCGCCACACCCATGGCAATCACGGCGGGAACGGTGGCGTGGCAGAGGGTCAGCAGCAGCATGGCGAGGATGCACACCGCCGACACGGCCGTGATCACACGGCGCAGGCCCAGTCGGTCAGACAGGCTGCCCCACAGGAAGCGGCCCGCCATGTTGCAGGCGGCGAATACGCTGACAAACACCGCCGCCGTAGCGCTGGTGAAGCCGTAGGCGTTCTGGAGAATGGGGGAAGCCTGACTGATGACGATGACGCCGGCCACCAGACCGCAGGTAAAGATGACCACCATCCCATAGAAGGCCGCCGTTTTGACCATCTGGCCCCGGCGCAGTCCCTCCGCCTGAATGGGAGCGTCGCCGGAGGGGGGGCACAGGGCCTCCCGCAGATCCTGCGGGGGCTCTACCAGCAGGGTGCTGCCCAGTAGGATCAGCACCAGAAAGGCACCACCCAGAATACAGAACGTCCCCCGCAGATTCACGCTGCGGATCAGGGCCGCCGCCACCGGCGCCCAGAGAATGGCTCCGGAACCGTAGGCCGCCGTGCCGAGGCCGGAGGCCATGCCGGACTTCTCCGGGAACAGGCGCACCACATAGGCCATCATGGCCGGGTAGACGAAGCCGGTCCCCAGACCGGAGAGGACGCCGTAGAACAGATAGAGCTGCCACACACCGCCGCTGATCCAGCCGGTGGTCATCAGGCCCGCCCCGAACAGAACGGCGCCCACCACCACGCAGCGCCGGGTCCCCAGACGGCGGATCAGGCCGCCGAAGAACAGCGGCGCCATGGTGGAGCACAGCACCGTCACCGTATACGTCAGGGAGACCTGCTGATCCGGCCAGCCGTGGGCGGCGATGATGGGGGTCTGAAGCACGCTCCATGCGTAGCCGAAGCCGGCGCAGATGCAGATCAGGAGACTGGCGATCATGGCCGGCCAGCGGCGCTTGAGGAATCCACTGATGTTGTTCATGGGGAGCCTCACAGCTTCTTATGGAGCTTCAGGATGTCGATGAGCATCTGATCCCGGTAGGCGATGCACTCGGCATTGGTGTGGCCGATGTAGTCGGGGAAGTTGGCCATCTCCTGATCCACGCCGGGCTGGGCCACCTGCGCCCAGTTGTCCGGCTGGTGGGTCCAACTGGCCATATCCTCTAGCCAGCGGTCGCCGGAATTGCCCAGCATCTCCACCATGCCGGTGAGGCCGCCGGGGTTGCCCATCTGCATGATCATGTTGTGGCCAAAGATGGCCCAACGGATGCCGGGGCCGTACACCAGCGCCTTGTCCACATCCTCCACGGAGCATACGCCCCGCATCACCAGATCCTGCACCTCACGATACAGGGCCAGCTGCAGACGGTTGGCAATGAAGCCGGGGCACTCCTTACGCAGCAGAACGGCCTCCTTGCCAATGGACTGATAGAAATCATAGGCCAATTGGACGCAGTCATCGTCCGTCTTGTCGCAGCGGGTAAGCTCCACCAGAGGAATCAGGTGCGGGGGATTGTAGGGGTGAGCTCCGATGCAGCGCTCCGGGTGAAGCGCCTCGGCCACGATATCGGAGATCAGCAGGCCGGAGGTGCTGCTGGCGTACAGGGCGTCCGGGGCGGCATACTGCTCCACCTGCGCCAGAATGGAGCGCTTGATCTCGATGCGCTCCGGGCCGCTCTCCTGAATGAACTGGGCGTCCTGCACCGCCTCCTCCATGGAGGTGGTGGGGCGCACGCAGGCGATGATCTCGTCCTTGCGGGCGGCGGTGATGGCGTTGTGGGCCACCAGTGCGTCCAGACTGCGGAGCATCTGGTCGTGGCTCTTGGCCAGCTGCTGGTCGTTGATGTCGTAGAGGGTGACGTGCAGGCCCTTCAGGGCATACTGGATGGCCCAGCTGGAGCCGATGACGCCGCCGCCGACACAGGCGACATTCTTGATATCAGAAACGTTCATACCGTCCTCCTTCAGCGAACCAGCGGCGGGATGCCCAGAATTTCACGGGCCTCGGCGGGGGTGGCAGGCTGATTGCCGAAGAGCTTGACGGCCTCCACAGCCCGCTGCACCAGCATCTGGTTGGTGGCCATGATCTTCCTGCCGTTTTCGTCCTTGCCGAAGATGACGTTATCCTCCATCCCCACACGGATGTGTCCGCCCAGCGCCAGAGCGGCGTACAGGATAGGCAGGTGGGCGGCGCCGATGCCGAAGGCGGACCACGTGGAGCCGGCAGGGATGCGGTCCTTCAGATAGATCAGGTTCTCCACCGTAGCGGGCATACCGCCCAGCACCCCCAGACAGAACTGGTAGTGACAGGGGGTGGACAGGTGGCCCTTCTTGACGAAGTAATCGGCGATGCCCAGCATACCGGCATCAAAGATCTCGATCTCCGGCTTGATGCCTTTTTCCAGATAGGCATCGCCCAGCTTCTGCAGGAACTGGGGGCTGTTGACGAACACGCCGCCGGGCATCCAGTTGAAGCTGCCTGCGTCGTAGGAGCCCATTTCAATGCCGGGAACGGTCATGTGGTGCAGAAAGCGCTCCTCGTCGGTGGCGGGATGCTCCGGGGAGGCCCCGGAGGAGGTGCAGTTGATGATAACGTCGCAGTCCTTGTGGGCACGGATGCCCTCCACGATCTCACGGAAGGCCTGCGTGTTCATAGCGCCCTTACCGTCGGCGGCACGGGTGTGGATATGCACCACGGCAGCGCCCAGCTGCCAGCACTCATAGGCGGCCTGCACGATCTGCTCCGGCGTTTCGGGAATATGATAGCCCGCAGGGGTGACAGCACCGGTGAGGGCAGCGGTAATGATGGTTTTTGCCATAGGAAACAACTCCTCGAAATAGGTTTGACCGGGGCCGGAGGCAGCGCACTGCCTCCGGTCTGCGGTACAGAGAAAGGAAAATCAGTCCTTCTTCTCCGGGCGATAGGGGGAGACCTTCTTGTTGGGGTCGAAGGGGTTGACCTCCTTACCGGCCTCCACCTCCTTGAACCACTCGAAGGGCTTGGTGCGGAAGCCCGCCCAGCTCTCACGGGTGGGAGGCTGCTGCATCCAGTCGTGGCAGTAGCGCCAGTCGTTGGTCTGGCTGATGTACTTCTCGTCCTGCTGGCCGGCATGGGTGTCGCCCATCTCACCGGCGGCGATCCGCAGCAGGGAGCCGTACTGCTCGGAGACAGTGTGCAGCTTCAGGTCGTCCACCAGCAGCTTCTTCAGCGGGCGCTTGGCAAGGTTGGACATGATGGTGCGGTTCTCATAGGGCATGGTCTTCCACAGACGGGCGATCTCCCACGCACGCTCCATGACCTTGTCCTTGGGTACGACCTCGCTGACCATGCCCCAGTCCAGCATCTGCTGGGCCGTCCACTGGCGGGCGGTCATCATGTAGTAATTACCACGCTTGGTGCCGAAGTAGTGCTGCGCCATGAGACCCATGCCGTCGCCGGGAACCAGACCGCCGTGGGCGTGGGGAACCTCCATCCATGTGTCGTCGGAGCAGATGGTCACATCGCTGAGCATGGCGGAATCCCAGTGGAAGCCGGGGCCGGGAATGGCACCGATGGTGGGTACGTCCAGATCGAAGATCATGTTCTTGATGAGGTTGGTGTCATCGAAATACTGGTGCTGGAAGCGCTGGGTGGGCAGCTCGGAGTAGGTCTCCCAGCCGTTGGGATCGGACTCGGTCATCCAACTGTCGCCGATGTGGGTGAAGATGATGATCTCGTTCTTGAAGTCCAGAGACAGGACACGCACCAGCTGGCCGATGGCCCGGTGGGACATACCGCTGTGCTGCATGGGGCCGTCCAGCGTCTTCCAGGTGACCTGCAGGATGCCGTCCTCACGGTACAGGTCGGCGAAATCCTTGAACCACTCCTTGTACTCTTCCAGCTGGGGGAGCTTCACATAATCTGCCAGGGGCTTACTCATAATCATTTACCTCCAAAAAATTATTTTGTTCGTTGGTTTCGGATAGATGGGACTATATCAGGCAGGCGGCACTCAATAGAGCAGCATTGCCATGACCACTGCGATGATACCGGCCAGCAGGTTCACCACCACGGACATCATGAACTGCTGGAAATAGCCCTCCTTATAGGACAGCTTGAACACAGACAGCTGGAAGGCGATGGCACCGTTGTGGGGCAGGGAGTCGAAGCCTGCGCCGGAAATGGCGGCAATGCGGTGCAGAGCGCCCAGATTGATGGAGGGGTTGGCAAGGATGGAATCACCAAAGTTCTTCATGAACAGGGTGACGCCGCCGGTGCCGTTGGCGCACAGGCCGGACAGCAGGTTCACCGCCACGAAGGTCAGCAGGTAGGGGTGCATATTCATGGACAGCACCTTCTCCACCAGCAGGGTGAACACAGGGGTAGCCTGTACCACGGTGCCGTAGCCCACCACGATGGAAATGAACACCACGGGGATCAGGGAGCCCTGAATACCACGGACGCAGGTCTGGAACACATGGGGCAGGTACTTGGGGCCTACCAGCACGAACACCAGCACGATGGACAGCACCTGTGCATAGGTGGTGGCCTGCAGGGCGGTGATGCCCAGCTTCTGGAACAGCAGGCTCAGGCCGATGATGGCGGCCACGCAGAGATAGCCCTTCCATGCCGGAGGCAGCTTGGATTCGTCCTCGTCGTTCTGGGGGTCATCGGTATAGGAGACGAAGCCCTCGCCCTTCTTCTTCAGGCGGTTGGTGAGCATGATGAGGTAGACCACGATGAACACCACAGAGAAGGCGGTGCAGACCAGGCTGATGCCCACACCGGCCATGGTGGTGGTGCCCAGATAGGTGGTGGGTGCGATGTTCAGGGCGTTGGGCATACCCACCAGTGTGCCGTAGGCCACGGAGCCTGCACCGGCGGACATGGCGGCCAGCGCCACCTTACGGGACATATTCAGCTTTTTCAGCACCGGCAGGGCAATGGCCAGAATGGCGTACTGATAGGAGGCCACACCGGCCGCCATCATCAGGCAGGTGATGACAAACAGGGCCACGGCGATCCATTTCTCGCCGAACACTTTAATCAGGTGCGTCGCCATGGCGGAGCCGAGGCCGCTCTCCATCAGGCAGAAGCCGAAGGCGCCGCCGATGGTATACAGCAGCAGGAACTGCTGGAACATGGTGCCTACGGAGGGGAGGAAGGCTGTAAAAATCGAGGTGATGCCATCCGGCGTGCAGAAAGACACCAACAGGGTGCAGGCAAAGACCGTCAGAAACAGGTTGACGCCCTTGAAGCTCAGATAGAAGAACAAGGCAAAGGCAACCACGACGACGATCAGGGAAATAAGGGTGGTAGTGGACACAGATCTCTGATCTCCTTTCTTTTTAAGAAGCAGGAATGTAGGTTACTTCTCAAACACATGGGGAAAACGACGGGGCCGGGGAGGCGGGTTGCAGGGCCGCCCTCCGTAGAACCCACCCGGCGCTGCCCGGAACAGCACCGGCTCACGGCATAGCTTTTTAGCAAAGGGCGTGCCAATTTATTTGGCGATGTCGGAAAATGTCGGCATTACGGGGAAAATTTTTTTGTTGACTTCTCCACCATCCGGCTTCCAAAAAACAGATGATGCGAAAACGCATCATCTCCCCAGTGATTCGGATAATGCAAAAACGCAGCCGATGCAACATTGCATTGACTGCGCTTCTGCGCTAAAAACGGGCCATTTGACAGATCAAAGCCCGTATTTTTTACGCTTGCGGACAATGGTGGATTGATCTGTTTTCAGCAGAGCCGCTGCTTTATAGCTGCTGGGGCAGCGCTTCAGGGCGTCGGCCAGCACGTGCTTTTCGCAGAACTCCATGTAGGCCTTCAGGGAGAAATGCTCCGGGTCAAACTGATAGAATGCCTCCCAGTCGGCGGGATAGATCTCCGGTGAGGTGGAGCGGACGGCATCCTCCCCCAGCAGCGGGGCCAGATCCTGATAGATCTCCAGCGTCCCGGCGGCGCTGGTGACCAGCAGCCGCTCCACCACGTTTTTCAGCTCCCGGATGTTGCCGGGCCAGTCGTAGGCCTTCAGCTGTTCGATGACTCGGCGGGAGAGGACCTTGGTGCGGCTGTAGCGCTTGCAGTAGTAGTCCAGGAAAAAGGTGGCCAGTGGGGCGATATCCTCCCGGCGCTCCCGCAGCGGGGGCAGCTCCAGCGGAATGACGTTGAGGCGGTAGTAAAGGTCCGCCCGGAAGGTCCCGGCCAGCACGCCTTCCTTGAGGTTCTGGTTGGTGGCGGCCAGCAAGCGGAAGTCGATCTCCTGCTCCTCCACAGCTCCCAACCGCTTGCTCTTGTGACTCTCCAGCACCCGGAGGAACTTGCCCTGCAAAGCCAGCGGCAGGGAGTTGATCTCGTCGAGGAACAACGTGCCGCCGTGGGCCGCCTCAATAAGACCGGGCTTGCCGGTATTCAGGGCTCCGGTGAAAGCGCCCTTGGTATAGCCGAACAGCTCCGCCTCCAGCAGGTTCTCCGGCAGGGCGGCGCAGTTGATCTCGATGATGGGGGCATCGGCTCGGCTGCTGTTGCGGTGGATGTACTTGGCCAGCACCTCCTTGCCGGTGCCGGTCTCGCCGGAGATGAGGACGGTGGAGTCCGTCTGGGCCACCTGAGCGGCAGTCTGGAGGATGGCCTGCATGGCGGGGCTGTCTGCGATGATGGTCTCCTTGGCCCGTGCGCGTTCCGGGGAGAGGGCCGGCACCTCGATGGTGCTGTCGTCCTCATAGAGGATAGCCTGCTGATACCGCTTGGCCAGCAGATCCAGCCGGACGGTCTCTACCAACATATACTCCACCTCGCCGCCGCTGCCGAAGATAGGGGTGGCCGTGGCCAGCTGGCGGTAGTGATACCCCTTGGGGGTGAGGACGTTGTTCACCACGGAGACCTTTTTCTTCTCGGTAAAGGCTGTGACGGCCACGCTCACCGACACCTGTCCCTCCGGAATCAGCTGGAAAGCGTTGAGGCTCAGCGCCTCCTCCCGTGTGGCGCCCACCATCTTCAAAAAGGCATTGTTGCAGTAGATGTAATCTCCCTTGCGGTTGAGGATGTAGATCCCCTCATTGATGTTGTCGAAAATTTCGGCCATGAGCAGTGGATTGGCCACAGAGATCCCTCCGTTTCTGTCAGAAAGGTGTCCTGAGTGGACGCCGGTTTTTATGGGGCTACTTTTTACGGGGCTATTGTAATATAAATCCCGGCGGCTGTCTACCGGGATTTTCGTCGGAGGGCCTCTCCTATCTGTTCATAAAATTTTCATATTATTCCTGTTGCCATTTTGTAACTTTTTTTATATAATACCTTATGGTGACATAATACGGCGCAGCCCGACAGGGTTCGTCGTTTCAAATGCAGCGGGCCGGGGCTCCGGCAACGAGGGATATGATATGATTCGATTGAAGGACGTTGAAAAAACATACGAAAACGGGACGGAGGCCCTTCAGGGCATCTCCTTTACCATTGAGGACGGGGAATTTGTATTTCTGGTGGGGCCCTCCGGCTCCGGTAAGTCCACCATCATCAAGCTCCTGACCGGCGAGGTCATCCCCACGGCAGGGCGGGTCATGGTCAACGGCTTCTCCATGAGCCGCATCTCCGACCGGCAGATCCCCTATATGCGCCGCACCATCGGCGTGATCTTTCAGGACTTCCGGCTGATCCCCAAAAAGACGGTGTTCGACAACCTGAGCCTTGCCATGCGGGCGGTAGGGGCCACGCCCCGTGACATCCGCACCCGCATCCCCTATGTGCTGGAGCTGGTGGGGTTGAAGGGGATGGAGGACCGATATCCTGACGAGCTGTCCGGCGGTGAGCAGCAGCGTGTGGCCATTGCACGGGCGCTGGTGAACAATCCCAGCACCATCGTGGCCGACGAGCCTACCGGCAATCTGGACCCCAACCGCTCGCTGGAGATCATGACCCTGCTGGAGCGCATCAACGCCCTTGGCACCACCGTGGTGGTGGTGACCCACGAGCGGGATCTGGTGAACCACTTCGACAAGCGGGTCATCATGATCGATCACGGGCAGGTCAACGGCGACGGCGTGGGAACGTATGAGGTATAACAGATGAAGCACGATTTTCGATATTTTTTCCGGGAGGGCATCCGCAATATGTTCTCCCACGGATTCATGTCCTTCGCCGCCATCGGCGTGACGGTGGCGTGTCTGGTGATCATGGGGACCTTTTCGCTGGTGGCCTATAACGCCAACGAAAACCTGAAGGACCTGCAAAAGGAGAACGCCGTGCTGGCCTTCGTGGATGAGAACCTCTCTGACAACGAGGCCAAGGCCCTGCAGTCCACGCTGGAGAAGATCCCCGGCGCAGCGGACTGCACCTTCGTCTCCCGGCAGGAGGCACGGGACAGCTACGTGGAGCAGTACGATGAGGACGACCTGTACAGCAACCTGGATCCCTCCATTTTTCGCCATCGGTACGTTATCCATCTGACGGACGCCGCACAGATGCAGCAGGTGGTATCCGATCTGGAGGCCACCCCCGGCATCGTAAAGGTCCGGGCGGACGAGGCCATCTCCAACGGGTTTTTGACGGTGCGGAATGTGGCAAGCCTCATCAGCATCGCCCTCATTGCGGTGCTGCTGGTGATCTCGGTATTCATTATCTCCAACACCATCAAGCTCACCACCTTTGACCGGCGGGATGAGATCGCCATCATGAAGATGGTGGGCGCCACCGACGGCTTCATCCGATGGCCCTTCGTCTATGAGGGTCTGCTCATCGGTCTGATGGGCGCCGTCATCGCCTTTGGGCTGCAGTGGCTGCTGTATGAGGCCATTTCCAAGGGCATTGCCGGGTCCGATACCCTGCAGCTGCTGCGGGTGGTATCCTTCCGGAAGATCTGGGGTCCGGTGGCCGGTGTGTTCGGTCTGGTAGGTATTCTGGTAGGCGTGGGCGGCAGCCTGACCGCCATCCGGAAGTTCCTGAGAGTATAAGGAGGAGTGTAGCATGAGTAAGAAAAAATGGTGCGGCCTGCTGGCCATTCTCATGGCGGTGAGCATTGTGTTCACCAGCGGCGCTCTGCGCCCGGTGAACGTCTATGCCGAGACCATCGCAGACCTGCAGGAGCAGTCGGAGGAGCACCAGAAGAAGCTGGAGGAGATCAACCAGCAGATCGAGGAGGCCGAGGCCAACAAGGCCGATGCGCTGGAGCAGAAAAACCTGCTGGATCAGCAGGCGGACGTCCTCCGCAGCCAGATCTCCAACGCCCAGCAGCAGATCGATGCGCTGGAGGCGGAGCTGGCGGACAACCAGCAGAAGGAGGAGTCCCAGTACGACCTGTTCTGCCGTCAGGTGCGGGATGAAGAGGAGCGGGGTACCGCCTCCTTCTGGTCGGTGATCTTCAAGGCCACCAGCTTCAGCGATCTTTTGGGCCGCATCGACTTCATCAACGAGGTGGCCGAGCACGACCAGAGCGTCATCAACGACCTGCGGCAGCTGCGCCAGCAGATGCAGGCCGACCGGCAGGCGCTGGAGGAGCAGCGCTCCCATCTGGAGAGCCGCCAGACGGAGCTGGACAGCCAGCTGGAGGTAGCCACCCAGCTCATTGCCAAGTACAACGAAACGACGGACGGCCTGAACGATCTGGCCGCTCAGGAGAAGGCAGCCGCCGATGAGCTGGACGCTCAGATCCAGGCCCGGAGGGAGGAGGAAAACCGGAACAACGGCGGCGATAACAGTGGAGGCAGCGGCGGTGGCGGCAGCAGCGGCTCCGATGAGACGCCCTCCTCCGACGGGTACATCTGGCCCTCGGACTGCCGGCTCATTACCTCCGGCTACGGCGGGCGTGACCAGCCCACCCCCGGCGCCAGCACCAACCACATGGGCGTGGACATCGGCGCCTCCTACGGCAGCTACATCTATGCCGTGAAGTCCGGCACCGTAGTGGGTTCTAAGTACAGCTGGGGCGGCTACGGCAACTATGTGGAGATCGACCACGGAAACGGCAACTTCACCCTGTACGCCCATATGAGCGAGCGTCTGGTGGAGGTGGGCGAGTATGTGGAGCAGGGCGAGGTCATCGGCCTGTGCGGCTCCACGGGCATCTCTACCGGCCCCCACGTCCACTATGAGATCTGGGAGAACTACAGCCGCATCAATCCGCTGAACCGTCTGCCGGGGTACATCCCCTATTGGTGGTAAGCGGCCTTTTCCCCACCTGCACCGCTTGGTGCAGGTGGGGAATTTTTTATGCCGTCTTTCTCCCGCCGCCGGGCCATAGACTGGTGGAAAGGGGGGCTGTGCATGGTGGGATATGTGCGATGGGAGGAGAAGCGGAAAAGGCTCACCCTGCGGCGCTGTCCGCTGGGAGACGGGGAGGTGTGCCTGTTGGAGGGCGGCGGACGGCTGAATCGGCGGGTACAGCGCCGGGTGCGGCAGGCGGCGCAGGCCATGGCCGACGCCGGGGTGCGGTATGCGGCGGCACCGCCGGAGTGGGCGGCGCTGCTGCTTCCCCTTCGGCTCCCGGCCCCGGTGGCGCTGCGGCGGGCCATGCTGGGGCAGCTGGTGGACTGCGCCTGCAGGCAGCTGGGACTCTGCCGGTCACAGGCCAGCGTGGTGCTGCGGGCCTCCCGGCCCGACGGGGCCGTTACGGAGGCGGCGGACCTGCTGGCCCGGCAGGTAAGGTATCTGTCGCCGCAGCTGGGCCGGGGGCAGGAGGAGCTGCGGCGATCCCTGCGGCACCGGTACGGGCTGGGAGAGGGCGGTCCGGTGGCGCAGCTGGCGGTATGCTTCGGCGGGGCGGCGGAGGGACTGCCCTCCCTGCTGATCGAAGAAAGCCGTCAGGAGGTACGGTATGTATGGGCCGAGCCGTGGCGGGAAAAAATGAAGCCGTGGGCAGCGGAGGAGCCGCTGCTGGCGGCGCTGCTGGCGGAGGGAAGCCTTCCGCCGGGTGCGGCTGTCCCGGTGTGGGTAGGACTTGACACCGGCGGGGAAAGAACTTATAATGCAGAGTGATATAGTGTCTGTACTATTTTTGTTATAGTGTTTATACTAATCTCGTGCGGCCATGCCGTATTTGTCAACAGAAAGGAATGGATTCCATGGTAAAAGAATTCAAAATGAGTCAGGAGCGGTACGACGAGCTGAAAAAGGAGCTGGATTACAGCAAGACCACCCGTGCCGACGAGATCGCAGAGCTCATCAAGGAGGCCAGAGGCTTCGGTGACCTGTCGGAGAACAGCGAGTACGACGAGGCCAAAAATGAGCAGGGCAAGCTCTACTCCCGCATTGCCGAGCTGGAGAACATCCTGCTCCACGCCGTCATCGTGGACGAGACGGACATGGATTCCGACAAGGTATCCATCGGCTGCCGTGTCACCGTGACCAATCTGGATAACGGCAAGACGCTGCCGGAGTACACCATCGTGGGCTCTCAGGAGGCCAACGTCATGGAGCGGAAGGTGTCGGAGGATTCCCCCTTCGGCAAGGCCCTGATGGGCAGCAAGGCCGGCAGCGAGATCACCGTGGAGGCCCCCAAGGGCGTCATCCGCTACCGGGTAGACAAGATCGAACGATAAGGAGACCATATCTATGGCACAGCAGAATCAGAATCAACAGGACCTGCGGGAAATTCTCCAGATCCGCCGGGATAAGCTGGCAGCCCTGCAGGAGGCGGGTATGAACCCCTTCGAGATCACCCGCTATGACGTGACCCATCACGCACAGGAGGTCAAGGACCAGTTCGACCAGCTGGAGGGGCAGACCGTCTCTCTGGCGGGCCGTCTTATGAGCAAGCGGGGCATGGGCAAGGTGTCCTTCTGCGATCTGAAGGATAAGTCCGGCCGCATCCAGATCTACGCCCGGAAGGACGAGATGGACGAGGAAGCCTATGACCGCTTCAGGAAATATGACATCGGTGATATCGTAGGCGTCAAGGGCGACGTGTTCCGCACCCAGAAGGGCGAGATGAGCATCCGGGCCCATGAGATCACCCTGCTGTCAAAGTCCCTCCAGCCCCTGCCGGAGAAGTTCCACGGTCTGACGGACAAGGAGCTGCGCTACCGCCAGCGGTATGTGGATCTCATTATGAATCCCGAATCCCAGCGGAACTTTGAGATCCGCAGCAAGTTCGTGGCGTATCTGCGCCGGTATCTGGACAATATGGGCTTCATGGAGGTGGAGACCCCCGTGCTCAGCCCCATTGCCGGCGGCGCCAACGCCCGGCCCTTCATCACCCACCACAACGCTCAGGACATCGATATGTATATGCGCATCGCCACGGAGCTGCACCTGAAGCGGCTCATCGTGGGCGGTCTGGAGCGAGTGTATGAGGTGGGCCGCATCTTCCGCAACGAGGGCATGGACACCAAGCACAACCCGGAGTTCACCACCTGCGAGCTGTATCAGGCCTACACCAATCTGGACGGCATGATGGATATCCTGGAGGGCATCCTCACCGGAGCCGCCAAGGAGATCCTCGGCACCTACCACATCCAGTGGCTGGGTCACGACGTGGATCTGACCCCCAGCTGGAAGCGCATCACCATGGCCGATGCCGTGCAGAATGTCACCGGTGCCGACTTCATGGCCATTGAGGGCGATGATGACGCCGCCGTGGAGCTGGCCAAGAGCGTAGGCGTGGACATGGAGGGCGTGGCCCGGAAGTGGGGCAACGCCCTGTACGAGACCTTCGACCAGAAGGTGGAGGAGACGCTCATTCAGCCCACCTTCATCACCATGTACCCGGTGGAGGTGAGTCCGCTGGCCAAGCGCAGCCCGGAGGATCCCCATCTGACGGAGCGGTATGAGATGTTCGTCTGCGGCTGCGAGATGGGCAATGCCTTCTCCGAGCTCAACGACCCCATCGACCAGCACCAGCGCTTCAAGGCTCAGGCGGAGAAGCGGGCCAATGGCGACGAGGAGGCCGACATGATGGACGAGGACTTCGTGCTGGCGCTGGAGTACGGTATGCCCCCCACCGGCGGTCTGGGCTTCGGCATCGACCGCTGCGCCATGATGCTCTGCGGCACCGACTCTATCCGGGACGTGATCCTGTTCCCGACAATGAAGCCGTTGGACGCTGACAAGAAGGGTTCCAAGGAAGTTTCGGCTCCTGCGGAGGCTGCTCAGGCGGCTCCGGTTGTGGAGGAAAAAATCGATTTTTCCAATGTGGAGATCGAGCCGTTGTTCCAGGATCAGGTGGATTTTGACACCTTCTCCAAGAGCGATTTCCGTGCCGTGAAGGTTAAGGAATGCGAAGCCGTGAAGAAGTCCAAAAAGCTCTTAAAGTTCGTTCTGGACGACGGAACCGGCGTAGATAGGGTCATTTTGAGTGGTATTCACGAATATTATGAGCCGGAAGAACTGGTCGGTAAGACCTGCATTGCAATCACCAATCTGCCTCCGAGAGCGATGATGGGCATTGACTCTTGCGGTATGCTGATCTCCGCCGTGCATCACGAAAACGGCGAGGAAAAGCTCCATTTGCTCAGTGGCAAGCAGCGCAAGGCGACATTGGAGGAGTATCAGCAGACCTTCCTCCAGGTTCCAAGGATTGACGACCGC
>ENA-USUM01000407-USUM01000407.1-human-gut-metagenome-genome-assembly--contig:-NODE-407-length-24537-cov-13.023467_pt1 | contig 24537 bp, 22 predicted proteins | sample MGYA00250063_ERZ773402 | MGnify/ENA primary metagenome ERZ773402 (study PRJEB29103, sample SAMN06112030) | human gut metagenome | biome: human gut; feature: ankylosing spondylitis patient; material...
GTGGAATGGTAGACACGAAGGACTTAAAATCCTTTGGCCATTGCGGCTGTGCGGGTTCAAGTCCCGCTTCGAGTACTTGATTAGAGCTCCATGAATCATTGATTTATGGAGTTTTATTTTTTTAGGCATCTTCTTGTTTCTCTACTCTTTACATTCCACACCGCTATGCTTTAAACTCTTTATTGATAGGTACTTCCGGGTGGTATGGGCAGCAATGCGAGGCGTAGAAGGCAGATAAACTTGCATTTACCCTATTCTTTTTGTTGATTTGCTTAAAGGAAAATGCCCGGATGCCCGGTTCAAAACTTTATTTTCCAATTGCGGGCTGTCCGTTTTCCAACTGCGGGCTGCCGGGCTCCCACATGGAAACTGTCGGGCCTGCAATTGAAGGACAAAGATTTGTCGGTACCAAAATGGGAAAATGCATCAGGCCAAAGCATGTTTTGCCTTGGGCATTACTTCATTTTTCCCTTTATTCCGGGCGAATGATTAAGCAGCTTTCCGTAAAAGCCTTATATTTGCAGTATAAATCATCATCATCTATGTACTTAAAGAAAATTATGGCTGCAACCCTTGCCCTTACTGCGCTTGCCGGGCAGGCACAGGAGAAACCTTTCAACATCATTCCCGAACCGGTGGAAATTACCGTGACCGGACAGGGAGAGTTTCAAATCCAACGTAATACGATGATTCGTGTGTCGGAGCCTGCATTGGCATCCTCGGCTACGTATCTGGCGGATTATATGGACCGTTATCTCGGCATACCGCTGCAAACGGAAATTCCTAAGACGGGTAAATCCCGGAGGAAAGGGAATCCTGCGGTAGAAGCAATCACTCTGAAACCTGGTGAACCAGCTTGTATCGTTCTAATTAACCGGAAGAACGGAGAGGTTTCCGGTAGTTATCAGTTGGAGATTATTCCGGCGGAGGGCATACGCATTGAAGGAAATGACGAAGCAGGTGTTTTCTATGGTGTGCAGACACTGATACAATTGCTGCCTACCCGTGCCGGAGTGTTGCCTATCCTTCCGGCTGTGAAGGTGAATGACTATCCCCGCTTTGCCTATCGGGGCATGCATCTCGATGTGGTGCGCCATTTCTTTCCGGTATCATTCATTAAGAAGTATATCGATTATCTTGCACTGCATAAACTCAACTATTTCCACTGGCATCTGACAGACGACCAAGCCTGGCGTGTTGAAATGAAATGCCGACCGGAACTGACAGAGAAAGGTTCCGTCCGTGAAGGGGAAATCCTCGGACTTTATCCGGGAAAATACCAACCGTTGCCTTATGGCGGATATTATACCCATGAAGATGTGCGCGAGATAGTGCGCTATGCTGCCGAACGTCACATCACGGTGATACCCGAAATAGATATTCCCGGTCACTGCATGGCTGTCCTTGCCACCTATCCGCAATTCAGTACTACGCCGGATGAGCCGAAGAAAGCGGCACTGACGTGGGGTATCTTTAATAAATTCAATAACGTGCTGGCGCCCAAACCGGAAGTTTTCGACTTTCTGAAAGATGTGTTTTCTGAATTGTGTGACTTGTTCCCCGGCCAATATATCCATGTGGGCGGGGACGAATGTGCCAAGCGTTGGTGGCAGGAGTCGGAAGAAACACAGCAATTCATGCGTGAACATGGACTGAAAGATGAGAAGACATTGCAAAGTTACTTCGTTCATTATGTGCAAGATGTGGTGAACGGTAAAGGAAAGACGCTTATCGGTTGGGATGAAATCCTTGAAGGAGGTATTTCGGAAGATTGCATCGTGATGAACTGGCGCCGTCCGGAATTTGGAAAGAAGGCGTTGAAGACGAATCACCACACAATATTCACTTGCTCTGCCTGGTCGTACTTCAATTTGAAAGAGAGCCGTACCCAAGCGGAAATCGGTCCGCGTGGTCCGTTGCCTCTGGAGAAAGTATATGGTTTTCAGATTGTGCCCGATTCGCTGACTGCGCAACAACAAAAACTTGTCTGGGGAGCACAGGGGTGCTTGTGGACTGAATACATCCCTACTACCTGGAAAGCAGAGTTTGCCGTTTTCCCACGTATGTCGGCACTGGCGGAAAATGTCTGGTCGCCTTTGGAGAAGAAGAACTGGGAGAACTTCTCCCGTAAAGTAGAGACGCAGTATGAACGTTATGAACTTTGGGGGGCGCGCTATTCCGAAGCATTCTTCCGTACGCAAGACGTGGAACGAAAAAGATAACAGAAAAAGCTGTCGGTATGCAGTACTTTTCTTTTTTTTGCATTTAATAGAAAAAACGCTATACAAATCATTATGAAGTACTTGCTTTGTTTCCTTGTAGGGGTGTTATTAACTACCTCTCTGTACGCCCAAAGTGCAGGTGATAAAAGGTCCTCTTTTTCTGTTCATGCCGGACCGTCATGGTATTTGGGACAATTGATGGGAATCACCGACAGATCGGATGCCTATCGCAGTGATTTACGAAAAGGAGTGGCTTGGGATGTCAGCTATTTGGCACAAGTTGCCGGTCGGAAGTTGAAGTTCGGGGTGGGAGTGCTGTATCAGGGAAGTTCCTATAAAAATACGCACGACACCGGGGCGGATAAGATTCTGATGCACTACATGGCGCCGCAGGTATCTTTGACGATGGTGAAGAAACATTATCAACTTCAGTTGGCAGGTGGAATAGGCTATCAGTTCTATAAGGATAAAAGTAAGGTGTATGGCAAGCCGCGGGATGTTTCGATGGATAAACTTGCAGGTAACCTGACCCTCTCGGGCGAGTATTTCCTGACGAGCCACTGGGGAGCTTCGGCCCGCCTGAACTGGCTGGCATCCAGCACAGAAACTTATTCGGTGAAGTATCACGATGAGAAGTGGAATGTGGAAAATCCGAAAACCGGTACCGGTTATTTCGGTCAGTTATCTTTAGTCTTCGGTTTAAACTATCATTTTTGAGCGCTATGAAAAAGTTGTTATTTCTGTTCCTGCTGATTTGTTGCTGTGCCTGTGAAGAAGATAGAAGTGTAGACCCGACATTGATGCCGGAAGCTACAACTACAGGTGAAAATACATTGGGTTGTCTGATAGACGGTTGGGTATATACCAGTGGGCGGTATGGAATACCATCTGCTCGTTTTTATGATGATGAGGAAAATCATTATGTTGCAATTGATGCGGAAGTCGGTATCTTTAGTGGTTTGCATCTGGTGATTGTGAATCCCCGACAAGGAGCTAGTTGTACTTACATAGATGCTGTTTTTGATAGAGAAGATTTGGAAGATGGTGAAGCCTATATTACTCGTATGGATGGAACCATTATCAGTGGCACATTTAGTGGTGGGAGTATCAAAGAGGGGCGTTTTGATATAAAATATCGTGAGAAACCCGAAGGTGGAGAAGCGGTATATTGATATAAAAACTGCCCCTGAAGGAATTTCTTCCAAGGGGCAGTCTTTTTCACTTCGTCTTCTCTCAAGTCTTATAAAGCCTTTCGGTTGCTGATAACCCGTACAGCAGCGGTGTACTGTTGACAGGGAACAGACACATGAATGCCGTTGCCTTTGTCTTCAGTTGAAGCGTTGATGTAAGCTGACTTTAACAGCTGCTTCACGCTTTCCACTTCCCAGGGACTACCTGCGAAAACGTTAATCTGAGAAATCTTTCTACTTGTAATCATGTGCTTTAAATCTTTTAGTTGTACTTTCCGGTCGCAAATGTAAGCGGTTTGCGGGAAACAGAATAACTCAAATTGATCAAAAAGTAACATAAAAGGTGCAAACGATTTAGAAGTAGCCTATTCCTTCTATTTTTTCCTTTATTTTGTATCGTTCTTCCGGATTTCCACACGACGGATCTTTCCACTGATGGTTTTCGGTAGTTCGTCTACAAATTCAATCACACGTGGGTACTTGTAAGGAGCTGTCACTTTTTTTACATGATTTTGCAATTCCTTGATAAGCTCTTCACCCTCTTTCCCTTTATATTCTTTAGCCAGTACGATGGTAGCTTTCACTACCTGACCGCGGATTTCATCGGGTACGCCTGTGATGGCACATTCTATTACAGCGGGATGCGTCATCAAGGCACTTTCCACTTCGAATGGGCCGATACGATAACCGGAGCTCTTGATCACATCGTCTGCACGGCCTACAAACCAAAGATAACCGTCTTCATCTTTCCAGGCAACGTCTCCCGTATAGTAGATACCATTATTCCAAGCTTCGTGTGTACGCTCCGGATCACGGTAGTACTCTTTAAACAATCCCAACGGCTTGCCTTTATCCGTGCGAATTACGATTTGTCCCTGTTCGCCGGCTTCCACAGAACGACCGTCGTTGTCTATCAGGTCTACATCATATTGTGGATTGGGCAATCCCATGCTACCCGGTTTCGGTTCCATCCAAGGCATAGTGGCGATGGTCAGGGTGGTTTCTGTTTGTCCGAATCCTTCCATCAGTTTGATACCAGTCAGTTTCTTGAAGGTTTCGAATACAGCAGGGTTCAGTGCTTCACCGGCAATTGTACAATATTGCAGGGACGAGAGGTTGTACTTCGTCAGGTCTTCGTGAATGAGGAAACGGAAGATGGTGGGAGGGGCACAAAGAGAGGTTACATGATAATCCTGTATCTTCTCCAGAATGGCAGCGGGAGTAAACTTTTCGTGATCATATACGAATATATTTGCTCCGGCAATCCATTGTCCGTAAAGTTTGCCCCATACAGCCTTTCCCCAGCCGGTATCGGCAATAGTAAGGTGCAGGCTGTTTTCCGTCAGATTGTGCCAGAAACTACCGGTGACAATGTGTCCCAACGGATAAGTGAAGTCGTGGGCAACCATTTTCGGCTCACCTGTGGTTCCGCTGGTGAAGTACATCAACGAAATGTCTTCATTCGTATTCGGATGTTCCGGTTTCACGAAAGGTGCAGCATTCTCGATGCCTTTGTGGAAATCATCGAATCCTTCAGCTACTTCAGGTCCTACGCTGACGAGTTTCTTCACGCTGGGTGAATCTGGCATGGCAGCTGTGATATGCTCCGTGATAACCGATTCGCCGGCACAAACAATCATTTTGATATCCGCGGCATTGCAGCGATATACAATATCTTTTTTGGTCAGCAAGTGAGTGGCAGGAATAACGACAGCACCGAGTTTATGCAAAGCTATAATGCTGAACCAGAATTCAAAACGACGTTTCAATATCAACATTACCATGTCACCATGACCGATGCCGAGGCTTTGGAAATACGAAGCTGTCATGTCCGTATAGCGTTTCATGTCGGCAAACGTAAACTGGTGGTGTTCACCCTTATCATTAGTCCATAACAATGCAGGTTTGTCAGGTTGTTCGGTAGCCCAGGCGTCTACTACATCGTATCCGAAGTTGAAGTTTTCCGGTACGTTTATTTTGAAATTTTTGATAAAATCCTCTTGTGTAGTGAAAGAGGTTTGCGATAAAAATCTTTCTACCATGATTTTAGGAATTAAGAATGAAGAATTTTGCTGCGCCGTGCAAGTATACCGCATGGCAATTCTTCATTCTTTATTTTTCATTCTTCATTTAATGATTACATTATTATTGCCAGGAATCGTACCGTTTTTCCGTCCAGTGCTTTCATGCCATGCGGCAATTTGGAATTGAAGTACAGGCTGTCTCCTTCGTTTAGTATAAGCTCTTTGCCATCGATGCTTATCATCATGCGCCCTTCGAGTACAAGGGTGAATTCTTGTCCGGCATGACTGTTGTAATGTATCGGTTCGCTATCCGGTTTCGGTTCTACAGTCACGACGAACGGATCGGCGCTACGATTCATGAAGCCTGCGGCAAGCGATTGGTATTTGTAGGCTTTAGTACGTTCAATGCTGGTTCCTTTACCGGCACGAGTCAGGAAATAGGAACTCATTTTCGGCTCTTCGCCAAACATCAGTGCATCCAACGAAACTCCGTATCTGCGTGCTATCTTTTGCAGCATGCTGACGGAAATATCAAATTCTCCCGACTCTGCGAGACGGTATTCTTCGGCAGAAATATCACATTCGCGTGCAATGTCTTCGGCTGTCAGCTCCAGTACATCGCGAAGCCCGCGGAGGCGTTCTGCTATTTGCTTAATTTGTTCGTCCATGTGGTTGTTTATTTAATGAATTAATTGTTCGTCTTATTGTTTGTTGGTTTTAATGGCATTGATGATGGCAGAAGAGTAACCGTCATGTTCCAACTCATTAATGCCTTTGATGGTGATACCGCCAGGGGTACATACTTTGTCTATTTCTACACTGGGGTGTGTGTCATTGTTCAGTATCAGTTCGGCTGCTCCTTTTACGGATTGGGCCACCATCCTCATGGCATCCTTGGGGTAAACTCCCATTTCTATGCCGGCTTGCATGGCAGCTTGAATATATTTCAGTACATAGGCAATGCCGCAGGAAGCCATGGAAGTGCAAGCTGCGAATTTTTCTTCAGGGATAAGCATGGCGAGTCCCATTTGGTTGAAGATATCCAGCATCAGTTGCTCCTGTTCTTTGGTAGCATTGCGGCTGGCAATCAAAGTCATACTTTCCATTTCGCTGATGGCAGTATTGGGAATGATGCGGAACATGGTCATTTCCGGTTCCGGTACGTAGTGAGCCAGTTCTTCGAAGTTGATGCCTGCGGCGACAGAAATAATGATTTGCTTGCTTTTCAGTTTCAATTCACGCAGTACGCTTTTGATAAGCCACGGTTTCACAGCAAGTATGATAAATTCGGCACCGATGATGGCTTCCTGATTGTCATGCGTAATCTGTAAAGCGGGAAACTCTACTTTCAGTTCATCCAACTTTCCTTGCGAGGGATTAGAGACTATGATATCCGAGGCGGGGATAATGCTTCCCTTTGCCAATCCACGGGCTATAGAACCGCCCATGTTTCCTGCTCCGATAATTGCTGTTTTCATATCATTCTGTTATTAAAAGGGTTGTCGATGGGCAAAGGTAGATATTTTTTCCACCTTTATAAGCAAATTGATGTAAAAAAGTACTTGTGTACTAGAACAAAAAACAGCCTTAAGATACGTTGAAACGTCCGAAAGGCTGCCTGTCTATTGCTGATTATATAGTCAAATATACTTTAAAGTACTTTTCTGAAACGTTCGAGGAAGAGATCGGCTTCTTCCATGCTGAGACAGAGGGGCGGAAGCAAACGGAGTACGTTTGTACCACTGACACCTGTAAATACATGTTGCTCTTTCAGAAGTTTCAGGCGAAGTTCCTTTATTGGCTCTTCAAATTCAAGACCGATCATTAGACCACGTCCACGAACTTCCTTGATCTGTGGGAATTTCTTCAGTTCCGTCATTAAGTATTCACCTACTTTAGCTGCATTTTCAACCAGATTTTCCTGACTTATGACATCCAGTACTGCCAACGCTGCGCTACATGCCAGATGATTACCACCAAAGGTAGTACCCAGCTGTCCGTAAACCGGAGTAAACATCGGACTGATGATTACACCAGCCATCGGGAAACCATTGCCGATGCCTTTGGCTACAGTGATAATATCTGCCTTGATACCGTTGTGTTGGTGAGCAAAGAATTTACCGCTGCGGCCATAACCACTTTGGATTTCATCTAAAACCAGTACAGTGTTATGAGCGGTACAAACTTCGCGCAGAGCTTGCATGAATTCATCTGTCGGCAGTTGGATACCACCTACACCCTGAATACCTTCAATAATTACTGCGCAAACATCCCCCTTCGCCAGTTCGGCTTTCATAACTTCGATATCGTTCAGCGGGAGATAAGTGACATGTCCGCAATCGTTGATGGGAGCTATGATTTTCGGGTTGTTGGTTACTTCTACAGCCAGTGAAGTGCGTCCGTGAAATGCTTTGTTAAAAGAAACCACACGTGTACGTCCATTGTAGAACGAAGCGAGTTTCAAGGCATTCTCGTTGGCTTCTGCACCGCTGTTAATCAGGAATAAGGAGTAGTCATCATAACCACAAACTTTTCCTAAGCGTTCAGCAACCTGTTCCTGCAACTTGTTGATGACAGAGTTGGAATAAAATCCCAACGTGGCAACTTGCTTGCTTATCATCTCCACGTAGTGCGGATGCGTATGACCGATGGAGATAACAGCGTGTCCGCCGTAGAGATCGAGGTACTCAGTACCCTTTTCGTCCCATACGTGGCAGCCTTTTCCCTTGACAATATTGATGTCAAAAAGAGGATATACGTCGAATAAATTCATTTCTTTAATTATAAATTACGAGATACAAATTACTTAGAAGGCGCTGGGCTTCAGTCGCAAGCCGACGGTTTCTTCTAAATTGAACATCAAGTTCATGTTATGTACTGCCTGTCCACTGGCACCTTTCAGCAAGTTGTCGATGCAGGAGATGATAAGCAACTTATCACCATGCTTCTCCAGATGTAGCAGACACTTATTGGTGTTTACCACTTGCTTCAGGTCGATGTTCTTCTCTACAATGTGTACGAAAGAGTCTTTTGCATAATATTCTTCGTACATGCGGACGATTTCATCCAGTGCAACTTTGGTTTTTACTACGATGGTAGCAAAAATACCACGTGCGAAATCACCGCGGTAAGGGATAAAGTCAATATCCGCATCAAAACTGTTCTGCAATTGCTTTAGGGATTGCTTGATTTCGGGTACATGCTGGTGATCGAATGCTTTATAAACACTCAGGTTATTATTTCGCCAGCTGAAGTGACTGGTTGATCCCGGTTTCACGCCAGCTCCGGTAGAACCGGTGATAGCATTCACCATGATGTCGTTGTTCAGCATCAGGTGCTTGGCAAGGGGCAGCAAGCCCAATTGGATACAAGTGGCAAAACAGCCCGGATTGGCCACGTGCTTTGCTTTGCAGGTAGCGCGACGGTTCAACTCCGGCAGACCGTAAATAAAGTCATGTTCCGGAGAAGCAATGCGGTAGTCCATAGAGAGGTCGATGATTTTCAACTCCTCAGGAATGTTGTGACTCTCTATGAATTTCTTCGTATCGCCGTGAGCGGTACAGAAGAATAATACATCAATTTCATCCAAAGGTAACTCGTCGGTGAAGACAAGATCCGTTTCGCCGTACAATCCTTCGTGTACGTCGGTAATTTTGTTTCCGGCGTTACTTGAGCTGTTGATGAATACGATTTCCGCTTCCGGATGATTGACCAGCAAACGAATTAACTCACCTGCCGTATATCCGGCTCCGCCGATGATTCCTACTTTAATCATGTTAGTTTATACTATGTTCTTTATCTGTTATATAAGTTTCTTTCTTCGGGAACGATAAGCCACATTATAAGGTATACAGGTATACCAGCAAATACGGTGAAAAACGTCAATAATGCATAACCGATACGTACGAGTGATGGATCGAGTCCGAAATAGGCGGCTAAACCTCCGCAAACTCCGGCAAGCATTCTGTCACTACGTGAGCGAGTGAGTTTCTTGTTATTAGTATCCATGCTTAGATTTCCTCGTCTTTATGGTTGTTATAATATACTCTCAGCGGAGTAGAAGTAACCTTGATAAAGCCTTTTGCATCTTCTGCTGTCCAACCCTTTTGCATTTCGCCGTATTCACCGAACTTGGTTTTTACAAGGTCGTCTTCCGACTCTACACCTACTGTAGAGAATGACAACGGGCGGAGTTCCAATATAGCTGTACCGTTTACGTTGCGCTGGCTCTCCTGCAACATTGCTTCGATGTCACGCATTACCGGTTCCAGGTACTGACTTTCGTGCAGGAACATACCGTACCAATTAGCAACCTGGTCTTTCCAGTATTGTTGCCATTTACTCAGCGTATATTTTTCCAGGAATTTATGTGCACCGATAATCAACATCGGGGCAGCAGCTTCGAAACCTACACGGCCTTTGATGCCGATAATGGTATCACCCACGTGCATATCACGACCAATGCCGTAAGCAGCACCAATTTCTTCCACTTTCTGGATGGCTTTGATGGGATCGCCGAATTTTTCGTCGTTTACTGCTTTCAACTCACCTTTCTCAAAAGTAAGACGCAGTTGTTCGCTGCCTTCCTTTACACAGTGTTTCAGATAAGCACTTTCGGGCAAGCCTTGTGCTGAATCCAGAATTTCACCACCGCAGATGGAAGTACCCCACAAGCCTACATTATAGGAATATTTCAGCTTGGTGAAGTCTGCTGAGAAACCATGCTTGTTCAGATAATCGATTTCTTCTTGGCGGCTCAATGCCATGTCACGGGTCAGTGTGATGATTTCTACACCCGGAGCCAGTACGAGGAATGTCATGTCGAAACGAATCTGGTCGTTACCTGCCCCTGTAGAACCATGAGCGATAGCGTCTGCTCCAATCTCGTTGGCATAACGTGCAATGGCAAGTGCCTGGAAAATACGCTCGGAACTTACGGAAATAGGATAGGTGCCATTACGCAGCACGTTGCCGAATACCATGTATTTCAAGCTCTTTTCGTAATATTCCTGAGTTACGTCGATAGTAACATATTCTTTTGCGCCCAGTTTATAGGCGTTTTCTTCGTTCGTTTTCAGTTGTTCAGGACTGAAGCCACCGGTGTTTGCACAAGCTGCATACACTTCGTACCCCTTTTCTTTGGCAAGGTACATTACCGTAAATGAAGTATCAAGACCGCCGCTGAATGCGACTACTACTTTTTTCTTATCTTCCATATCCTTTGTTTTTTAAATTTTATCATCTTCATGCAGTTCCGGGTCGTAGAGCATTGCGGTGCAGATGCAGAACTTGCGGTTTTTGGCTACTAATATATCGTGGTTGATGCAACCTTCGCAGCCTTTCCAGAAGGATTCATCGTCTGTCAGTTCATTGAAAGTAACAGGGACATATCCCAGTTCCGTATTCATTTTCATGACGGCAGCTCCGCTGGTGAGGCTGAATACTTTGGCGTTGGGCCATCGCAAGCGTGCCAGGCGGAAAGATGCCATTTTGATACGCTTAGCCAATCCTATGCCGCGAAAGTCGGGATGTACAATCAAACCGGAAGTAGCGACGTATTGTTTGTTTCCCCAGCTTTCGATGTAGCTGAAACCTGCAAACACGTCTCCGTATAAGGCGATGATGGCTTTTCCTTCTTTCATTTTTGTCGCCACATACTCGTGTGTGCGTTCTGCGATGCCCGTTCCACGTACTTTGGCCGCTTCTCTGATGGTATCCAAAATCTTATCCACATAAATTTCGTGAGAGGCGTCAGCCACCATCACGTCCACTTTTTTGGTATCCATTTCTTATTGATTCGTTCTTTATTTATTTAATGTTCGGAATGATTTGTGACAGGAATTCGCGTACCTCGCTGTGCGAAGCAGCTTCATGCACTACCAGCATGATGGTGTCGTCACCGGCGATGGTGCCCAAGATGGCGGGACATTCGCGGTTGTCAATGTCATAGGCCATACTGCTGGCGTAGCCGGGCCGTGTGCGAATAACGGCAATGTTACCGGAGAATTGCAGGGAAACAAAACCGCTGGTCATCAGCATTTCGCTGGCACTCTGGTCGTTGGAACGCTTATACATGATGTTATTGGGCAATACATATACATATTTCCCATTCATGTTTGCTGCCTTGGCAACTTTCAGTTGTTTCAAGTCGCGGGAGAGAGTGGCTTGTGTCAGTTCAAAGCCTTCCTTACTCAAAGCTTGCAGCAGTTCTTCCTGAGAACTGACATCTTTGCTTGAGATAATCATCTTGATGGCGTCTAACCGATTGGCTTTTTTCTTCATTTTTCTGTATAATTATTCTAAGAATGGCGCAAAAGTAGAGATAATTTTGGAAAGAATATGCATTAAAGAGAGAATTTTTATACTTTTTATACTATGAATGCTGCGTTTTATGCATAAATCGGTGAATATATGCAATCGAAAAAGAAGATGGGGAACTGATTGACCCGTATCTGAGACACACTTGCTCCGTACCAAGTCCGGGATTTCTTCGGTCAGAAGTACCTCTGGACGGAGAATGTACGGAGCAAGTGTGTCTCAGGTGCGGGTCAAGTACGAAGTGGATATGAAGAATTATTCAGTTTGATGTTTTTTCAGGTCTTAAATATATAATGTTTTTACGGAAAATCTATCATTTAGGTCTAAGTAATTGGCTATGAACAGCCTTGTGAGTTATGATTTTCAATAGGTAATGATTTAGCGACCTATCTTCTGCAATGACACACAACGCTTTGCATAACTCGAATAACCTATTGCAAAGGTAATACTATCTATGGAGAAAGACGAAACTTTCTCCGTTTTTCTTTTCTAATAGTTGTCTGTTCAGACAATAGTTTTCATTCTTTTCGTCTTATTCCTCACGATTATGGCAGCCTTTCTTGTGAAGGCTGCCTTTCATTTTTTCGCTCTGTCCTCTCAGGTGTACCTCTCCACATTCTACTCTATGTATTCGCATCGGGATCGGTTGTTCGTTGTCAGCGGCAAAGGTAGTTTCGGGCTTTCACGGACAAAAAAGGTCGGGGCGGCAAGCCGTTTAGACGACAATCTCCACACTTCCATTTCATTGCAGGTAGTATTCTCGCCGTAAAACCTTGTTTGTCCTAAGCCCTACCTTTTTAAGCCCCTGAAACGAAAACGACCGACCCGACGGAAAGACGCATAAAAAAAATGTCGGAAACACGAGGATAGAGAAAATGAAAAATGGAAACTCAACTTCCTCACCTCTGGAATCCGCATAAAATCAAAAAATCAGACAAGATGAAACTAAGATACAAAATATCAATTTGGGTGGCTCTTGCACTCGCAGGCTCTCTCCTTTGGGGCGGAAGCGTCTGGCTTTGGCTGGCAGGGATATATGCAGGGAAATTCCTCATTCGGCTACTCCTTACCATCACTTTGGCAATCGCAGTGTACATCTTGGCTTATGCCCTCATCATCGGGGGAATACTTTGGTACATCTTTGATGGCTTTGTCCGTCAAGGAACTGATCCATAAGCGGTCGAAGGGTTTGGCGATGCCGAGATACTCATAGATGAACCTGAAGATCAACTCACCTTCCCGTCCTGCATCGGTGGCGACGATAATGCCCTCGCATTCCTGGAAGAGTTTTTCAATGACTTTGAGTTGGACGACTGCTGCAGCATCGGCTTTATAGCCCTTACCCTCCTTAATCTGACGGGGAATAAGGGTAAAGACGGGAGGAAGGATCGGCAGGTTCTCTTTGCGGAAACTCTTGATGCCGTAGGCTTCGGGCATGGCTGCCGTTATCAGGTGTCCCAATGCCCACGTGACGGCATAGCCGCCTCCTTCGATATAACCGTTCTTCTTGTTGGTTGCCCGAACGACACGGGCGATTTCACGGGCTACGCTCGGTTTTTCTGCTATGATGACTTTCATTTGTTCTTACTTTTTGGATGTTAGTGGTGGCGGATTACATTTTCATTCCCTTGGAACGTTTCTTCTCTTCTTGCTTTTGTTCCTGCCCGGCGGTAGGCTCTGTCTGTCCCTGCTTGAGCGACTCCTTTACATACTTGGTAGCCTCGTTGGTCTTGCCTTCGGAATTGACGGCGACCTGCGTGCGGGAAGCATTGTCAGGAATGACTTCTTTGGCTTGGGACTTGTCGGGATTCCATTTGAGGAAGTCGAACTTGTTCTTCTCGAAGTTCGGGCGCACGTAGGCATTGAAAGGCTCTCCCTTCTTATCGATAAGCCCGGTCATATAGACCGTCTGACCTGCTTTGAGCTTCGCCTGCTCTTCGGGAGAGATGTCGCGTCCCAGCATCTTCTTGGGGACACGCAATTCTTTCTGCTCTGTCTGTTTCTGCCCTTCGGGGGCTTGTCTTTGTCGTTGTCCCTGCTTGGGAGAGCCGAAACGAAATTCAATCGACCGCTTGTCGGCATTGAATTGAAGGTTGGCATTGAAATGCTTTCCCGTTTGGGAGGTCATACCTTCCACATAGATGCTTCTGCCTTCCGAGAGTTCTTTTTTCTGCCCGTCGTTCAGCTTCACGCCCTTGATTTCATCGGGGATGCGTACCCTATCGGCACTCAGAGCGATGATGTCGTTGGTCAGGTGGTCGATGCTCACGAAGCTGCGGGTCGGCTCATTTTTGCCGGGGAAGGTCAGTTCCACGGTACGACCGAGGTTGCCCGTTTCTTTGAGGGCTTTCTTGTCCTCATTGGTAAAGGTATGCCCGAAGAACTCACGCTCCAATTGAGGCTCCTTGCGGATGGCATGGACAACGGGAATGAATGTTCCGTCTCCAGAGGCTTTCAGGGAAAGACGGGCATCGGTATAGAGGGAAACTTCTCCGATTTTGATAGAGATGGGAATAAGCGGAGTCTTGCGGTATTGAAGCAAGTCATCAAGATGCTTGCCCTTTTCGAGGCTCTCACGGCTTACGCCCATCTGTTCGAACTGCTCCCACTTTACCTTGTCGGGGTCAATGCCTTGGAAGGACTGTTTCTGCTCTCCTGCATAATCCGAAGGATTGACACGGGCGGAATCCAGCATCTCCTTATTGGAGGGGACTTCCGGCGCTTTGAGCATCTCGGAGAGAACCCGTGCGCTGGCAACGGCACTCTCGAAGGGGACTTTGAAGAAGTGGAATTGTGTGGGGTTCTTGAACTGCCGCATGAAGTTGGAGAGGAAGTTCTCCAAGGCATTGCTGTGCTTGTCGAACTTCAGGAAACTCTGTTCATGCTCGGCGGTGGGCGGAACGGTTTTCAGTCCGTCTTTTTCATCTGCTCCGGCTACGGCTCGGAGGCTCTCGGTCTTCTGTTCCTCGACCAAAAGGACTTCTTGATCTTTGATTTTTTCGTCCATATTACAATGTATTTAATGGCACCAACAGCGGTGCACGGACAAAGGTAAACCAAAGAAACAGTGTATGTTATAGGTTTGAGATAACTGCGTACTTGTGGCTTCGATATGGATAGAAACGGCTTATTGATAGAATGACAATAGAAAAACAGATATTAGAAATAATGATTTGCCTGTATAAAAATCACCATTTTTAGGGATTGATTATGTAAAGAGATATTGCGAACTTTGCAAACGAAATATAAAACAGTGCTTAGATATATGCAAACGACAAAGGAGTATATACGTAAACAATTGCAGGAAACAGCTTGCGATGCCTTTCTTCGAAAAGGGTTCAAGGCTGTGTCAATGCGTGAAATTTCCAGTCTGTCGGGTATCGGTTTGAGTAACATATACAATTATTACCCAAGCAAGAATGACTTATTGGCAGTTGTTTTGTCTCCTCTTTTAAAGAAGATGAACAGCTTGTTAGATAATCATAACCGCAACGAAAATCTTTCTCTTGAGGTTTTTGTATCCGAAGAGTATCATCGTAAGTGTGTTTTGGAGGTAATTGATATTATAACTTGTTACCGTAAAGAGTTGAAACTCTTGTTTCTCAATACACAAGGGTCTCGATTTGAAGATTATAGTGAACGCTGGATTGATAAAAGTACTGCAATTGGAGAGAAGTACATGGAGAGAATGAAAATACTCTATCCTGATTTGCATACCAACATTTCTCTTTTTTTCATCCATTTCACATCCTCTTGGTGGATTAACATGATGAGGGAAGTGGCGTTACACGAAGAACTTTCGCATGAGGAAATAGAGCGTTTTATCAGAGAATTTGTCCACTATAGTACAGGAGGATGGAAAAAGCTTATGAAAGTGGATGATGAGGGAAGAACAACAGAAGGAGGTATTATATCCTTTGATTCCGAAAAAATTTTGGATAAAGAGCAAGTTATAACAAAATATGAAAGCAACGATAGAAAACATTCACAAGCAGTGGAGGTATAGGATTTTCCTTAATTGGCGGATGTATGAAACATCCAGTTTTAACAATATACACCATAGAGCGGGCTGCCCTGTCAAGGCAGTCCGCTCTATTTTTGAACAAAACGGACTTTTGTTCTTTTTTTTTGAGATTGCAATCACGAGGTGATTGTCAGGGGCAGATTCCCTTTTGTCTCCTCAACAAATTAAACAACTGATAAATAACAGATAATATGAAAATAGAAAGAATGAACGAAGGGTTTACTCTCCAATGCAGAAGGAGGATGCAAAAACAATGGTTGGCTCCAAGTTTACTTATCCTCTTCCCCTGTGTGGGCTTTTCCTGGTTAAGATACTTCAATGTTTATATTTTGTGGGAAGACGACTTCATCGAAGAAGACCTGATGCTTGTTAAGAACGAAGAGTTCAAGGGGATATTCGATAACGACAATTACTCTGCGGTGTTGACCCTGTGCGGCTATTCGTTCACGAGAGAGAATTTGGAACTTATCCGTGAACTTACCAACGAGATGATAGAGAGACTTTCGTATGCTGACTTCTTTGGAAAGAATTCCGCAATGCGAAGACTAAATTGCTTAATCTCATCATCAATAACTCCTTTGGCTCTATGTGGAAAAAATGTTGGACAGCACATAGCAATAATCCAACCCCACCTGTTTCGATCTCAACCATACGGGATGATTCAGTCGCTTTACCTCCTCTTATGCACGGAACGAATGTATTCAACCCAACCCTCCGTAGACTATGATTGGTTTAAGGACAATGGGGATTTTTCGGTAGATACGATAACAATTCTGAAACATGAACAAAGGCAAAATATATTTTTAGTAACAAAAGTAATAAGACAATGAAGCAGAAAGTACTCTATCTTTTCTTATCACTGATGCTCATGAGCATCAGTGTCTCTGCCCAAACAGGGGGCGGACGGATTACGGGCGTGGTTATCGACGACTCAGGCGAAGAGCCACTGCCCGGAACAACTATCTTTATCGAGGAGCTGAAAAAGGGCATCGCGACAAATGAGCATGGGGATTTCTCTTTTTCTGATATTCCCACAGGCACCTATACGCTTACCGTGAGTTTTATGGGGTATCGCACCCAAACCCGTAAAGTCACAGTGGGTAACGAGAGAGGCAGTAAAATCATCATCCGTCTGAAAGCCGATTCCAAATCGTTGGACGAGGTGGTGGTGATGGGCAAAAGCGAAGCCCGTAAAATACGTGAGCAGGCAATGCCTATATCTGTAATCAGCATGAGTCAGATACAAGGGACTGTCAATAATGTGCAGGATGTTTTAGCAAAAACGGCCGGTATCACCGTGCGGACAATGGGAGGAGTGGGCAGTACTTCTCGTGTTTCCGTACGAGGGTTGGAAGGAAAACGCATTGGGCTTTTCATTGACGGACAGCCGATGAATGACAATTCCGATTTTATCGACATCAATGATATTCCGGTGGAAATGATCGATCGCATTGAGATATACAAAGGAATTGTTCCTGCCAAATTCGGGGGTTCCGCCGTGGGTGGAGCGGTAAATATTGTCATCAAGGAGTATCCGCCCAAGTATTTGGACGTGAACTATTCTTACGGTAGTTTCAACACTCACAAAGCATCCGTGGTGAGCAAAATGAACATTGCACCAAAAGGTATAGAGTTCGGGTTGGGAGGTTTTTATAACTATTCCGATAATAACTACAAGATGAAATCCCCCTTTCAAGAGGGACTTACGATAACCCGAGATCACGACAAGTTCAAGAAGGCAGTTGTCGGCGGCAGTTTTAAGGCACGGAAATGGTGGTTTGACTTGGTGGAATTTGAACCAGTCTTCATACATACCTACAAGGATGTACAGGGAATAGAGTCTAACATTCAGTATGCCCACAGCCATTCCGATGCTTTTATTATCGCCAACAAGATGGAGAAGGAGAACTTTCTCTTGGAAGGACTGGACTTCGATTGGCAACTGGGGTATGTTTATACCAACTATCATTTTACTGATACCGCTTCTCATCGCACACATTGGGACGGTACGCATTATCCTGCGGTTTCGAAATTCGGTGGAGAAATCGGGAAATGGGCATCATTGTTGGTGAATAACAAGCATCTATTGCAGCATAAATTGAATCTCAACTATCTTGTCAATGATAATCATTCGGTCAACTTCAATTCTTTGTCGAAATATGCCCATGCCAACCCCAAAGATGCAATGAAAGACAAGGTAATAGGCTACCGTACGGAATTCCCAAGCAATATGCTCAGTTGGGTGGCTGGGGTGAACTACGACTATCGCTCTTCTGACGATAAATTCCTCAATTCTGTCAATATCAAGTATTACTACTATTCAATGAAAACGCGGATGGCTAGTATTCTGACAAATTCAGCGGAAGATATAAATACCCACAAGAATGATTTCGGTATTAGCAATGCGCTTCGTTACCGTATTACTCCCAACCTGATGGCAAAAGCCTCTCTCGGGTATGATGTAAGGCTTCCGTCGGAAGAAGAACTGCTGGGAGATGGTTATATCATTGCCCCTGCAGGCAATTTGATTCCGGAGCGTAACACAAGCGTAAACGTGGGAATGCTGTTCGACCTGACAGGAAAGTCTCCCAGCAACTTGCAGATAGAAGTAAACGGGTTCTACATGTATCTACAGAATATGATTCGTTTTACAGGAGGCTTCCTGCAATCGCAGTATCAAAATTTTGGAGAAATGAGGACTTTTGGTGTGGAAGCAGAGGTGAAAGCAGATGTTACACGCTGGCTCTATGGTTACGTAAATGCAACCTACCAAGACCTGCGAGATACGCGTAAGTATGAGCAAAACACCACTGTTGCCAATCCGACAAAGGGCAGTCGCATGCCCAATATACCTTATCTGATGGCAAATGCAGGAGTGGAATTCCACAAAGAGAATCTATTCGGGGGCAAAGGTATGAACACGCGCATATTTAGCGATGCTTCATTCGTGGAGGAATATCTTTATGATTTCGAGCAAAGCCAATTCCAACAGCATCGCATACCGCGAACCATCTCATGCAGTATGGGCTTTGAGCAGAGTTTTGGTAATGGGCGCTATTTCATTATGGGAAATATAAGCAATCTGACAGATACGCAAATAATCAGTGAGTTCAACCGTCCTTTACCCGGGCGTAGTTTTACCGTCAGATTCAGATATGTATTCAAGTAATAATTCTTCTAATAATCAATTAAACAAAAAGCAATGAAAAAGAAAATGATTTTCGCTGCTGCCATGTTTGCAGCACTGTGTTTTAACTCATGTGACAAGAACGATCCAGAGATCCCCATTGCAGGAGGTTCGGGAAATGTACTACTACTAACAGCCTTACCCAATGCTACGGGTATGGATGGAACAGTCTATATGCAACTTATTGACGAGCCCAAGTTAGGCGCGACGATGGCTGTAGACAATAAGAATGGCATAAATGTTCCCTTTGGAAGTTCTTACCCTGTGGTGATAGGTAATGAGGTCTATGTATTCCCGAGCTATCACATGACAATGGACAAGAATGAACTGGTCAGGTATCGCCGCGTAAACGGTGGTTTGCAGAAAATGGGCAGTATGCCATTGCCTGCCAATAACAGTGCCAATAGTCTCGTCAAGCTGTCTCCTACAAAGGCGTATCTGTCGCTTGCAGGATTGGGAAAGATTTACATTTTTAATCCTGAAACCATGCAGAAGACGGGAGAGATAGACCTGACATCTTTAGGCATACAAGACAATAATCCCGACATAGGAATCATGATAGAACGTGACGGCTACGTGTTTGCAGGTCTAAGTCAGATGGTGGGTGGTTGGACAAGCCCGGAAAATTACAAACAAGCAGATGTTGCCGTTATTGACACAAGGAGGGACAAGCTGGTCAAGATGATTTCGGAGAAAGCCAGCGGTTTCTCTCAAGCTACACGTCCTATCGATCCGAAGTCTTTATTCATGGATGAAAAAGGGGATATATACATTTCCTGCATCGGTAATTTCGGAATGGTAGCAGGCCATAAGGCAGGCATACTGCGAATAAAAAAGGGTGATACGGATTTTGATCCCACGTACCATTGGACGATAACCGGTGCAACTATCGAAGGAGAAGAGAAAACAGCAGGTTGGGCTGCTTCCATTTGTTATGTGGCCAATGGTAAAGCCTACGGATATGTTGATATTCCAGGTTATTACAGACCCGGAGAAACAGGACATTCCTCTATATCGAGCAGAGCCGTAGTCTTTGACCTATACAATCGGAAGATGACGAAAATAAAAGGGCTGGAATTGTCCAACGGCTATGGTGTATTGGTCTCTAAGTATAAAGACGGTTTGGCTATCTGCAATGCTTCAGCGACCACCAAGGGCATATATTATCTCAACCCTCAGACTTCAGTAGTCAATCCAACCCCTATGATAACTACTGTAGGAAACCCAATGGCAATAGAATGGTTCGGCAAATAAGCCATAGCTTGTAACCAAGAGGGCAAAGATGATTGTAGGATTCTCTTCTCTCTCTCTTTGCCCTCCTATGTTGAGCTTTTGTGCACTTGAAGATCATAGTCCAAATATTTTTTGTTCTTTATAAAGTTATTTTTATATGGCTATAAGCGATTTGGTCCAACTCCAACTTGGCTGGCTCAATGCATGGATTCCCTCGTTCGCGTTGGTGTTGATACAGTTTTTGTATATGCTTCTTTACAAAGAAGGTGGAAAACGTGCCGTAGATACCTCGTGGCATACCGCTAAGGACAAGCGATACGCGACTTTGAGCTATATTATTCAATTAGTAGTATTGTTAATCTCGCTTTTTGTTCCACTTCAGATTGGCACACCGCTGTTTATGGCAGGAAGTCTCTTGTTCGCCTTTGCGCTTGTCGGATTCATGGCTGCCTTTCACGCTTATGCCTCTACGCCTAAAGGAGAAATAGTCGTACGAGGCGTTTACCGCCTGTCGCGCAACCCGATGTACTTCTTCTATGAAGTGGGAGCATTGGCGATATGTATTGCCGCGGCTTCGTTGTTGTTGCTACTTGCCACTATCCTTTTGATACTCGTCACGCATGGCGTTATCTTGGGTGAAGAGCAATACTGCATGACCACCTATGGGGAAGACTATGCGTGGTACAAAGCGAGAACTCCCAGATACTTCTTACTCAAATAGCAATCTTATGAACAATCTTTCTAAAATACTCAATTCCGCCACAATGGGGCAGCCTCGTCGCCTGCGTCCGTTGATATGGTGGACCGTAGCGGAATATTTCTTCCGTGGCGCACCTTACGGGGCAATGCTGCTTGTCGTATGGGAGATATTCAAGCCTCTCCAGCATCCCGGAACATCAATAAATCTTATGAACATCGCTTGGGCATGGGCAGTGCTTCTAATCTCCCTCATCTGTCTTTGGTTCATCGGAAAAAAAGCCTACCTTGTTGCCTATCGTGACGGCTACGAGATATGTTGCGACGGTCGTTTGGTTGTGATTGACCATTTGCGACGACTGCCAATGGGTTTCTTTAATAGTCGTGATCCCGGAGACATCGGGGCATACATCGTTAGTGATTACAACAACGTGGAGATGCTCACCACACATCTCATAGGACAGTTCTTCGGAGGATTGGCAATGCCTATTGTGGCTTTGGTGTCGCTCTCGTTCTGCAATTGGCAATTGGCTATGGCGGCAGCTTCCGTCATTCCATTGGCATATCCCATGATGCTACTCACCAATCGCTTTGTGGCAACATTGGGGAAGAGACATCAGAAGATAAAAAGGAATGCCGCCTCGCGCATGATAGAATATATACAGGGTATCCGCTTGATTAGGGCGTTCAATTTGAATGGCAATAAGTTTGAACGTTTGGAACACGCTTTCCGTGAACTTAAACGCGAGAGTATCTACTTGGAAGCCGCTCCTGCTCCTACCATCACTTTAGCTTCCACTCTGCTGAACGGAGGGTTATTACTTATTATGCTGCTTGGCTTCTCGATGCTGTTGGATGCCCAGGTTTCTATACCTGTATACATCATGTTTTTGTTGGCTGGCTCGGCTATCTATGCCCCGCTCATCAACGCCATGACCTTTATCGCTCTTATCAATTACATGAAGTTGAGTGCGGAACGCATAGAAGCCCTTTGTAATACGCCTGTGCTTCCGGAGGGAACGATAGAAGAGGTCACGGGTTCAGAAATAGAGTTCCGGAACGTGGATTTCAGCTATAACGAGGATATTCCCGTGCTTCGGGATGTATCGCTTGTCATTCCGGAAAAAAGATTGACTGCTCTCGTTGGACCATCGGGGTCGGGAAAGACAACGCTGACTCGTCTCATAGCCCGCTTCTGGGATGTAAACAAAGGGGAAATCCTGCTTGGTGGGCGAAACGTCAGGGACTATACCTTACATACGCTGATGCAGCAAATTTCCATTGTCTTTCAGGACGTGTATCTTTTCAATGACACTATCTATAATAACATTCGCGTAGGTCGTGAGACGGCAACTCAAGAAGAAATAGAAGCAGCAGCACGCAAGGCGCAATGTCACGAATTCATCACTGCCATGCCCGATGGCTATGACACCTTGGTGGGCGAAGGAGGAAGCACACTTTCCGGCGGTGAGAAACAGCGAATATCTATTGCCCGTGCCATTTTGAAAGATGCACCTATAGTGTTGCTTGACGAGGCGACAGCCTCGCTCGACCCAGAGAATGAAGTACACATACAAGATGCCATCAATGACCTGGTGAAAGAAAAGACGGTAGTTATCATTGCACATCGTCTGGGCACGCTGGTCAATGCCGATAATATCGTGGTGATAAATCAGGGACGAGTAGTACAACAAGGCAAACATCAGACTCTTCTCGAAGAAGGAGGTTTGTATCGCAATCTTTGGCAAGAACAACAACGAGTAAAAAGATGGAAATTCTAACAACCGAGTAAACTACAAGACAATGGATATAAATAGACGTAAAACCGGATTGGGAAGGTTAATCGAAATAGCCGGGACCAAACGTTGGCTACTCATCGGAGCGATGTCATTGGCTGTCATCACCGCTATTGTACAATTCGTGCCAATCATAGCCGTGTATAATATTCTTATCGAGCTGGCAAAACATGCCCTTGATCCCTCATTGATTGACAAGGCCTACATCTGGCAATGGGGTTATATAGCCCTGGGGGCTTTCTTTGCATTCGGGGTACTGACCTTTGTATCTCTTATGCTTTCGCACATTGCCGCTTTCAACATTCTGTACGAAATACGGATGCAGTTGGCACAAAAGATGGTACACTTGCCTTTGGGGTTCTTTAATCGTCGGGCTTCCGGAGAACTGAAGAAAATAATGAGCGATGATGTCGAGCGTATTGAATTGTTTATCGCCCACCATATTCCCGACATTGTAACAGCCATACTGTTCCCGCTAATTCTTGTGGGGTACATGTTTACAGTGGACTGGAGGTTGGCTCTGGTCGTATTGGCGATTTTTGCGATGGCATTCCTTGTGATGGGACGGATGTATGTCGGTAAAACCATCCGCGAGGTTTCCGAAAGGTATGTGGAGAAAATGGGCAGAATGAATGCCGGCATCGTGGAATACATACGTGGCATTCAAATCGTGAAAACCTTTACCGAATCGACTGATGCCTACCGTAAACTGAATGAAGATATCAAGGAATATCGCAAATTTGCCTGCGGAGTGAATTTTCAGTATCGCCCTACCTATATGGGTTTTCTAACCATACTCTCATCTGCTCTTCTCTTTATTATTCCCGTTGCGGTATGGCTACTCGAAAAGAGTGATTCGTATGCTGCATTCATTCCCGTAGTATTGATGTTTCTGCTGTTTGGAACAGCTATTTTCTTCCCCGTGCTGAAACTCTTGTGGATAGGCAGCTTCCTGAATCAAAACAATATGGGCATACAGAAAATAGACGATATTCTCTATATGGACGAAATAGACGAGCCAGCCTTGTCCCGATACCCTGAAGATGCTCATGTTGAGTTTCGGAATGTCTCATTTGCCTACAATACTACCACGAGACTCAAAGAGGTCTCTTTTACCGCCAATCCCGGTACTATAACGGCTTTGGTTGGTCCTTCCGGAGCAGGGAAAAGTACCATTGCCATGCTTGCCGCTCGATTTTGGGATATCCAAGACGGAGAGATTTTGATAGGGAATGTGCCTATAAAGGAGATTCCGACTTCGGTCTTAATGGATAACATAGCTTTGGTTTTTCAGGACAACATGCTCTTTTTTGACACTATTGAAGAAAATATCCGTATGGGAAACAAGACTGCCACCTTCGAGGATGTAAAAAGAGCCGCATGCGCAGCCCAATGCCATGAATTTATCGAGGCTCTGCCTGATGGCTACCAAACTTTGGTGGGAGAAGGCGGCACATATCTTTCCGGCGGTGAGATGCAGCGCCTCGCACTGGCTCGTGCTATACTGAAAGATGCGCCCGTCATCCTGCTGGATGAGGCAACTGCATTTGCCGACCCTGAAAACGAGGGAAAGATATTGGAGGCATTTTCACACCTCATCAAGGGAAAGACTGTCCTGGTCATTGCCCACCGCTTAGGTACGATAACAAATGCTGACCATATCCTGTATTTGGATAAAGGCATGATAACAGAAAAGGGAACGCATGAGGAACTACTTGCTCTTCATGGAGCGTATGCCCATATGTGGAAAACCTATAATCGTGCAAAAGAATGGATAATAGATAGGTGAAGCGGACCGTCGATGACGACGTTACCCAGCTGTCCGCGATCGCCCATCTTGGCGAGCA
>ENA-USUM01000415-USUM01000415.1-human-gut-metagenome-genome-assembly--contig:-NODE-415-length-24358-cov-29.704090_pt1 | contig 24358 bp, 25 predicted proteins | sample MGYA00250063_ERZ773402 | MGnify/ENA primary metagenome ERZ773402 (study PRJEB29103, sample SAMN06112030) | human gut metagenome | biome: human gut; feature: ankylosing spondylitis patient; material...
TTTTTTTTTCAAGCAGAAGACGGCATACGAGATCGTGATGTGACTGGAGTTCAGACGTGTGCTCTTCCGATCTAGTGTTGTCAAGATTATAAGAAGTCAGGCGATTGAGGGCACTGACAATTATCTTTATGGCTGCGAGTTTGTCGGTATGGCACCGATTCTTGGTTATATCTTTGATGAATATGAGGCTAAGATTGAAAAAGAATAAAGAGTCACAATAGACATCCCCTCAATAGTAGGTAATTATTATGAATAAGAAAAAGATATGTCTCTTAATTGGTGCAGTTTTAATTATTATTTTAATAATCTTACTAAGACCACGTCATATCAAAGTCAGTTTGTCAGACACAGACGACTTATCTGTTGTAAGAGAAGGCAGCGAAATCAGCCTGACACAGAATGAGAAGAACCAGCTAATTGACATAATAGAAGATATAACTGTTATGCCGTGGCTGTATCCGCAATCAACTGGCTGGACATATAGAATATTTACTGATAACCGTACCAACAACATTATTATACTCAACAACAAAGTCACAATTAACAACATAACTTACCGTCCATTTGGAAAATCAGCAGCAAATGTTATAGATTATCTCGACAACATTTATAACAAAAGTCTTGTAACAATTAACATAGCCAATGCTGACAGCATTACTGTCACCAACCAGTCTAATCATAAGACTGCCGTTTTTGATGGAAATAAACTTAAAGATTTAACAGATGCTCTGGCTTTCACTCCATCGCACCCGGTTACTTTCTATAATGATGCTGATTCATATGTACAGTATGTACTCAACATACAATATAAAGATGGCTCTTCTGAAGAACTGTCTATTGTAAAATGCCCTGCAATTCTTTACAAAAACCAGTATCTGAGTGTTGACTTATATGCATTGGAATTGATTCAGGAAGAAGTTGGCAACTAATGCAATATGAGAGCCATTGGCTAAATACGAACAATTATTAGCAGCCCAAGCAGAAAAGAAAAATTATGACACAATGGAAAAAGTTGCATGCCATTCAATCTAATAATGAATAACATGCAACTTTTTAATTGTTCTCATTAAATACCGTATCTATTTAATATTTTCTTTCTATTGTGTATTGCATTAGAATATATTTCATGTTATTATACAATTATGTTAAATATTATATTTAACTGTCTGGCAGGTTTTACATTTCGCCAATTATATCCACAAAACAATATAGCAATACGAATAGAGGAGGAATTTTATGGGGAATACTGCACCTATTATGGTGGCAAAAGGAAAGATTGATTATGGTCTGACTAATGATTATATGTTTCGTGCAATACTGCAAAAAAGCAGAAAAACACTGATTGGACTAGCAAGTGCATTGCTGCATCTTAACCCTGAAGATATTAAGGATATTGAAATAACCAATCCTATAATATTAGGTGAAAGCATTAATGCCAAAACATTTATACTTGATGTAAATATTCTGCTTAATAACAGTAGAATGCTGAACCTTGAGATGCAGGTTAATAATCTGCACAACTGGGAAAACAGGTCATTATGTTATTTATGTTCAGACTTCAGCCAGCTTAATAAAGGTGACGCATACGAAGATATTAAACCTGTTATCAATATTGGTATTCTTGATTATACTTTATTTGAAGACGCACCGGAATTCTACGCTGAATTTGAACTATTGAATAAGAAAACTCACAGAAGGTATAGTGACAAACTTGGTATCAGTGTGTTAGACTTAACTCAGATAGATATGGCGAGTGATGAAGACAAGGCTTATGGAATAGACACATGGGCCACTGTCTTCAAGGCTAAGACATGGGAGGAGTTGCGTATGGCTGTTCAGAGTAATGAATATATGAAAGATGCAGCAGATACTTTGTATGAGCTTAATAGTGACGAAACAATCCGCCAGCAGTGTGAAGCACGAAGACGGGCTGAGATTGAAGAAAAACATATGCAAGATAAATTGAAGAAACTAGAGGAAGATAAGGAAAATCTCACAAGAGAAAAAACTGAATTACACATAAAATTGCAAAATGAAATATCAGAAACCGAAAAGTGGAAAGCTAAATACGAACAATTATTAGCAGCCCAAGCAGAAAAGAAAAATTAATACACAACGCATAAATCCCAGCAACACATATATCAGTGCTGCCGGGATTTCTTTATAATATCTCATAAGTTGTCTGTTCGCTTGTAAGACAGTCGCATCCAACACGGTTCTCACCGCTTGTTACGAATGATGAAGCCTTAATGTGTATATCTGTGATTGTCTCAGGCATATCCTTTAACGGCTCTATGACAACCGCTTCCTTTGCTCCGAGGCAATTAATTCCCTCGAAATTAATATTCTTAATATAAGGAATATCGTCCTTGTCAATTCCGTTAATCTCTTCATTTCTGTTAAGCAAATTAAGCACATATGACATTGTAAGAATTATTGCCTGTTCCTTAATATCAACCATATTAATATTCTTTACATTAATATTCTCGATAACGCCGCCTCGTCCGAGTGCACTCTTAATGCGGACTCCGACATCAGTTCCAAGAAAAGTACAATTCTCTACCAGTACATTTTTAATGCCTCGACTCATCTCACTTCCGATAACGAAACCGCCATGTCCCTTATTAACAAGGCAGTCATGGATATATACATCCTCACAAGGTCCTTCAATCTGTCTTGCTACGGCATTCTTGCCTGACTTTAAACAGATTGCATCATCACCTGTTTCAAATGTACAGTTATGTATATGAACCTTCTTGCATGATTCAACATCAATTCCATCACCGTTCTGCGCATAATATGGATTGCTCACCGTAACATTTCTTACTGTAAGATTCTTACAGAAAAATGGGTGTATATTCCATGCCGGTGAATTCATAAATGTTACACCATCAAGAAGAATTCTTTTACAGTGACGAAGACTTACCATTACAGGTCTGTAGAAATCATAATACTCGCTTGCTTTCTCAAGTGCATTCTCGGCGTCAAGCTGGATATTATGCTCATTACCTTTAAATGAGCTTTCTGTCGGCATCCATATGCCGCCCTCTTTAGTATCAATTGTATACTGGCTCTTTTTCATAAGAGCTTCCCACTGTCTGTCAGTCAACTTAAACTGTTTTACAGGGCGCCACAGATCACCGCTTCCATCAATAACACCGCCACCGGTTATACCGATGTTAATAGCATTTTCAGCTGTGATAGGAGACTTGGCTCTTATACACTCCTGACCTTCATAGTTAGTGATAATAAGTGGATACTGGTCAATATCTTTAGAAAATTTAAGTATTGCATTCTTCTCAATTCTTAACTCAACATCGCTCTTAATCTCGATTGGCGCTGTAAACCAGATTCCCTCAGGAATCACAACAGTTCCACCACCCTTTTCTGAGATATAGTTAATAGCCCTGTTTATAGCATCAGCATTTCTTGATGCATCTTCAATAGTATAGCAGTATGGTCTTGCACCATAGTTGTCAACATATACTATTCTGTCAACAAATGCTGGGAGTTTTACATCAAAATTAACTTTTTTCATTCCACATCTCCTTTTGGTTTTAAGTTCATGTGTTACTTTAAAAGCTCCTGTAACAAAGCATTTACCATTCCCGGATTAGCCTTGCCCTGCATTGCCTTCATTGTCTGTCCGACAAGATAGCCGATTGCCTGCTTTTTGCCGCCTTTATAATCAGCAACTGACTGTGGGTTATCAGCAATAACCTTCTCAACTGTTGCTCTGAGTGCGCCTTCATCATTAACCTGCTTTAAACCGTGCTCCTCAACATATGCGTCAACATCAACATTTTCAGCAAATACATGCTCAAATATCTCCTTAGCTGCTGCATTGTTGATTTCCTTTTTCTCAACAAGAGTAATAATCTTGGCAAGGCTTTCAGGTGAAAATGTTAATTCCTCGGCTCTGAATTCTCTTCCAGTCTTAGCTGATTCTTCCTTCATGAGTCGCATTGTCTCACCCATAATCCAGTTAGAAACCTTCTTTGGCTGGTTGCAGATTGCTGTAGCTTCCTCAAAGATTTCTGTGAACTTCTTAGAATCTGTAAGAATCTCTGCATCGTATTCAGGAAGTCCGAATTCTTCAATATAACGTGCCTTCTTCTCGTCCTTGAACTCTGGCTGTTTTGCCTTAAGCTCTGCTAAATACTCATCACTGATGTGAATTGGAACAAGGTCTGGATCTGGGAAATATCTGTAATCCTGCGCATCTTCTTTTGAACGCATAGCATATGAATATTCCTTGTCATCATTCCATCTTCTTGTTTCCTGTACAACCTTCTCGCCTGCTTCGATTAAGTCAATCTGTCTAGCTGTCTCGGCCTTGATTGCTCTTTCAATAGCTGCAAATGAATTGAGGTTCTTAGTTTCTGTTCTTGTCCCGAACTCGCTTGAACCACGCTCTCTTACAGAGAGGTTGACATCTGCTCTCATAGAACCTTCCTGAAGCTTGCAGTCAGAAGCACCAAGATACTGGATTGTTGTTCTTAACTTAGTAAGATAAGCAATAACTTCTTCTGCTGAACGCATGTCTGGTTCAGAAACGATTTCGATAAGAGGCACACCTGAACGGTTATAATCTACATATGACACGCCTTCCCACTCATCATGAACAAGCTTTCCTGCATCCTCTTCCATATGAATCTCGTGGATTCTTATTGTCTTTTCTGTTCCATCTGATAATGTAACATCAACATGACCGTTACGGCAGATTGGAAGATAAAGCTGTGAAATCTGATAATTCTGTGGGTTATCAGGGTAGAAATAATTCTTTCTGTCAAACTTGCAGTCCTGTGTAATTGTACAGTTAGTTGCAAGTCCTACTGCTGCTGCATATTCTACAACCTTCTTATTAAGAACAGGAAGAGAACCCGGCATACCTGTACACACAGGGCAAGTATGTGAGTTAGGCGCTCCGCCGAACTCAGTTGAGCATCCACAGAAAATCTTTGTCTTAGTAGCTAATTCAACATGGACTTCAAGTCCGATTACAACTTCATAATCTTTCATACTTATGCCTCCCTCCTATTCAAATCTTCCTCGTGCCTGCTCATAAGCGTAGCCTGCACGGATAAGGTTATTTTCTTTAAAGCAGTCGCCAATAAGCTGTAAGCCGATTGGAAGACCATTCTTGTCCTTACCGCATGGAACAGAAAGTCCCGGAAGTCCGGCAAGATTTACAGAGATAGTATAGATATCTCCAAGATACATCTTAATAGGATCAGAAAGTGATGAACCAAGCTTTGGTGCTGTTGTAGGTGCAACAGGTCCAAGAATTACATCGTATTTTGCAAATGCTTCATCAAATGCTTTCTTAATAAGAGCCTTAACTCTTAATGCCTTAAGATAATAAGCGTCATAATATCCTGAACTTAATACGAAAGAACCGAGCATAATTCTTCTCTTAACCTCTGGTCCAAAGCCCTCTGAACGTGTCTTCTTGTACATGTTGTGGAGTCCTTCGTATTCTTTAGTTCTGTATCCGTATTTAACACCATCGAATCTTTCAAGGTTAGAGCTTGCTTCTGCTGCTGCGATTGTATAGTAAGTAGGAATTGCGTACTCAACAAGGCTTAAATCAAACTCTTCGACGATTGCTCCCTTGCTCTCAAGAACTTTGGCAGCGTTAAGAACAGCTTCCTTAACCTCAGGGTCAAGACCTTCTCCAAAATAATCTCTTGGAATACCGATTCTCATTCCCTTAACATCATCAACTAATGCCTTTGTAAATGAATAATCATCTCTTCCAATTGATGTTGAGTCCTTATCGTCCTTGCCTGCGATAGCTTCCATAATAGTTGCACAGTCAGTTACATCCTTACATAAAGGTCCAATCTGGTCTAATGATGAACCATAAGCGATAAGTCCGTAACGTGAAACTGTTCCATAAGTTGGCTTTAAGCCTACAACACCACAGTAAGAAGCTGGCTGTCTTATTGATCCACCTGTATCAGAACCAAGTGCTGCAAAGCACTCATTAGCTGCCACAGCTGCTGCTGAACCACCTGATGAACCACCAGGTACATGCTCAGGATTGCGTGGATTCTTAGTTGCACCAAATGCACTTGTCTCAGTTGTAGAACCCATCGCGAATTCATCCATGTTAGTCTTTCCGATAATTACAGCTCCTGCATTCTGAAGTCTTTCTACAGCGTCTGCTGTGTAAGTTGGAACGAAATTACCAAGTATCTTAGATGAGCATGTAGTAAGCATGCCCTCTGTACACATATTATCTTTGATTGCAAATGGTACTCCGGCTAAAGGTCCTGTAAGCTTACCTGCCTTGATATCCTCATCTGCTTTCTTAGCTGCTGCAAGAGCTTTTTCCTTGTCAAATGTAACATAACAGTTAAGCTCATCTTCAGATTTTTCAATCTGTGCAATAACAGCTTCCATAGCCTCTGTTGCTGTTGTCTCACCCGCTTTAATCTTAGCAGCCAGTTCAACAGCTGTATAATCTAATAAACTCATATGCGTCCTTTCTATGATTCAACAGTTTTAGGTACAATAAATCCTGATTCATTACATTCAGGTGCATTAGCAAGAGTTGCCTCACTTCCGTCACCATTAGTAACAACGTCTTCTCTCATTACATTATTAACAGGGAACACATGTGACATAGGTTCTACCCCTGTAGTATCAAGCTCTCCGAGCTTGTCAATATAATCAAGCATGCTAGCCATATCCTTCTTGGCAGCTTCCTTCTCTTCATCAGAGAGTTCAAGCTTGGCAAGGATACCTACATACTCAATTGTCTCATCACTAATTACATTAGCCATGTGTGCGTCTCCTTTCGTTGTCGTTATATACGCCTGGAGAAATTGGATAAATCATCACAAGACACGCTTTCGCTACTTGTCGCTCGCAGCGGTACTAAGCGAAATCGGCCACCTCCGTCTGAAAAGCTAGCTTTTCAGACTCCGCCAGCCGATTTTGCTAAGTGCCGGCGGCTCCAAAGTGTCTTGTTCACGCTTTATCCAATTTCTCCAGGCTCACACATCTACCCCGGAACGAACGCACGACATCGCTTTGCTCGTCGCCGGTGGCGAAGTGTAGTGGAAGTCTCTACTTCTTTTCCGTCAGAGAAAGTTTATATTCTGGTAAGGGTGGTGGTCAAAAGGCAGGCAGCGAGGTTTTATAAGTTTGCAAGCAAGGCGCTTTGGAGCCGCCGGCACTTAACGAGTTGGAAGCGGCTGCCTTTAGGCAGCCAAATTCCAAGGAGTTTAGTGTCCGCTGCGAGCGACAAGCAGCGAGAGCGTGCCTTGCGGTGAACTTATAAACCTCGCAGCCGTCCGTCTACCACTAATCCCTAACCTTAATATGAACTTCCCTAAGCTGCTGCTCTGTTACCTCATTTGGTGCTCCACACATTAAATCCTGTGCTGTTCCGCTCATTGGGAATGGAATTATCTCACGGATATTCTCTTCATTTCTAAGAAGCATTATCATACGGTCAACACCTGGTGCCATACCTGCGTGTGGTGGTGCACCAAACTGGAATGCATTGTATAATGCTCCAAATTTTGCCTTTAATACTTCTTCGTCATATCCGGCAATTTCGAATGCCTTAACCATTATCTGCATGTCATGGTTACGGACTGCTCCTGATGATAACTCTACACCGTTGCATACGATATCATACTGGTATGCAAGGATATCAAGAGGATCTTTTGTATTAAGCGCCTCAAGTCCGCCCTGTGGCATTGAGAATGGATTATGTGTAAATCCAATCTTCTTAGTTTCTGGATCTTTTTCAAACATTGGGAAGTCATTAACATAACAGAATCTGTATGCATTTTTCTCAATGAGATCAAGTCTCTCACCAAGTTCGTTTCTAATCTGTCCTGCGAAGTACGCAGCTCTGTCTTCCTTATCAGCGATGAAGAAGATTGTATCTCCTGGCTGAAGTCCTGCAAGGTCTTTGATTTCTCCCTTGAGTTCTTCTGGTATAAACTTATCGATTGGTCCCTTGTAGCTTCCGTCTTCAAGAACCTCAAGGTATCCAAGTCCGCCCATTCCGATTCCTGTAGCGAACTTAAGTAACTTCTCATGCTGTCCCTTTGAAAGCTTTGCATGTACATTGATTGCTCTTACAGTCTTGTTCTGGAAAGGCTTGAATGTACATTTGTTGAAGAACTCTGAAAGGTCGATAATTCTAAGTGGATTACGAAGATCTGGCTTATCTGAACCAAACTCAAGCATTGCCTGCTTGTAGCTGATGATTGGATAAGGAGCCTGTGTAACTTCATATCCTTCTGGTGCGAATTTTGCAAATGTTTCTGTAAGAACCTCTTCACCGATTCTGAATACATCTTCCTGTGTAGCAAAGCTCATCTCGAAATCTAACTGGTAGAATTCTCCTGGTGAACGGTCAGCTCTTGCATCCTCATCTCTGAAGCAAGGTGCAATCTGGAAATATTTGTCAAAGCCAGATACCATAAGTAACTGCTTATACTGCTGTGGTGCCTGTGGAAGAGCATAGAATTTACCCTTATATTTTCTTGAAGGTACAATATAATCTCTTGCACCCTCTGGTGATGAAGCGCAGAGAATTGGTGTCTGGATTTCAAGGAATCCCATGTCTGTCATCTTCTGACGAAGGAATGCGATAACCTTTGATCTGAATATCATGTTATCCTTAACCTTCTGGTTTCTTAAATCAAGATATCTGTACTTAAGACGTACATCCTCTCTTACTTCCTTAGAAGTCTGTACTTCAAATGGAAGCTGCTGGTATACCTGTCCAAGTATTGTAATCTTCTTAGCTTCAAGCTCGATTGTTCCTGAAGGAATCTTAGGATTATAAGTTTCCTCATCTCTCTGCTCCATAATACCCTCGATAGCGATACACTCTTCCTTATGAATACCATCAAGTAATGTTGTATCACGAAGTACTACCTGAAGCACCCCATACATATCTCTTAAATCAATAAATGAAACTCCTCCATGGTCACGGATGTTCTCAACCCATCCTGCAACCTTCAATTCCTTGCCGATGTAACTTTCATTAACTTCACTTAAGTTAACATCTCTGTACATGTTTGCCATTGCAATCTCCTTTCTTCTCTGGACAGGTAAAAATGTTGTTTCTGTCCGATTTCTGTTTAATATAACTACATCCCAGAAAAAACTAAAACCCCGGGATGTAAAAAACATCCCGGGGCGAATAAACTTATGTTATCCGCGGTACCACCCGCATTGAAAGGTGCTTAAGCCTTTCATCTCATTGCACTTAACGCGTGTAACGGAATGACCTACCCAGCCGTTCCCCGGCTGCTCAACCATTCAACTCCAGAGCGTTCCTCTTAACAATTCCCTGCGTATGCTTTCAGTCGGTGGCATCACTTTCCTGTCAGGTTCCATGAAAAGAAGTCTCTTTCACAGTCTTTGATATATTCATATAGTTAAATGATAACATAGTCAATATCACTTTTCAAGTGCGAATTTTCCCTGTATGAAATTAATATACATTTTTATGAATTATGTGGCACTTTTCTCATTATTCTTGATTACTTATTAATCTGTATTGTCTGAACCATTGCATCCATATTCTTCTTTATTAAAGCAATCTTATCTGCTGGCTGTGACTGCTCCTGCTCAAGTCCATAAAACACCATGGTATTTACCCTTGTTTCAAATACATATCCATATATATAACAATCCCATGTTGTATCCGTATCACTACTTGACTTAGCCAATGTAAGCTTTCCTTCAAACTTCTTCATCTTTATTCCATTAACCTCTGTGTCAGCAACTGATGTTAATGTCACAGGAACATCTTTTGTATATCCACTTATTTGTTCTGAAATACCATCATCAGTCCATACATGCTGTGATATATACTCAGATATCTTTTCTTCTGTCAAATCAGAAAGTGGTAATTTTTTCTTTGTTTCTAATATTCTAGATATATACAAATCAGCTTTATCTTTTTCATTAAATATTATTTCGCCTGCATTTCCAATTTTAGTATAACCTTTTGGTAATTGTGCTTTATATCCAGCAAAAATAGCAATTTGACTCTCCAATAAATCATTACTCTGACTAGTTGACTTTTCTTCACTCTTAGAACTACTTTCCTGCGTCTGGCTAACCTGTGAGTTTCCTTCATTACCAGCAGTTGTTGTATTCTCCTTCTTTCCACATCCTGCTAATACTGATGTAATCATCAATGCTCCCATTACTGCATATGCTATTTTTCTTGTCTGCATTTTAATCCTCTCCTCATTCTCATATTGTACAATTCTTACATAGAATTATCGTGAGGATTATAGCACTTTACCCCCCCATTGTAAATATTTTTATAGTATATCGTGTCTTTTTATTGTCTTTTTATCAATCTGAAAAGCAGACTGCCATGTTCATAATAAATCCATTTATGTCTGTTTCAAGCCTTCTATCCCTAACTCTTTATGAAAATATTGTAATGTTGAAAATCCATATTTTCTATCAAACATTTTTTTATGTAGCTTTCTTTTCCCATTCATACATTCCATATATTCTTCTACATAATAAAGTGCATCTTTTTTTATCCGTTCTAAATTTATCATCGTCTCATTATATTCATCTTTATCAACGATAGCATCTGTAGAATCCAAATAATTTGTCTTAGTTATAATGATTATTTTACTATAGTCCAATCCCGATTTATGTGCTTTAGATCTTTTGGTTTTTGAAAAATGAAAAGCATATGGATGATGTATTTCTGTTCTATATGGAATGCATATAAAAAAATCATAATGAGTCTGAAATAATAAGCAATTATATGCTCTCTGGTTCTTCTTCAATACTTCTCTATATGGCGGATCAGGATATGCATTATAAAAATGTTCCGTCAACCTAAGAATCTGATAATCATTCTGTGGTAAATTCATTCAATTGTCTCCTCTGGAAATAGCCACTCGACTGAGTAAAAAGAAACGAGAGACTATACAGCCTCTCGTAATCAGCTTCATCATTCGGTCACTTTTTATTTTACCGTCCTGTCGGAACCGTCACAGGACTCATCGCTCGGTCACTTTTTATTTTACCGTCCTGTCAGAACCGTCACAGGACTCATCATTAATGACGAAGAAGAACATTTCTGTTCTCAATTGTATTATATGCTTTTATAGCATAAATATCAATACTTTTTATTTGATTTTTATTGAATTTCTATCGAATGTTCCTTCACATATTTACCAATCTTTTTATCAGAAGCAAGAATATGGTTAGACAGCCAGCCAAGCAGGAATCCTATAAGATCCATAAGATATTCCTCCTGATTATCATCCATTGCCTCAAGCTCCCTGAAATCAATATTTACAAGCTTTTCTACAAATGCTGAATGTGCCCTTTTCTGTGCTTCGATTTCAGGATATCCGATTTTCTTCATCAGTTCTTCCTCATCACTGAAATGCGACTCTGTATAATCCTTAAGTTCTGCCAGAAGTCTCATAATTTCATCATATTTATCATGAAGAAGTTCTGCATGTATAACATCATTAGTGTCCCTGATAATATCAAAAAGATGCTTATGCTCCTCATCGACAAGCTCAATTCCTGTTATATATTTGTCTGTAAATGCAAATGCGTCATCAACATTAGTTTCTGGCGCCATCTTTCCAATCATCATGTCGCTGCTCAAGATGTGGCTGTAAAGCCATCTGGTAAGATAAAGCAGCAGCTCATTAAGAGAATTTCTTGCTGCCTCCGGTGAAGATTCATCTAACTTAAATGTATTAATCTTTTCTGCAAATGCTTTGTGTTCTCTCTGCTGTATTGGCAGCTCCGGGTCATGAATACTCTTCATGTATTCTTCTTCATGAGCAAAATGTGTAATCGCATAATCCTTAAGATTATCTATAAGATTCTTCGCAATTGACGCGGCATTATCTGTTTCTTTTACCAGTGCAAATGCTTCATTAAGCATCTGGAACAGTTTTCTATGTTCTTCATCAATATTATCAATGTGTATCATACAGTCTTCTGTAAATTCGTACATATATATCAATCTCCTCGTGCTTATATTTGCCTTGTATTATAACACCTTTTCTTTAATCTGTGCAATGCTGTCCGCCTGAAACATTAAATATCTGTTTTTAATGAGTCTATTCGCAAAACAAATGTAGTTTGTCAAAACATTTAAGGCTATAATTAACTTATTGAAAGCATTTTGCTTCGCAAAACAAGGAGGCAATACCTCTGCTCCTGCATGGGCAGTCGCATTTTGCTTCGCAAAACAAGGAGGTATGTATGAACATTTATCTTGCTGGAGATTCTATTGTACAGAATTATACTGAAGAAGAATTTATTGCAGGCTGGGGACAGTTTCTGCCACGCTTCTTTAAGCCTGATGTAAATGTATTTAACTATGCCAAGGGTGGCAGAAGTTCAAGACTTTTTATTAATGAAGGAAGATTTGAAGAGATTGACAGACATATTCAGTCCGGAGACTATCTTTTTATAGAGTTCTGTCATAATGATGACGATTCAAAGGATTACAAATCTATGTTTAACCGTCAGACTCCGCTTGGCGTACCAGATGAATCAGGTCGATTTCCTGTTATAGCAGGAGTTAAGATGCCTAAGAATTATATACCACCTGAATATATTGAGGCACTTAATAACGATGATTCGATATCTGATAAACAGGCTGTTCTTAACAGTGTTCTAGCCATAAACCAGTCTTATCCATATGACACTTACTATCCATACTCAAAAGACGCTTCTATGGGCAGTTACAAATGGTTCATCAAACAGTTTATTGATATGGCAAGAAAGCATGATGCATCTCCTGTATTAGTTACTGCGCCTGCAAGAACATTTTTTAATGATGACGGAACAATTATGGACGCTCCCGGCTGCCACGGCGGTAATAATTTCAGCTATATAAGAGCTATGCGCCAGATTGGCGAAGAAACCGGCACTCCTGTACTTGACCTGTTTTCTTATTCAGTTGAACTTTTTGAAAAAATCGGACATGACAATATCCACAGATATACTTCAATCAAAAAAGGTATCAATAAAGGAAAATGGCCTGACGATTTCTTAAAAGAACTTGCCAAGCCAGAAACTGTTTCTGAGAATACACATTTTAACAAGGATGGAGCAATGCTTATCACCGAAGGTCTGGTAGAATTGATTCTTAAATCCAAGAACCCCCAGCTTTGTGAATTGCAGTCTTCCCTGCTTCATAACGTGGTATAAGTATATTACTTATTAATGAATTCCCATGCTTCTTCGGGGCTGTGTACAACAAACTCAGCCCCATTATCCTTTAAGAATTCTTCATCTCTGAAGCCCCAGCCAACCATACATACATCCATTCCTGCATTAGCCGCTGTCTGGACATCTACTTCTGAATCCCCGACATATACAGCCTGTGTTCTGTCAACATCAAACTGTCTTAATACTTCATTAACGCTGTCCGGATATGGTTTTCTTCTTATGCCTTCTCTCTCTCCAACCGCATAATCAAATAGTCCCGGAAAATAATCTTTGCATAAAGTCTGCACTCCATAATCAGCCTTGTTAGATACAACCGCAGTGTACACACCGGCATTTCTTATATTCTCAATAAGTTCTTTTATTCCATCATAAGGTCTTGTCTTATCGGCACAGTGCTTCTTGTAATGCTCTGTAAATGTTTCATGCACCTTAACTATCATGCTTTCTGGTGTTCCCTGTGGTACAGCTCTTTCCATCAGCTTTCTTATCCCATTGCCAACAAAATGTCTGATTTCTTCAATCGTCCTCTCAGGCATATCAAATACTGAAAGTGCATAATTAGTACTATCTGCAAGGTCTTCCAATGTATTAAGTATCGTTCCGTCCAGATCAAATACAACGATTTTGTATTTCATATATCCTCCTTGTTATGGCTTCTTTATCCCAGCAGCTCCTCAATTATATCGTAATGCTCATCAATCGCTGCATTAAGTGTCTCAATATCCTTCTTTATAAGGCTATCATATATCATTTCATGTGTCTTTAAAAGTTTCTTTTTCTTAATTCCATCTGCATGCTTTATGACATAATCTATCCATTCGCGGTAGACTTCAACAACAGCTTCCATCAGTGTAATCCACAGGTTGTTTCCGGTATCTGCAATAAGTTCCTCGTGAAATGCTTTATCAGTATCAACAAGGTTTTCACCTATTACCATGCTCATCTGATTAACCATGCTTTCCAACCGCTCCCGTTGTTCTTTCGTAAGACCTGTATGTATTACTGCATTACACACTGACTTTTCCATCATGCGGCGGAATTCGCATACTTCACGCTTAGTAATAGTCTTTAATGCAATCATCATTAATATAGTCTGCTTTATAGACTGACCGACATTCTCTGATATATAATTACCAGAACCCTGACGGCGTTCTATAAGTCCCATTCCATGCATAATACTTAAAGCTTCTCTTGTTGAATTTCGTCCTATTCCAAGTGTTTCTGCAAGTGCACGCTCAGTAGGCAGCCTGCTTCCTATTGTAAGCTCCCCGCTTTTCATAAGCTCATAAATATATTGAATTGCCTTTTCGTATTCCTGCGATATTTTCTTCTGATTCATATTATCCTGTTTCAGCTTATAACACCCCTGTCTCATTAATATAGGCTTCTATAAGTCTTAGTGCACCATCTTCCCCAACCTTTGAAACATCTATGCATATATCGTAATATTCTGCATTTCCCCATTCTTCACCTGTATAATAATTGTGATATGAACGTCTTCTAAGGTCTGTATCTTCAACTATCTTAGCTGCTTTCTTAGGGCTGACATTGTGCTTCTTTTCTATAAGTTCTACTCTTTTTTCTTTGTTTCCTGTGAGAAATACTGATATAACATCTTCTCTGTGTCTGAATGCATTATTTCCGCATCTGCCGACAACTACGCAATTTTCATTACCGATTATGTCAGCCATAGCCTTGCGTGGAGTTTTTCCATTATCTGTTGTATCATCACCTGCCATTGTATCAGCATACAGCATCATATCAAGAGGCATTTCTCCATAAAAATATGGATACTTCTCATACAAGCCTTTTTCTTTCGCAAGTCTGCACACAGCATCCTTATCATAAAATGGTATAAAATATTTCTCTGCCAGTGCTTTTCCTATCTGGTCTCCCATACATCCACATTGTCTTGCAATCGTGATTATCATATATACCTCTTTTCCGCGCACGCTTTTTGCGCATAACGGGTTTGTGCCAAGTGCGCGCAGGCACAAACCCCGCATGTGAAAATAATATCTTCACACTGTTCTCCTAATTACCTACTATTTCATCATATTTAGCAATCTAGTAGGTCTTTTCCACATTGTTAGTTGGTTTGTAATTCTTCTTTTCAACTCAAATACCTACTAAATAAACACTGTTCACACTTTTAGTAGGTCTTTTTCTTATATGTCTATAATATCAGACAGTTCTAATCAGCAAAAAGACCTACTATTTTGGCTTAAATTATCAATTTAGTAGGCAATTTTCTTTATCCGCATTAATTATCCTCAGAATTTTCTCTCAATAAACCTACTATTTCATCACATTTAGCAGCTTTAATAGGTTTTTACCCCATTCATACATTAATTTCATATGCCATTTTACACTATCTTTTACATAAATCCAGCAAATACTGATGAAAGTACAACTGTAAGTATACCTGCAACTGCAATTGATAAGCTGCTCATTGCACCTTCAATTTCGCCCATTTCCATAGCCTTGGCTGTTCCTATCGCATGTGCAGCAGATCCTAACGCAAGTCCTTTGGCAATCGGTTCTTTTATTCTGAATATTTTACATATAAGCTCACCAAATATATTTCCAAGAACTCCTGTTACAACAATAACTGCAACTGTAATTGTTACATAACCTCCAAGTTCCTCAGAAACTCCCATACCAATAGCAGTAGTTATTGACTTCGGAAGAAGAGTAACATATTCTGCATGACTCAGATTCATAATTTTAGATAACACAAGTACCGTTGTTAAACTTGTAAGCACACCTGATGCTATTCCTACAACAACTGCCTTGTAATTCTTCTTAAGAAGACTCCACTGCTCATACAGCGGAATTGCAAGACATACAGTTGCCGGTGTAAGAAACCAGCTAAGATACCTGGCACCCTGATTATATACATCATAATCAACACCTGATACTGCAAGTACTATTATTGTTATTATTATTGATATAAGCAGTGGATTGAATATTCCAAGCTTGAATTTTTTCTTAAACACAGAACCAATAAAGTATGATAAAAGACTTAATGTGACTCCGGCAAAAAGTGATTCTCTGAAAAAATCATTCATTAGTATTAACCTCATTTCTTTGTGCTTTGCATAATTCTCTCTTCCTGTCAGCACGTATGATTATCTGTGAAGCCTGACCTGTAACCGCCATAACCGTAATTATAGCAACAACCGTAACAACAAGCACCGGCACGAGCATAGGTTTTAATACCCCCCATGAAGACATCAGTCCTACTCCTGCCGGAATGAACATAACAGGCATTACAGCTATAAGAAATTTTCCTGCGTCTTTTACCCAGCTAAGCTTTATAAGTCCGGTAAGAAGTCCAACAAAAAGTATCACCATTCCATATATACTGGCTGGAACCGGCAGCGGAAGCAGATATTTAAGTGCTTCTCCGACAAATGAAATAGCCAGTATTATAAGAAACTGTCTCAATAATTTCATAACATTTCTCCATAAATAAAAATTTGCGGCGCAAATTGGTGCTACCAATTCATACCGCAAATTATAATACATTCTTATGTACAATAAAGCAAGGACTTTTTTATGCTCTTCTTGCCTTAGCTGCCTTAAGCAGATGTTTTGCAAGAACTGATGTTGTTACCGAACCTACTCCTCCAGGAACCGGTGTACATACAGAAGCGTTCCCTGCAACATCTTCAAAATCAACATCACCACACAGATTGCCGTCTTCATCAACATTTATTCCAACGTCAATTACAACTGCACCATCTGCAACAAATGATTTGTCAACCATCTTTGCAACGCCTGCTGCCGCAACAAGCACCTCAGCACCCTTACATACTCCCGGCATATCAACTGTCTTAGTATGACACACTGTTACTGTTGCATTCTTCTTCATAAGCATCATCGCAACCGGCTTACCGATAACAAGACTTCTTCCGATAACTACTGCTCTCTTACCCTTTAAGTCAACTCCTGCATAATCTAACATCTCAATTACAGCTTCTGCTGTACATGGACCATATCCTGTCGGATCCCCTGCATATACCTTTGCAAGATTCATAGGTGATATTCCGTCCAGATCCTTCACACTGGCAATTCTGTTCTCAATTGCCTTCTCATCAAGATGCTTTGGCAAAGGTCTTAAAAGAAGAATTCCGTCAATATCCTCATCTTCATTAATCTTGTCAAATTCTTTCTGGAAAGTATCATTATCAATATCAGCAGGAAATGTATATGAAGTACATCTGAATCCTACTTTTTCCATCTTCTTGGTAGCGCCACGCTCATATGACATATCATCTGGTCTTTCACCAACACGCACAATTGCAAGATGTGGAGTTGCGCCCTTCCAGTCCTTCATCTCTTCAATAATCTTCTCATTAATAGCATTAGCAACCGGTAATCCCTTAAGTGTCTCCATATATTCCTCCTTGTTTTGCGAAGCAAAATCCATGTGCTTTTTAAGCACATTGTCTCCCCTAGCGAGGAGAGGAATTTGCCTCCAATTCTATGGTCTTACAGCATCCATAACTCTTCCAAATGTTTCTTCTTCAATCTGAGCTGCTTCAGCAAGCATCTTATCTGCCTTAAAGTTCATATCTTCAGCAAGTTCTCTGTCCTTCATAAGCTTTGTATTGATAAATACATTAAGCGAAGCCCCCTTCATTGCAGCCTCACACATTGTTATGCCGACACCTGCATCACTGATTGCAATTCTGCTTCCAATTACAGATATACGGTCGATAAGCTTCATGGCTTCAAGTATAAGCTCCATCATTGACAGAGGGGCTTCTGAGGCTGTAACAAGTGCCTTTGCCATAATTGCTTCTCTTTCCTTAATCTGTTCTTCTGTATCCTTAGGAAGTCCATAAGCTGCTGCAAGAGGCTTAAAGCTTTCAGCATCCTTATCCATGCACTCTGCAAGTCTCTTTGTAAGGTCTGTCGCTTTAACAATAAGTTCTTCAATCTCTTCCTGATACTCTGCATATTTCTTCTTTCCTGTAGTAAGTGCAAGCACCATATTACCAAGGCTCATGCCTACTGCTGCCACATATCCGCACGCTCCGCCGCCTCCCGGCACCGGTTCACTTGAAGATAAAACCGCAAGGAAATTATCCATTGTCATATCTGTCATCATATTAAATATCTACCTCCCCTGTAAATACTGTTTTAGCCGGGCCTTCAAGATATACGGTATTCTCATCTTTATCCCATGTAATCTTTAAGTCACCACCAAGAAGATGAAGTGTTGCTGTTGTGTCGCACATTCCGTTAAGAACAGTTGCAACAAGGCTCGCACATGCACCTGTACCACAGGCAAGTGTCTCCCCGGAACCTCTCTCCCAAACACGCATATTAAGATTATTCTTATCTACAACCTGAATGAATTCAGTATTAATTCTCTCTGGAAATGCTTTGTGATTTTCAAAGAAAGGTCCGATTTTTTCAATCTCAAATTTCTTAATATCAATATCTTTATCAAGATAAACAATAGCATGAGGATTACCCATTGAAACTGCTGTTACCTTATATTCCTTACCTTCTACAACAATAGTCTCATCCACAACAGGTGTCTTAACAACCTGTCCGGCAATTGTCTCTATCTCACAGCCTTTGTATTCTTTAAGTTCCTTCGTATCAACAGGAATCTGTGCTGCCTCAAGAATTGGTGCACCCATGTTAACTCTTGCTGTCTCAACCTTGCCATCTGCACCAGTTTTAAGCTCAAGTATCTTCACACCTGCAAGTGTATCAATAGTAACTGTTGTTTTATCTGTAAGTCCGTTGTCATATACGAACTTTCCAACACATCTTATTCCATTGCCACACATCTGTCCCTGCGAACCATCTGCGTTGTACATCTCCATAAAGAAATCAGCTTTATCTGACTTCTTAATAAGAATAAGTCCATCCGAACCTATTCCAAAATGTCTGTCACTTAAATCAATTGCGACCTGTGACGGATTATCAATTACCGACTGTGTGCAGTCTACGTATATGTAGTCGTTGCCTGCTCCATGCATTTTAGTAAACTTCATACTGCGTCTCCCTTTTCCTATATATTATAAATGTAGTGATATATCACATTTGTCATACATCCTGATATATTCCCATTACCATAGTTGCTGACTCTACCATTGTATTGCCACTGTCCATGCTGCATTTCTGGATATATCTGAATGCCTCCTGCTCTGACATATTATTTCTTTCCATAAGCAGATGCTTTGCATCATCAATTATCTTCTGTTCTTCCGGACTTCTCTTTCTTGGCTGTGACCGCAATTTCTTTCTACGCCTTATCTGTGCCTGAAGCATCATCTCTATAGTTGACACAAGGTCATTAACCTTTATTGGCATTGCCGCACATACAATTCCATTGTCCTGACAATCTTCCCATCTGTTCTGGGACGCAACTAACAACATCTCAAAGCTCTTTGGCTTATATTCATATAATTCAGTATAAACCATATTATCTGACAGCTTATATCCGCATATTATGATTCCATCAGACAAAGTATCAGCCTGATTGATTGCCTGTGCCCCACTTGTACATGGTACAGCGACATCGAAGCCTCTGTGAATCAAAAGATTCCTTACTGCTTTAGCCTCCTCTAACTTAGGAAATGCTACAATCAATGTGGACATCAATTAACTCCTTTTCTACTTAGCATACGCTTTACCATGTTTAATCAATACTTGTAGAGATATTCATCAATTTCCCACTGTGAGACTCTTGTTGTGTAGTTTTCCCATTCTTTCATCTTAGCTTCAACATATTTGGTTGTAATATGTTCTCCAAGTACGCTGCATAAAAACTCATCTGCCACAAGACAGTCAACAGCTTCCTTAAGGTCTGCCGGCATATTCTCTATTCCTGCTGCCCTTCTCTCGCCAGGTGTCATCTCATATATATTGCAGTCAACACTCTCAGGTACTTCTATCTTGTTCTTAATACCATCAAGTCCTGCTGCAAGGCAGAGTGCCAGCACGAGATATGGATTAGCTGTAGGATCCGGATTTCTTAACTCAACTCTTGTTCCATTTCCTCTTGATGCAGGTATTCTTATAAGCGGACTTCTGTTCTTTGCTGACCATGCTATATATACAGGTGCTTCATATCCCGGAACAAGTCTTTTATATGAATTAACAAGCGGATTAGTTATTGCTGACATACCTCTTGCGTGCTTCATAATACCAGCAATAAAATGATATGCATCATCTGATAAACCAATCTTTCCATTCTCATCTGCAAATATATTCTTACCCTCTTCAGTTGCAAGTGACATATTAATATGCATTCCAGAACCGCTGATACCAAACTTTGGCTTTGGCATAAATGTTGCATAAAGTCCATGTCTCTTGGCAATTGTCTTAACTGTCATCTTAAATGTCTGTATATTATCTGCTGTCTTTAAAGCCTCATCATATTTAAAATCAATCTCATGCTGTGCAGGAGCAACCTCATGATGTGAAGCCTCAATCTCAAATCCCATATCCTCAAGAGTAAGAACCATGTCTCTTCTTATATTCTCGCCCAGGTCATTAGGTCCGAGGTCAAAATATCCAGCTTTTTCATGGCTTAAAGTTGTAGGAAGTCCGTTGTCATCTGTATGGAATAAGAAAAATTCACATTCAGGACCGACATCAAAGCGGTATCCCATTTCATTCGCTTCTTTAATAGTTTTCTTAAGTATCCATCTTGGGTCGCCCTCAAAAGGCTTGCCATCTGGTGTATGCACATCACAGATAAGTCTTGCAACCTTTCCCTGCTGTGGTCTCCATGGGAATATTTCAAATGTATCGTAGTCAGGATACAGATACATATCTGACTCTTCAATTCTTACAAAGCCTTCAACAGAAGAACCGTCAAACATGCATTTGTTATCAAGTGCCTTCTCAAGCTGGCTTGAAGTAATTGCAATATTCTTAAGTGTTCCAAAAATATCTGTAAACTGAAGACGTATAAACTCTACATCCTCTTCTTCAACCATTCTGAATATATCGTCCTTAGTGTATCTGCTCATAAGAAACCTCCGTTATAATTATATATTTCTTATTGTGGCTTATTGCCAACTTTTATAAATATACTACATTTTAATCTCTTTGTGTAGAATACTAATATTTTTCTTGAAAAATTTTATTTCTTAATGTACCATAGTTATGCATATTTTGTCTTTTTAAGACATATATTAATAATTTTAAGGGAGATAAATTATGGCTAAGAAAACAAATGTACCTCTTAAGAGACGCAGACGCTCTGAACTTAATGTAAAACTCATTGCTATCATTGCTGCTGTACTCTTTGTTGTAACTATAGGTATAGTATTCGCTGTTATTGGCAGTCACAAAAAAGAAAATAATCCTTCTGTTGCCGATAACCAGAATAATGAAACTACTGCTGAACCAACAACAGAGGAAGAAACTACAACCAAGGTTCCGACTATAGAGGTCGACCTTATGATGATTGGTGATATGCTTATGCATGAAGGTGTTGTAAAAAGTGGTCTTATGGATGATGGAACTTACAACTTCGACCACCTCTACACTAACATAGCTAAAGATATAAGCTCTGCAGACATAAAAATCGTCAATCAGGAAACAATCCTCGGCGGTTCTGATTTTGCTTACACAGGATATCCAACATTTAACTCACCATGGGCACTTGGTGATGCAGAAGTTAAAGCAGGCTTCAACATTATCCTTCATGCTACCAACCACACATTAGACAAAGGACTTAAGGGTGTTGAGAACTGCCTTTCATTCTGGAAGACTTATCATCCTGATACTACTGTTCTTGGTATCAACGAAACAGAGGAAGATTATGAGAATATATATGTTTATGAAAAAGAAGGCTTCAAGATAGCATTTCTTAACTACACATACGGAACTAACGGAATTCCTATTCCTGATTCCAAGCCTTATATCGTAAACATGCTTGATAAGGATAAGATTACAGCAGATGTAACTAAGGCTAAACAGCTTGCTGATATGGTTATTGTACTTCCACACTGGGGTACTGAATATGTCTACACACCAGATTCTAACCAGAATTACTGGACACAGCTTTTCTTAAGCCTTGGTGTTGATGTTGTTATCGGTACACATCCTCATGTCCTTGAGCCTGTCGAGGTAGTATCTGATACTAAGGGGCATGAAATGCTTGTATACTATTCACTTGGTAACTTCGTTTCTAATCAGGACCAGAAGCCTCGTATGATAGGCGGTATGGCTAAGATGACACTTGTTAAAGATGAAACAGGCTGTTATGTTAAGAATTATAATCTTACACCTGTTATAACACAGAAGCTTTTCGGCCAGAAAGCAATCACTACATATAAATTAAGTGATTACACAGAATCACTTGCATCAGGCAACGCAATCCGCAACGATTCCGGCTGCTATGATTTCAGCCTTTCATACTGCCAGACTCTCGTTAAGCAGATTCTTGGCGATGATTACGATGAAAGCACAAGTGAATTAAATGTTTCACTCCATCCTGATGGTCTTGTTAAAGATACATCTGCAACAGAAAGCAGTTCTTCTGCTAAGTAATGAAAAAAGCAGTAATTTTTTAAAATGTAAAGAGATATATTGATACTAAGCATTATCCGAGGTATCAGTATGTCTCTTTTTTCTAATAAACAAATGCGCATTATATTCATATACTGCGTTATAATCATTTTAGTAATCTGTGGCATAATAACCGCAAGACATAAAAAAACATCATCAGATTCAATTGTAAAAACAACTAAAACCAATAACGAAACATCGGAATCATCAGACACCCAACATACTTCTGACAACACTCCCAATACCGACAGATTACCGCCATACAACTCATCCAATCAGGGAAACGGAATTGGCGGCGGTGCAATCATGGGCAATTGCAGCATAGGCAGCCGTAAACTTCCTATATACTGTGTTGACCTTAGTAAAAAGACTAATCTCGATACCTCCAAAAAATATGTTTCCATATCATTTGATGCCGCATGGGGCGATGAAGATACTATAAAGATTCTTGACATTCTTGATAAATATAATATCAAAACCACATTTTTCATGACCGGAGGCTGGGTGGACAGCTACCCTGATAAGGTTCTTGAAATCTATAACCGCGGTCACGACCTCGGCAATCACAGCCAGAACCATAAAGAAATGAGTAAACTTTCTGTAAATGAGCAGAAAGATGAAATCATGTCTGTTGCCAATAAAATAAAAGAAATCACCGGATATACGAGCTTCCTGTTCCGCCCGCCATACGGTGATTATAATTCAACGCTTATTGATACAGTCTATGGCTGTAACTTCTATCCTATAGAATGGGATGTAGATTCCCTTGACTGGAAGGACTATGGAACAGACAACATAATTAAGACCGTAACAACACATAAAGCTCTTAAGAACGGTTCCATAATTCTTATGCACAACGGTGCTAAATACACAGCTGAAGCTCTCGAATCTGTAATAACCGGGCTGCAGTCCCAAGGCTACGAAATTGTGCCTGTATCACAGCTTATTAATACTGAGAATTTTCATATGGATGGAACCGGACTGCAGATTCCTGACTAATTCTTATGCATAAGGTGCTTTGTATAAAACTTAGCACCTTATGCAACTTTATTATTATAATCAGTGACATATACCTCACTGGCAATCTCTCTTGCCTTTTCTACAATCTTTTCCAAACGGGACATGACTTCATCTGAAAAATACTTTTCTCCACATTCCTCACATTCCTCACAAGGAACATTCTTAATTATAATTACACAATTATCAAAAGTAACAACATGTGTTGTAACCGATGGTTTTGTTGTTTTACATTTACAATAAAAACACATACTATTGCTCCTTTCTTGTCTTTAAATCTGCTTCAAACTTATCCGTATTAGGGTAGTATGCTGTTACTATATACACATTCTCTCCATCATAACCTAATACAACATGTATAACTCTGTTTCTTAATGTATACCCAAATATCAGACAGCTAGGATAAGGATAATCATTAATATAATGTTCAATAATCTCCCCATTCATTATACAATTGATAACATCACTCCTCTTAATATCCCTCTCAGCCATTCTTGCTGCAACATGTACTGACCACTTTATCTTCCTTAATGTACATGCTTCTCTTATTTTTTCTATATCCATATAT
>ENA-USUM01000454-USUM01000454.1-human-gut-metagenome-genome-assembly--contig:-NODE-454-length-23730-cov-16.487380_pt1 | contig 23730 bp, 16 predicted proteins | sample MGYA00250063_ERZ773402 | MGnify/ENA primary metagenome ERZ773402 (study PRJEB29103, sample SAMN06112030) | human gut metagenome | biome: human gut; feature: ankylosing spondylitis patient; material...
CGGACATTCTGTTTCTGCAAAAGCGCGGGCGGGTCTTGGAGCAGGACGCGCCGTGGATTCATGTGGGCGAGACTGCCAATGGCATTCCGCTGAACCGGTATTTCATCGACCATCCCGAGATGATCTGCGGCGAGATGCAGTTGGTCAGCGGCCCCTACGGGCAGCGCCCCACCTGCGCACCGCTGGAAAATGGAACATCACTGGAAGTTCAGCTTGATGCAGCTCTTGCCAATTTACAGGCCGAGTACACGCTGGCGGATGACCGGGAGGACGCGCAGGAGGAAAGCGACACGCTCGACGCTGACCCCGGCACGCGAAATTTCAGCTATGTTGTTAAAGACGACACAGTTTATTACCGCGAAAATTCCAAAATGCGCTCCGTGAAGGCCAGCACCTCCGCGTTAGCCCGCATCAAGGCACTGGTTCCTCTGCGGGATACCTGCCGGGAGCTGATCCGGGCGCAACTGGACAATCTGCCCGATGAAACGATTGCCGCTTTGCAAGCGCAGCTGACCGCCCAGTATGATTCCTACCACGATACGTATGGGCTAATCAACAGCCGCGGCACGGCTTCAGCGTTCCGTGAGGATTCCGGGTATTTCCTGCTCTGCTCGCTGGAGAACATCGACAGCGAGAGCCATTACAGGGGCAAGACGGATATGTTCACGAAGCGGACCATCCGCCCGGCCCAGGTGGTGGACCATGTGGACACCGCCGATGAAGCGCTGGTGCTGAGCCTGACCGAGAAGGCTCGCGTGGACCTTGCCTACATGGCGCAGGTAACGGGAAAAGCGCAGGAGGAAATCATCCGCGATTTGACCGGCGTTATCTTCCGTGACCCGGAGCAATCCGAGCCGGTTTATCTGCCGGCAGATGAATACCTTTCCGGCAATGTGCGGCAAAAGCTGGCTGTTGCCCGGCTGGCCGCTTCGTCCGATCCGGACTATCAGGTCAATGTAAAGGCGCTGGAGCAGGTACAGCCGAGGGACCTCGATGCCAGTGAGATTGCGGTGCGGCTGGGTGCCACCTGGATACCGCCTGAATATATTCAGGATTTTCTCATGGAGCTGTTGGAACCGCCATTGTCCACGCGACTTTCCGTGAAGGTGCTGTTTGCGTCGTTCACCGGTGAGTGGAATATCACAAATAAGCGCTACGGCAACGGCAGCATCAAGGCAACCGTCACCTACGGCACAAACCGCAAGAATGCCTATGAAATCACCGAGGCTGCGCTGAACCTGCGGCCTGTGCAGGTGTTTGATACAGTTACCGACGCAGAGGGAAACAAAAAAAGCGTGCTGAACCACGCCGCCACCGAGGCTGCCTACGCAAAGCAATGCTTGATAAAAGACAAATTTGAAGAATGGATTTTCAAGGAACCGCAGCGTCGGCAGGCGCTGGTAAGCCTGTACAACAGCAAATTCAACTGCATCCGCCCACGGGAATACGACGGCAGCAATCTGCGCTTTCCCGGCATGAACCCGGAAATTACGCTGCGGCCCCACCAGCGCAATGCCATTGCCCATGTGCTGTACGGCAACAACGTACTGCTGGCACATGAGGTGGGAGCTGGGAAAACGTTTGAGATGGTCGCCAGTGCCATGGAGAAAAAACGTTTGGGTCTTTGCAATAAAACGCTGATCGTAGTGCCCAACCATTTGACCGAACAGATGGCCTCCGAGGCGCTGCTGCTCTACCCCAACGCGGAAATTCTGGTGGCGCGCAAAACAGATTTTGAAAAAGCCAATCGCAAAAAGTTCTGTGCCCGTATTGCTACCGGCAATTTTGACATTATTGTGATCGGGCACAGTCAGTTTGAAAAGATACCGCTTTCCGATGAACGGCAGAAAATGTACCTGCAAAAGCAGATTGACGATGTAGTGGCACAGACCGCTGCGCTGAAAGCCCAGCGCGCCGAGAATTTTACCATCAAGCAGATGGAGCGCATGAAAAAGCAGCTGCAACGGAAGCTGGACAAGCTCAACGACCAGAGCCGTAAGGATGACGTCATCACCTTTGAGGAGCTGGGCGTGGACAGCCTGATGGTGGACGAGGCGCACTATTTTAAAAATGCGATGGTCACCACCAAGATGACCCGCGTGGCCGGTATCTCTCAGACCGAAAGCCAAAAGGCCAGCGACATGTATATGAAGTGCATGTACATGGACGAGCTGACCTGCGGGCACGGCATTGTGTTTGCTACCGGCACGCCGATTTCCAACTCGATGACCGAGATGTACATCATGATGAGGTATCTGCAATACGGGCTTTTGGAGCAGGAAGGCCTGTTGAACTTTGATGCGTGGGCCTCTACGTTTGGCGAGAGCGTTACCGCGATTGAGCTGGCCCCCGAGGGAAACGGCTACCGTTCCAAAACACGGTTTGCAAAGTTTTACAATCTGCCCGAGCTTATGAATATGTTCAAACAGTGCGCTGACATTCAGACCGCCGATATGCTGAAGCTGCCGGTCCCCGAAATCACGGGCGGTAAGCCTACGATTGTGAAGTTGCCGCCCAGTGAGCTGCAGCGGCAGATGGTGGCGGCGCTGGGTGAGCGGGCCGAGGCGGTGCGCAATCGCCTGGTTGCCCCGAATGAGGACAACATGCTGCGCATCACGAACGATGGCCGCAAGCTGGCGCTGGATCAGCGCCTGATGAATCCACTTCTGCCCGATGACCCCGACAGCAAGGCGAATGCCTGCGTGGAGCGGGTCTTTACCATTTGGGAAAGAACAAAGGCGCAGCGCTCCACGCAGATGATTTTCTGCGATTTGAGCACGCCCCGTGCGGACGGCTTTGATGTGTACAACGATATTCGGGACAAGCTCGTGGCGCGTGGCATTCCCAAAGAGGAGGTACAGTTTATCCATGATGCCGATACGGAAGCCAAGAAGGCTGAGCTATTCGGCAAAGTCCGCAGCGGTGCGGTTCGCGTGCTGATGGGCAGCACCCAGAAGATGGGAGCAGGCACCAACGTACAGACGCGGCTGTGCGCACTCCATCACCTTGATTGCCCATGGCGGCCCGCCGATATTGCCCAGCGCAACGGACGTATGGTTCGTCAGGGCAATATGAATAAAGAGGTTTCTATCTTTATTTACATAACGGAGGCCACGTTTGACGCCTACAGCTATCAGTTGGTGGAGAACAAACAGAAGTTTATTTCGCAAATCATGACGTCGAAATCCCCCGCCCGAAGCTGTGAGGACCTGGACGAGGCTGCTCTCTCCTACGCCGAGGTAAAGGCGTTAGCTGCTGGAAACCCGATGATCAAGGAAAAAATGGACCTTGATATTCAGGTTGCGCGGCTTCGCACGTTGAAGGCCGCCTACAACAGCCAGCACTACCGACTGGAGGACGCCGTGACCGGCATCTTTCTGCGAGAGATCCGCGGCACCGAATGCCGGATTCAGGCGTTTGAGAAGGATATGCAGACCGCCAAGGACAGTCAGAGCTATGACAAGGACGGAAAGCTGGTTTTCAGCATTGAGCTGGACGGCACGACCTACGACAAGCGCGAGGATGCTGGTAAGGCGCTGTTGGGGCTGGTGGGTGCTGCCGTGCGAGCTGATCATCCGGTTTCAGTGGGGCACTATGCGGGATTTGAAGTCACCGTTGCCTATGTGCCGCTTTCTAAGGTGTTTGTGGCGCATCTGGTCGGTCAGGCCACCCATACCACAGAGCTGGGCAGCGATGCTGCCGGTAATATGGTTCGCCTGCAAAATGTTGTTGCTGCCCTGCCGCAGGAGGTCAGCGGTCTGCGCAACAATCTACAGCAGCTGCGCGTCCAGCTGGACAGCGCCAAAGAGGAACTGCAACAGCCCTTTCTGCAGGAGCAGGAACTGAACGACAAGAGTGCACGTCTGGCCGAACTGGATGCCCTGCTGAATGTGGGCAATGATGCCCCGGTTTTGGAGGGTGAGGCCGAGGTCGTAAACGAGGACGATTCTGTGCGAACGCCTAGAGAGGAAAACGAACTGGAACGCTGAAATCGACAGCCTTGCATTATTTCGCAGACCATGTATCATAGAGGTAGGAGGTGGCCATTATGCCCATTCAACGTAAAAATCTGTTCCTTACCTGGGGTATCCGCATTAGTCTCGTGCCTGTCATTCTGGTACTTCTTGCACTGGGCCTGATTGCAATCGTGCTGTTTGCTATCTGCGGAGTTTGCGGCAGGTTTTTGGCGGCACTGGGCGGTCTGGCTGCTCTGTTGGCGCTATTCGATAAGTGCTACCAAGAGGCGGCAGTATCCGCCATCGTGGCATTCTTGCTCAGTCCTTACGGCGCGCCGCAAGTGCTGTTCTGGCTGGGCAGAAAGCTGCTCGAGTTTGCTGGTAGTCTGTATGATTTATACTACTGATTGGAGAAATTTATTATATGAAAAAATGTCTGTTATCCATTCTTTTAGCTACGGTGTTACTCTGCGCCTGCGCACAGCAGACCGATAACACCTTGCAAACGCCGGAAAGCAGTACGCTGGTAGAACTTACCGTTGCTACTGAAGAGACTGCCGTTGAAACACCTGCGCCGCTTGCCACGGAAAGCCCGGCACCTGCGCCTACACAGACTCCAGAACCGGCTGCCACACCGGCACCGACTGAAATTCCCATACCGGAGCCTACTGCAGCGCCTACCGAAGCGCCGGCAACAGAATCAGCTGTAACAGCAAGTCAGCCTGAACAGGTCAGTATGAGCTACGGTGCTGTCCCCTTTGACCTAGCGGCGGGCAGTGAGGAGTGGTGGAGCATCGACAGCTCGGACAGTGCCTACTGGTCTGTGCAGGAAAACATCAATGCTATGCGCGCAGCAGCTGGTCTGTCCCCTTTGACGATGGACAGTGGCCTGAGTGCTGCCGCCGATGCACGCTGTGAGAGCTTTGTTGCGGGCGGGCCGTTCGATCACAGCGGCATGACGACCCGTAGTGAGATCTGCGCCGCAGGTCCGATTGGCTCGGCCAGCAGCGTTTGCACCTACTGGCAGGGCAGCTCTGCCCACTATGCCAATATTATGGAGCCCAGCTTCACCAGCATGGGCGTGGGTTGCTGGTTTTGCAGCACTGCCGAGGGCCAGTACACCTACTGGACCGTAACCTTTCAGTGATTGGAGAATGGATATGAAAAAGCAAAACTCTCTGTATCGGATGACGACCTCCGAAATGCAAATCATGACCTACCTTTGGAATTCCAAGGAGCCAGCCATCGCCAGTCAGATCGTTTCCGATCTGATCCCGACCCAGAACTGCACCTGGAAGCCGCGTTCGGTCTTTACCATCCTGAAGAGTCTTTCAGAGAAAGACCTGATCCACGATGTTGGGTACGTGAGAACCGGCAAGACCTACTCCCGCAAATTTGCTCCCAAGGTGAGCCGCGCAGAATACCTGGCCATGCAGGTCATGAACGAACTGCCTGACCAGGAGTTGCCGGAGTTTTTGGAGTTCTTTCAGGGAAAGGTCGGTTGAGCGTTACAGGTAAATCAAACTCTCAAGTGTCTGCTGTTTTTTCGGCAGGCACTTTTTATATAGATAAAATTTAACAATGGAAGGAAAAGTGTGTAATGAATCAAAGGTTCAAGCTCAAGCAGCGCATAGCGGCCTTGTGTATGGCGGCTATGATGTGCTGCTCAATGTTCCCGGTTGGGGCGTTTGCGGAGGCTCCGAGGGCTGATGCAGACGGCACGCTCATCATGGAGCAGGACAAAGAGGCCGTCACAGATGACAGCCATCAGACCGAGGCAAGCGACCCGGACCCGGGTGAAGAAAGCACGCCCAAAAGCAGCGAAGCTGCCGCAACATCCCAAAGCGCCGACGAGGATGCGCCGGTGGAGACATCCACCGACTATACCTTCGACGGCGCTGTTTTGTACACAGACTTACCGGATGCACCGACTGGTTCCTATATGGGCAGCCAGGGACTGCCCGTTGCCACGGGTGAAACAAAAATCGGCATTTCTGCCTGGCCGAATGACCAGTTGGAAGAAAGCACGGACAGTTACCTAAGTGCGGACACCCTGAACAGCGACGACCTGACGATGATGGCTCCGTTGCTGGAGGGCACCGGCTATACCGTTGCGCCCATTTTGGCACAGGTGGAATACCCTGCAGACGGCAGCAGTCTGGATGTGGTGCTTCCCAACGAAGTGACGGTGCTGGACTTCTACGGTGTCCCCGCCGATGAAGCCGCACGCAGTAGCCTTGTGCATAGCGAGTATACCGAAACGTCCGCCGCGGTCATGGGGCTGTATGTACAGGCAGATGCCGACTTTTCCGCGCAGCTTGTTTACACTGCCCCGGATGGCAGCACGCTGACGAAAGTGCTGCACATTGTAATTGACCGCAGCCGCACCATGGCCGCACCGTTCGCAGAAACCACAGACGTTGCCGCCTACGCCGAGCGCCCCACGCCTGCCGTTACCAGCGGCAAAATCACCAAGGTCGAGAAGGTCAACGGCACATGGCTGATCTGGTTCAATGGCGAGGAAGCCTACTGCTGCACCCACGGTGCCAACGGCCAGCCCAAAGGCTGTCCGCCGTACACTTATACGAACACTTCTCTGGTCAGTGCGGATCAGTGCATTCCCGGCGATCACTACGGAAACCAGTACCGCATCTGGGGCGGTCTGGACCAACTTTCTATGGACTTGCTGCCCGATACGCCCGTCGCTTTTTCCGCAGAAGATACTGAAAGAATCTCTCTTTTGGATTTTTGCCGCACGATTTACGATGATACCCAGATGTGGCTGATTGAAAATTATCCCGAGAGCACTGCTGCAAAAATCTATCTGGAATCCGCGCAGGCCCTGCTGGACGGCGCTGTTGCCTATGCAAAGCCCCGCGGCTACTACACCTACATTTATACCCCTGCGCGCAGCGGTTGGCAGACCGTTGCCCTGATTGGCCCTGAAATCAGTGAGGAGGAAACGGAAGAGCCGAAGCCTGTCGTACAGGAGTATTATGCCAGTTGGGAAGCCCCTGCACAGTCCGCCAGCGGCACCGTAGATCTGACCTATGGTATCACCACAGATAAGATCCAGCTGAAAACGCTGGAAAAGGTGGACGGTGCCACGATTGAAATCGAGCCTATCACTAAATCCGGCACGATTGACGGCGGCAGCTGGAGCATTTCCCCTGCCGGTGTGCAGACTGTCACCACAAGCGGCCATACCGACGACGACAATTACCAGAATAACGGCGGTGCAGCATCTGCCAGCTGGTCTGTGCATTACACTGTATCCAAGACTGTAGATGGCCGCAGTGGCAGCGTCGGCCCCTATACCACGAAAGAAGCTGCAGACGCAGCCGCCAACAGCGAGCGAGATTCTGCGGTTGTCGCCATTCAGGCAGAAGCACAGAGCGCTGTAAATAATGCTATTGCCAGCGCGCAGGCGCAGCTTGCATCTTTACAGTTCCGTTATGACGAAGTCACCATCCCCTACGGTTTTGAATCCTACTGGGGCAGCAACGGCAGTCACCAGACCATTACAGTACCGGCCAACTCCAACAATGCCTATGAGATGCGCAATGCTGAGTGGTCACTGCAGATCAACGTCAAAAAGACGGACAGTGAGACCGGCAACCAGATTGCAGGCGATGCTCAGTATGAAATCTACCAGTGGGACGTCGTGACCGGCAAATACCAGCCCACGGGCGGCTACAACACCTACAGCGTTCAGCGCCAGGGTGACGGCACCTATGCCGTCATCAACAACGCCGCCTACGCCACAAACGACACGATGCGCCATACACTGTACTACACGCAGCGCAATGAGGGCAGGTTCATCCTTGTGGAGACGAAAGCCCCCGCGGGGTATTTCGGCGACTGGACAGACGTTGACCATCCCGGCACGGCGGGCACGCCGCTTGGCAAGCGCGCCTACTATGTGGAAATTACCGCTGATAACAACAATTCCGTCCTGTGGCTGGGCAATGGTGACTACAATACCGACATTGCCACTGGCGATAAGGGCGGCACAAAGCTGGTGACCAGCGGCGGCGTAGAAACCACAGTCACCATCTATGACTCCCCCAAGGATGCCTCCCGGAGCTATACTACCGATGCCAGCGGCAAGGCAGCCAATGAGGACGGCTACACTACCACGACGGCGGACGGCATCATGAAGAATGACCGCACGCTGGGCGAAATCAGCATTTCCAAGGTCGATTTGGATGCACAGCGGTATGTGACAGGCGACGCTGCTCACGGCAATGCCGTGCTGGACGGCGCAGTGTACGACCTGTACGCCGCCGAGGATATTACCCACCCTGATGGTGTGACCGGCGTTGTGGATTATTCCAAAATCGTAGATGCCAATGGCAATCCCATCTGGCACACTACGATTCGTGACAACAGCGGACAGTGGATCGGCGATTATCTGCCCATTTTGAAAAAAGATAATCTCGTAGCCAGTGCCAAAATCGAGGACGGCTGGCTGACCTTCGCAAACCTGTACCTCGGCAAATATTATGTTGTAGAGCGCTCCACCGGCACGGTCATTCCGCTGCGTGAGGGCGCTCTTGCTGTTTCCGGCACCTATCCTACGGTGGATAGCCGCACCAAGGCAGCTACCGGGCAGGTTGCCGCGCTGGCTGCCAGCAACGGGCAGTATACAGATTGGGTATACAAGAACCAGTTCAGCACCATCTCCAAGAGCAAGGCTCTGGACGGCACCTGGACCTACGATGCCTATTACTTGTCCTATGCGCCCGGGTATCTCTGCGATGAGCACAACTACTACATCACACCTGCCTATGAAGATGAGGGCTGGTATGTGGAGAAAACCACCTTTGCCAATGACACAGCCGCCTACAACGGCAACTACCACATCCACAAGGACAGCGGCCTGACCGAAAGTCAGGATCAGGTCGCCAAGGGCAACGTTGAGATCAGCAAGGTCGTCTCCTCCAGCGGTCAGTCCAATGGGCTGGAGCTGGAAGGCGCTGGGTTCACCTTCTATCTTGTGTCCGACTTGTCCAAGGTCGAGCAGTTTGACCAGACCCGCACCGGAAGCTACACTCTGCAAAGCATTCTGGATACCTACATCAACAAGGAATACGACAACGAGCACCACAAGTGGGATTTTTCCGGTGAGACGCAGGCCATTGCCAAGACCTACGAGGTCAAGGCTGATGAAATTGCCGCCTATAACAGGACGCTGACCGCGGCGGGCGACAACAAGAACGGCAAGGGTGATGGCTGGCAGCCCACGGGGCGTGTCAATGAGTATCAGCTGGCCGAAATCTTTAGCAATGATTCCGGCAACATTCGCGTTCAGGGACTTTCCTACGGCACCTATCTGGTCGTGGAGACGACCACCCCGCACGATTTGTTCCAGGCAGAGCCGTTCCTGGTCAGCATCGACCCCGAGCAGGACAACAATCCTTGGGGCGCGATGGCCACGCCGAAGGACAGTGTGATGAAAGCATCGGATTCCTATCAGAAATTTACGGTACTGGACGAGGAGATTGAAGTGTATTTAAAAATTACGAAACTTGATACGGAAACCGGCAAACCGGTCCTGCTGCCGAACACAGCCTTCCAGATCTACTGGCTGGATGACAACGGCAACTATCGGCTGGAAAACGGGAAGTCCAAGCTGGTCACGATGACGGACACGGTAAACGGGCATCTGACCAAGAATGTGGATACCTTCTACACCAACGAGGAAGGTATCCTGACCCTGCCTGAAAAGCTGCCGCTGGGCAAATACCGCATTGTGGAGACTGTCGGCCCGGACGGCTTCTACAACGAATGGGCCGACAGCGGCAACTACTATGTGGATTTCGATATTTCCACGGACCGCATCTACAAGGCCACCGGTGATGACAATGAAAACGGCATGGACACGCTGGTCATCGGCGAGGACTACTGGAATGAGGAAACGCTGGGCAAGCTGACTATCCGTAAGACCGGCAATGCCTTGACCAGAAAGATCGAAACCAACGATTTGATTGACCCCTGGATGACCGGCGAGGCCGACTCCGACTTTGCCTATACGCTGCGACCGCTGGCCGGTGCGGAATACACCATTACGGCTGCCGAGGACATTTACACGCAGGACCGCCAGCTGGATGCCAACGGCAGACGAACGCTCTGGTATGCCAAGGGCGACGTGGTAGCGGTTGTTACCACCGGTGATGGCAGTGCAGACACTACTGTGTTTGCGCCGTCCCGAACCAAGGCAACCTATGATTTTCTGTCGGTCATTCACGATGGCACGCTCGGCGAGGTCAGTATTACCCTGCCGCTGGGCAGCTACCATGTGGAGGAAACCAAGCCGCCCTATGGATATGTCGGCACGACAGACAGCTACGATGTGACATTTGTCTGGGACAACCAGCTGAACGATGTAATCATGGCAAAGAGCATCGTCAAAAATGGCGACAGTGAACAGCATTTTGATGTTGTACGCGTATCGGAAGCCTCTGCGGAACTGGCTGAACAGCAGACTTTTGGTTTCTACAATGACCGTGAGCATGCCCGCGTGGGTGTGTACAAGATCAATCAGGAAACCGGCAAATATCTGGCCGGTGCTGTGTTCAACCTGTACACCCGCGATGCCATCTACGACGTGGACGGTAATAAGCTGTTCTCTGCCGGTGATTTGATTTCCACCAGTCCCGAGACTGTTGCGGACGGCTACACCTATTTCAACTGCGATGTTCCCATCCGCGGCGAGTGGTACGGCCAGAGTGACCGACTGGATGCCTCGACCAACAGCGGCAATTACCTTATCCGCGAGCTGCGCGCCCCGCTGGGATACTATCTCAATGATGCAGAGATGGATGTCACCTTCACCTATGACGGCGAGGTCCTGCAGGTACTGGACAGCACCTGCGCCAACAAGCCTACTGAAATGTGGGTGAGTAAGCGAGATTTGACCAACGACGAGGAGTTGCCCGGTGCGACGCTGATCATCAAGGATGCAAAGGACAACATCGTTGACACCTGGGTATCTACCGATACGCCGCACCGTGTGACGGGGCTGCATTTTGACGAAGAATACACGTTGACAGAGAAGCGGCCTGCTGATGGGTATGCCGTTACAGACGATATTGTTTTCCGACTGGAACGCAAAACGGACGCCGACGGCCACGAGCTGGACGAGGCAGACGTCTACTATCTGAAGGATAAAAAGAAGCTCTGGATCATTCCCTGGGAGGAATGGGAGCTGCTGGACGATGCCACGGTAATCATGAAAGATGACATTACCAGGGTACAAATCTCCAAGGTTGATATTGCCACAGGCAAAGAGCTGCCCGGCGCGGAGCTGGTCATCAAGGATAAGGACGGCAACACGGTTGCACAGTGGGTTTCCGAGGACAAGCCCCACTATATTGAAAAGCTGCCTGCCGGTGACTATACTCTGACGGAGATCACCGCCCCCAATGGCTATCAGCTTGCGGAAAGCATTGCCTTTACCGTGCTTCCCACCGGTGAGCTTCAGACTGTCGTTATGAAGGATGCACGCATCCCCGAGGAAACACCGCATGAGGACAACCCGAGCAATACGCCGCAGCCGACGCCGGGCAGCACGCCCGCGCCTACCCCTGCACCGGCAAGCACGCCCACGGCTACGCCTGCGCCGATGCCGGTCATTCCCCAAACGGGCGATGTATTCCCGTTTGCGCTGCTTTCGGCAGCGGTATTTGGGTCTATCGTCGGTTTCGGAATTTTTGCATACAAGCGCCGCAAATCCAAAATGGATGAGAGCGAGCACTAAAGGCATATGAAACACGTACATGGTATGGGCGACTCTCGCGGGCCGCCCTATTTTTATTGGTGAATGACATGAAACATATCATCTGTTCGAGCTTCGGCAAAGACAGCAATGCAACAGCGCTGCTGGCCCTACAGCATGGCGAACCGCTGGACGAAATCATATACACAGAGGTCATGTTCAGCAAGGAGATTTCTGGCGAGCTGCCCGAGCATGCGCGGTTTATCTATGAGACAGCAATTCCGTACTTTGAAAAGCGAGGTATCCCCACAAGGGTTTTGCACGCCGAAAAGACGTATCTGGATTGCTTTTACCATGTGGTGAGCCGTGGCAACGCACAGGGAAAGTTTGCCGCTTTTCCGCTGGCTGGGCGCTGTGCAATTCAACGAGATTGCAAGGTCCCGCCTCTGGAAGCCTATAAAGAGAGTTTGCCGCCGGGTACGGTTTCCTATTTAGGTCTTGCCGCGGATGAACCGATCAGACTGGAGCGGCTAAAGCCTGACCAGGTTTCCCTTATGGCAAAGTACGGCGTGACAGAGCAGGATGCATTTGCCATGTGCAGGCAGGAGGGGCTGCTGTCGCCGCTGTATGAGCACAGCCACCGCGGCGGGTGCTGGTTCTGTCCCAACGCATCCATGACCGAGCTGCGGCATCTGTACCATGCACACCCTGATTTATGGCAGCTGATGCTGGAATTGCAGGATGCACCGAATAAGGCGACGGAACGCTTCAATCGGAATTTCACATTTGCCGAGCTGGATCTGCGGTTCCGCTTAGAAGGCGAGCAATTGAGCTTTTATGACCAAGAGCTGGAGGTAGAGAGATAATGCCAAATCAAGAAAAATTGCCCCGTGCATGGGTGTATGCGCGCATTCCCGGTGACTGCGCAGCGACCCGCGCGAGCTACGATGCCTGCTGCAGGCAGGCCGGTGACGACGGCTGCACGGTAGTCGGCGGCAGCATCGATTATAAAGGGCACGGCCCGCTGCGCGACGGGTATCAGAGTATGCTGCGCAGTATCAGAGACAGCAAGGTCAACTGCGTGTATGTCTGCCGTATGCGGCAGATCAGCGGCAAGGAGCGGTACCTGTACGCCTTTTTCAAGTGCGCAATGAAGCACTATGTAAAAGTCCGCACACTGGAATACAGCCTGCCGGACCGCTTGCAGCAATACAGGTTGGGAAAAAGAATCGAAGCATACGCCCGACGCACCGGCGCTCCGCTGCCATGGTGAGGTTGAAATCTTATTACGGAGAAAGCGAAGGTGATACCGTATGATAGAAGAAACGGCCATCCGGGTGCAAATCAACGCAGCCAAGCTTGCCGGGCAGGGTATCTTTGGGATATTGCAGGCGGTTGCTAGTATGCTGCAAGCGCGGCAGTACGGGCAGCAATCAATTCAATCACTGAACCGGCAGTCGCAGGCTCTCGCTTCGGTGGAGCTGAACGACAAAACGCTGCCCTATGTCAGGCGGCAGCTCAAGGAATACTCGGTGGACTTTGCCATCACCAAGGACAAGGACACCGGGCAGTTGAACCTGTGGTTCAAGGGGCAGGACGTGGACCGCATCCAGACCGCCATTGAAAACTGCATCGCTGCGCGCGGCAAGGAACGTCCCACCAGTCTGCTGCAGGAGTTGTCCGAACGGGCTATGCAGCGCACGAAGGAGCTGAACCAGCACCGCCCGCCGCCGGCGCAGGAGCGAGGTGAGCGGCTATAAAGGAACAGCGCACAAAGCAAATTCTGATCTGTCTTGCTGCAAGTCTGGGCTGCTTTTGGCTGGGTAACCGAGCAGGACTTCTCTATGTATCGGTTGCCGGAACAGTTACGCAAAGACTTGCTGCCGCGGTAAATCTTAGCAAAATTGTACTGCATCCCTTGCAGCTATCCCCTGCGCCGATTCCTGTGTGCTGTGGTGTTGGGGCTATGCTGCTGGCGGGTCTTGCTTACCTCTGCATAAAGTACAGCGGTCATCGGCTGGTGCCGCAGAAGGAGTACGGCAGCGCCCGCTGGGGCACAGCGGCGGACATTGCGCCGTTTCTCCATGAAAAGGCAAGCGAGAATATCCCCCTGACGGCCACAGAATCGCTAAGCCTTGCCATGAAGATGCCGGTAACAGCGGAGAACAACTACAACCGCAACAAGAACGTCATTGTGTTCGGCCCGTCCGGCTCCGGCAAGAGCTACAGCGTAGCCGGCCCGCAGCTATTGCAGTTTAACAGTAACTATGTGCTCAGTGATCCGAAGGGCGAACTGCTTGACACCTACGGAAATGTTCTAGTATCGCAGGGTTATGATGTGAAAGTGTTCAACCTGAAGGACCGTGACAAGTCCGACCACTACAATCCGTTTGCGTACATCCATGATACGGATGACATTGTGGTTGTTGCCAAGAATCTTATCAAAAATATGAAAGAGGACCCGCGCCAGAAAAACACAGCCGACCCGATATGGGAAGAAGGCTCTACTTCACTGCTGGAAGCGCTGCTTGCCTATGTATATTTTGAGCAACCACCTGAGATGCACAATATGAACAGTGTAATGGAGCTTTTTGTGCTGATGCAGCATCGTTACGGACCACAGGGACGCAGCCAGTTGGACGATATATTCGAAGACCTGGCTATGGAAAAGCCTGCGTCATTCGCAGCGCGCCAATATGGACTGTACCATATGGCACCGGACAAAACCGCACAGAGCATTGATGTATCCCTCGGTATGCGTATGAGTGCGTTCAATATTCCTTCCATCATGAAGATTTGCGAGGATGACACCATTCACCTGGAAGAGCTGGCCAGCGACAAAAAGGTGGCGCTGTTCGTTGTCACGCCAGACACCACCACAGCCTATAACTTTCTGGCAGCGGTCATGTTCCAGCAGTGCTTTCAGATTCTTGTGCATACCGCAGACAATCGTGAAGATCACTGCCTGCCTCGCCATGTGCGGTTTCTCTTAGATGAGTTTCCGAACATCGGCATGATTCCGGACTTCCAGATTCTGATCAGCACCATCCGCAGCCGAAATATCGGATGTACCCTGATTTACCAGTCAATCGCACAGCTGAAATCTCAGTACGGTGATGACTGGGGCACGATTCTGGAAAACTGTGATTCAGAGCTTGTGCTGGGTGGCGGCAATAACCCGGAGTCACTGGAGTTCTTCGGTAAACAGCTGGGCAAACGGACCATCGAGGTGCTGAACACCACAGAGAATCTCGGCGCACAGGGCTCCTTTTCCAAGAACTATCAGGTAGCCAGCCGTGATCTGATGACACCGGAAGAAATACGCACCATGCCGCGAAATCGCTGTTTATTGATGATTTCCGGTGTTGTGCCATTTTACTCTTACAAGTTTGATCTTAAAAAGCACCCTAATTACGCATTGGTAGAAAAAGAGGGGCATCATCCCTTCGACTACGAGAGGCGCGCAGAAAATAGCTTTGCAGCCTTTATGAAAAATGTGCAGGAAATCAACAACATCGAACTCGACGATGACGAGTCTGACACATAAACAGAAAGAAGGAAACTCATATGGAAATGGTATCTACAATCACTTCTCTTATCACAAATGTCGTCAATTTTGCCGGTGGCCTGTTGCTGCTGTTTGGTGCGGTGACACTAGGCACGAACCTGAAGGACCACAACGGCCCCGGCATCAGCAGCGGTGCCTGGTCGATTGCAGGCGGTGTTCTTATCATTGCCGTTGCTACCTACTTTGGCACGCTGACGGTCAGTTGATGGGAGGTATGCGCTATTTTTGAGGATACGATACGAAGCCAACTGGCGGGTATTTCGGCCACCGTAAACGCTATGGGGCAGAACTCCGGTCTGCTGAGCAGTCTGACCGATTGGAACAGCACACTGGCCGGTTATGCAGATTCTATCAGCTCCGGCGTAGTTATGCCGATTGCACTTACCGTTCTGGCACTTTTTATGGTTTTGGAACTGTACAATTTCACCCAGACCATAGCCATAAACGGCGGCAGTACAGCTTTTACGATTCAGCAGGTGGCGCTGGTCATGCTGAAAATCACGCTTTGCCGCTGGGCTGTTCTACACTCCACGGAAATTCTAAATGCGATGTTTGAGGTAGCGTCCACGGTGACAAACGGCATAGCCGGTTATGTGGGCAATGGACAGGTCAACACCGAGGTCGACATTGAAAACGCAATCAGCGCACTGCCGGGCGGCATCGGTAATATGCCTGTGGCCATGGAGCTTATGGTCGTAAGCTGGATGCTGCGTCTTGTCAACATTGTGATCAATACCATCGTTGCGGCCCGCTTCATTGAGCTGTACGTTTATAATGCCCTGGCTTCCCTGCCGATTGCCACGCTCTGCTATCGGGAGCTACATGGTATTGCTGTCAACTTCCTGAAAAACTACATGGCGGTGGCGCTGCAAGGGGCCGTGCTCTATCTTGTCATTGGCTTCTACCCTGCCCTGACAGCTTCATTGGGCTGTGGCGGTGACATTACCGAGCAGGCCTGGGCCATGCTGGGCAAATCCGTTATTCTGCTGGTGGCCGTGTTTATGAGTGGACGGTTCACCAAAGCCATCACCAGCGCCATTTAATGGAGGAGTTCACCTATGCTCTCAACAAAAACCAATTTGGAAATCACGGAATATCACGAGAAATTCTTTCTGGGACTGTCGTTGCGGCAGCTGGCCTGCTTTGGTGTCGCTGCCGTTCTGGCCATAGCGACCTGCTTCGTATGCCTGCAATGGCTTCAGATGGATATTCAGCTGGTTTCCTACATCGTAATGGTAGAAGTCCTCCCCTTTCTTGGGCTTGGCTTTATCAGCCATAACGGATATCCATTTGAAAAGCTTGTAAAAATCTACTGGGCATGGTACTGCGGCCCCGCCGAGGTCGCAGTCTGCCCCCGTCAGGAGGAAAATTATGTTTTTACCAAAAAAGCACGCCGACTTGCCCATCGAACCGAGTGTGCTGGAGTCTTTGCGCGCACAGGAGAAATCGTTAAAACGAGAAAAAAAGAAAGCCGTCAAAGAACGGCGGCAGCACGCAAAGCAGTTAAAGAAAGCCGAAAAGCATGCAAAAAAGCGCATTGCCGCACGCAAAGTGCCACAGAAAGCCAGTGACTGCCTGCAATACCTGAGTATGTCGCAGGATGGCATCTGCGAGGTGGAGCCGGGACTTTTCTCGATGACGATGGCGTTCACCGATGTGAACTTCCAAATCGCTATGTTGGAAGAACAAAAGAACATTTTTACGAAATACAGTGAGTTTTTGAACTACTTCGACCCCTCGCTGCATCTGGAAATCAACCTTGTCACCCGCAGCATGGACGAGGAGCAGTTTCGCCGCGACACCTTCCTGCCGCTGCGTGGGAATGACCGTGACCGCTATGCCGAGGAGATGAACCAAGTCGTGGCGGAAAAAGCACTGCGCGGTCAAAATGGCCTGATTCGTGAAAAGTACGTCACCTTCAGCCTGCACGCCGAAAATTACCAGCAGGCGAAAGAGCAGCTGGAGAACCGTGCTGCAGATATCGCCGATCACTTCAAGCGTATGGGCAGCAGTACACGCATCTTGTCCGGCATTGAGCGCCTGAGCCTGTTACAAGGCATCATGCGGCCCAATGAGGAAATGAGCTTTTCCTATGACTGGCTGCTGGCTGAGGATGACCTTACTACGAAGGATTTTATTTCACCCAGCTCTTACAACTGGCATCCGGAGCACGACGACTCGCGCGCCGTTTACCGTGACCGTTATCAGTTTGGCGATAAAATCGGCAAGACAATGTATCTGCGGGGCATAGCACCGGAAATGAAGAACGGTTTGTTCTCTATGCTGTCCGAACTTCCTTTTGACCACGTCATCACAATGCATGTTGACGCTATGGACCAGGCAGAAGCCGTCCAGGAAATTGAGAAAAAGCTTGCCTATATGCACAAGGAAGAATACGATGCCATTGCCAAAGCACGCGAGCGAAATATGCCTGCCAGCATAGCTGTGAGCTATGATCTGAAATCCAAAATGCACCACACAGAGCAGATGATGGATGACATTACAACCAGAAATCAAAAAATCTTCAAAGTCTGCATCCTCATTCACACCTATGGCGATTCCAATGCGCAGTTGGACGAGCGCGTGCGGCGCATTTGCAGCACCGTACAGCAGCAGACCTGCCGCTTTGACAGCATTTTGTATGAGCAGCGCAACGCCATGAACAGTATGCTGCCGCTTGGCAAGAAATGGCTCGGGTTGGAGCGCACGCTGGAAACCGTCAGCACGGCCATCTATGTGCCGTTCACCACACAGGAACTGTTCCAGCCGGGCGGACTGTACGAGGGCATCAACGCCCGCAGTAAGAATCTGATACTGTGTAACCGCAAACTGCTGCCCGCCCCTGCCGGTATGGTACTGGGTATGACGGGCTACGGCAAGTCTTTCTCCGTAATGCAGATGGTCACCAATATCATGCTTCGCTGGCCAGATGATGATATTGTTCTCATCGACCCGGAGCAGGAGTACACGCACCTCGTTACAGCCATGGGTGGTGTAGTGATTGACATTTCCGCGTCCAGCCCCTCCCATATCAATCCCATGGACATTACCGAGGACTACGGCGACGATGAGGACCCCATCCGACTGAAAAGTCAGTTTTTGCAGAATTTCTGCCAGCTGATTCTGCACAGCTCTGAATTGTCACCCCAGGAGCGAACCTTTATTGATGTGGCTGCCGGCCTGACCTATCAGCGCTATATGGCAAATCCCAAGCGCGAGGAAATGCCAACGCTGCACGACTTTTATAGAAATCTTGCGCTGCAGGGAGAGGAAGTCAAGCCACTGCTTACGGCATTGAAGCTATATGTAAGTGGCTCCATGGACCTGTTTGCCCACCAGACCAATGTGAACGTGCAGAATCATTGCATCTGCTTCAACACGGTCAAGCTGGGCAAGTCGATGCAGTCTATCGGTATGCTGACAGTGCTGGATCAGGTCTGGAACCGCATTACCCGCAACCGCGTGTTGGGTCGCCGTACATGGGTGTTTACCGACGAGTTCCAGCAGTTGCTGGGCAACAAGGACTGCACGGACTTTTACTTTCAGCTGTCCAGCCGCGCCCGCAAGTGGGGTGCGATTCTGACCTCCATCACCCAGCACGTGCGTTCGGTTCTGGACAACGAGGACGCACGCCGAATGCTGTCCGACTGCGGATATATCAAGCTGCTGAACCAGTCTCCCGACGATGCCAACGATCTGGCGCGATTGCTGCACATTTCCAACGAGGAAAAGCGGTACATCGAGAATGCAGAGGTCGGCAGCGGACTGCTGATCGTGTCTAAGACGGTGGTGCCCTTCAACAACGATTTTCCGAAGGATACCGAGCTGTTCAGGCTGATGGATACATCTCCTAATCGAAAGTCTTAATGCGTTATGCTTACACCAGCACATCTCTAAAAATAACCTCACGGAGTCTGCCATGTCAGAACTATTCACGCAAAATTATAGCGACAAACCTTTATTCCATACCGACACTGACATATCGGAAAGCCTGCACAATCAGGTAGAGGAAGCATCAAACGGCGAGGAACTGCTGGATAATACTGAAAAGCAAGCCGAGTCGCTACTGTCGAATGACGATTATGTAAGTAAAACGAAAAATAGTATTTCAGACGATAGAGATGATGTAGCAGAAAGCTTATCACATCCCGCCGAAGGTAGCAGGAAATACATCACCGGTACCAACACGCCCCGGGCCAGCCGCAGCAATGCCTACTACGAACTGCTGTGCAATCAGCAGACAAACGGCCACCGCTCCCCTGCCATGCGCGGCACAACAGCCGCAGCGCACGGCATCACGAGTGCAAGCGGGCTGGTCAGCTATCAGGAGGACTTTGCCACCGATGCGGCGCAGGATGTCGGCGTACACGGCGCGGCGGCGGAACTGATTATGCAGGAGACGTTTCTCGGGACTGCTGCGGAGGACGTCGGCATACTGGGCAGCTACGCCGTGAAGGGCGTCAAGGATGTGCAGGACGGCACGCGCACCGCCGAGGAGGTCCTACACACAGGCGGCGACGTGCTGCGAATGGAGCTTGGGGCTTCTGCTGTACACGTCGGCTCTGCCGGTGTACGTACCGCTCTGCACTATGCAGAGACTTTCTCGACCAGTGCGGATGATTTTGCTGACCGCACACCGGGCATCATCAGTAATGCAGGCTTTCAGGCCGGTCATAGCGTTATCAAGGTTGCACGGTTCTTTGCCCATCCTGTCAAAGCGCTTGCTTCTATCGGCAGGACGGCGCTTATTTGTGGCGCAATCGTTCTATTGTTGCTGATTATTGGGCTGCTAGGCCAGATGAGCGGTACTACAACGACCAGCGTGCTGTGTGCCGACAGACCGGAGGATATTCAGCAGCTTATCGAAAGCATCAATACCTACCGCAACGAGTCCGCCACTGACGAACTGCGCAGGGCCTTTCGTAACGATGTTGACCCCAACGGCAACCCCTACGGCTACGACACGCTGACCGGCCAGCGCAGCAACAATATGCAGCATGGCGTCACATGGAGCTACGCCAACGGCATCTACAATGACACTGCAGAGATCATCTCGATGGCCGCGGTCTACTATCAGCAGGACTGGCCCAGTTCACAAGAGCTTGCGGCTTTTACGGACGACGTACCTTTTACCCAATATTGCCGCGCCCTGACAGCCTACGGCATGGAAATCACCGCACGCGAGTCCGCACCTTACTCCTGCATCAGCTATGGCGGCTGCGTCAATGGCTACCGCAGCGAGGGCGAGACCGTGACCATCACAGAGTATCGATGCGAAACGCACACCTGTGCCCAAGGCAACGAAGAATGCGGGCACTACCGCAACGGAATATGGGAATGGAGTGACGACCACGCAGAAGGCAGCAGCCGCCCCGAATGGATCGAAGACGGCACACACGATGTGACCGTCTTTTTTCCTGTCATTTTCCCGGATGGGGTCACCCAGTCAGAGCTGTGTGCCCTTCCGGATAACTACACCCAAGTTGTCGACGGCAAAATTGCCGCAGAGGATTGCACCGGCAGCATCGTGTTGGATGAAAGCGCGAATCTCTACACGGGCGAGCTGAATGATTGGTTCTATGCTCCGAACGAACGCACCGCCATCTTTACAGTGGAGACCACCGACGGCGATGAAACCATGACGAAGGACTATACCGTGACCTTTGCCAACGCAACCGCTATCCCCTGGTGTCCCGGAGAACTGCACGACGGCCAGTACGGCCACTATGACCTGAACTGCACCATTTACCTGACCGGCTATGACCGCTATGCCGACCCGGAAACCGAAGCCCCCAATGGTGCGGACGGCGGCACGGGCAACCTGGAAGCACTGGCCGCAAGCAGTAACGACGGCACGCTGACACGTACCGTCATCAAGCAGGACCAGTACGGCAATGCGTATGCGGGCAATGCGGTCACTGCCCGCTTTACGAAAACTGTAACGCTGCCGCCCAGTGCGGCGGGTTTCAAAGGCTGGTACAAGAACGGCGCGGACGCTTATGGCAACGTGGAATGGGCGTCCTTGCTGTATCGTATGGACTGGGAGGCCCTGTACGGCGTGGCTGACGGTATCAAGTGCCGTTCGGTAGGCTCCGCTTTGACTGCTGACGAGCTGCAGGCATTGCTGGCCGGACTGAACATTGACCCCGACACTGCGCGCGGGCAGGTCGTAGCCTTTGCCATTAGCTGCCAAGGTCATTTTGTGTACGGGCAGCCCTCGTCGCTGCGCGGCGGCCCCGGCAATGCCAGCGTCGGGATGAATTTGGACTGCTCCAGCTTTGTGCAGTACTGCTACTGGGCACAGGGCTTGCCGTTCTCAGCCGGTAATACAGCCGCCTATGGCCGCACCGGTGACTTGCGGGCAATCTCTTCTGCCGAGGTCCAGCCGGGCGATCTGCGGGTCGTCTATGCCGCTGGCGGAGAGCAAGGCCATGTGCAGATGGCGCTTGGCGGCGGCGCGTGGATCGAATGCTGTTATGGCTACGGCGTCTGCGTAAACATGTCCAACGCATGGATGGAGAGCCGCGGCTGCCATTACTTTACCTATGCCGGATTTTAAGGAGGCTTTTATGAAAAGAGTTCTGGCGATTTTGCTTTTTGTCCCGTTTGTCATGACGCTGGCACCACCCTGTCATGCGGCGGGAAAAGGCGAAGTTGCGGTATCCTTGGTAGATGTTCCCTCAGAGCTGCAGGAGCGTTCCGTGCTTGTCACTCTGGGCAGCGGTCCCAACGACACGGACGCTGTTCTTGTAACGCTGAACGGCTTAAACCAGTATAGCCAGACTGTGACGTTGCCGGAGGGCACCTATTACTGCAATGCCGCTGTTCAATACGACGCCCTAAACGATTGGCCGCTGCGCGAGGTTGACGGCACCACCTTTTTGCAGGTCGAGGCTGGTGGTCAGTATGAGTTGCAATATGAGTTTGCAGGTGAGAGTTGGTTCACGGAAGTAACCGGGCAGACACGCTATTATACGCCGCTACCGCTGCGCCAACCACCCGCTGATTATCTGCCCGAGACAGCCCAGATCAGTGCGTACCTGACAGCATCCGCTGGCTTTTCCCAACACTGTATCGTCTACCTGCAGAACCTGTACAGCGGTACAGCATACGCGCTGGATGTATACGAATCCAATCAGCTGGCCGCCGTTTGCACGGAGGCAGACAGCGGACTGTATGCGCTTCTATCTGCCCGCGTTGTGGGCGATGCAGCGGAGCGCTACCAGTTCGAATGTGAGCAGAATGAACTGAATACCGATGACAGTGCGAGCTTTCACCTGACCGTAACAGACACAAGAAATCCAGACGCCGAGCTGTGCACGCCCAGCCGTGACGAGAACACTGCTGTACAGCGCGCGGCAACCTATAATGCACCAGCTGCCGCTGCGCCGTCTGCGACACCGACACCGGAGCCGACCTCTTCTCAACCTGTCCAGCAGAGCCAAAAGCCAGCAAATCCGTTCTGGAATGTGCTGGACTTTTTGCCCATCGTTTTTATCGGAGCCGGGCTGTTCTGGTTTCGCCGGAAGAACCGCCGGGGCGGCCCGAAGGGGTAACGTGAGCGAAAGCGAACGTTAGCAAGCATTGCATCTGTAAAACAGATGCACATTTAGGGACACCCTAAAACCCGTTTGAATACAGATTTTCAAAAGAGTACTTTGAAAATCAAGAGGATATTATATGGACAAACGTGAACGACCAATTTATAAAGGCATCTTTTTTTCTGAGCAAGAATGGCAACAGGTAGCAACAAAGATGGCAGAAAGTGATATGCCTAATTTTTCGGCTTTTTGTCGGGAAATGCTGCTTGCCGGTAAAGTCAAGCATTATGATTTTTCTGTTATAAAGGAAATCTCTTCTAGCTTGAGTCATATCTCAGGTAACATTAACCAAGTGGCTAAGCGTTGCAACACGAATCAATCTGTTACCTCCAATGATGTTGAGCAGTTGCGGCGTGAATATTTACAGCTGAAGTCGCTCTATCAGGAACGATTGGTGAAAGCTCTGCGAAAACTAGTCTAATATGTATGCAGCGAAATATTATGCAAACCCCAATCATGTCTTTCGTAAGCGGGCGTGCGAGAATCGCTATTTGTTTTTGTCTGTTATCGACGACTTTCACCCAGCCCTGAGTGGCAATCTTCACCTGTTTCTAACATAGAAGGAATCTACTATGGCTATCACCAAAATTCATGCGGTAAAAGTTCGGCTTGGCGATGCAATCAACTACATAGAAAATCCGGACAAAACCGATGGACAGGAATTGATTTCAGGTTACAATACTGCCCCACAGACTGCTGTGCTTGATTTTTCCGTTACTGCAGCAATGGCACGCAAAGCACGAAATACAAGTGCGAAAAAGCAAGGGAATCTTGCCTACCATCTCATTCAATCCTTTTCCCCGGATGATCGTCCACCCTGCCCGGAGGCGAGAACCAGCGCGTAAAATTAGCCTATTATCTCAGCATGGAGAAAGCAGACCCTAC
>ENA-USUM01000459-USUM01000459.1-human-gut-metagenome-genome-assembly--contig:-NODE-459-length-23615-cov-9.043079_pt1 | contig 23615 bp, 38 predicted proteins | sample MGYA00250063_ERZ773402 | MGnify/ENA primary metagenome ERZ773402 (study PRJEB29103, sample SAMN06112030) | human gut metagenome | biome: human gut; feature: ankylosing spondylitis patient; material...
CTGATGCGGCTGGAAAGGCAATCGAGGAGGGGCTGGAGGCGTATGCCATGGCGGCTTAGCTTTCCTTAGACCTTAAAGTCGATAGGGTCGATGTCACCCGTGCAGGTGGCGAGCTAAGCCTTCTTGATAAAGCAAAGGCCGTTTACGAGGACATGGCTTCCGACGTAATGCGGATCGCGGTCGGCACAATCGCAAATTACGGCACCTTCCCGTTTGTGGCCATGACATACGAAAAGGGCCGAAAATACGCGGCCATTCTCATATTCACATTCGATGGCAAAGCTAGGCTCTGCAACCTCTATGACGGCACGTGGCACGAGAAAGAGCTTTAGAGCTTTCCTTAGGCCGTGTTCCGACATTGGAAGACAAGATTCGCGGCGTGTACTTTGACGAGAACTCGGATGGTGTGCCCATAATTGGGTTCACCACATCGAAGGACACCTACATCGTCACATTCGGCGAAGCCCTCGAATGGTGGCGTCAGAGCGACCAGGCGTACCGCAGGCACCCGCTGTAGCTTTCCTTAGACCGACACTTCGCCTCAAGCGTAGATGCCGCCGACCTGCTCAGCATAGACCCGGCGAATCCTCAGGACAGCTCCAACCTGCCGCAGAGAATCGCGGTCAACGATTGCACGAAGCTGTCCAACAGGCCGGGCGCCTGGTCGTCCGACACCGTGATCGCCTACCGCCTCGTCTACCTGATGGGCGGGCACGCCATCGTCCTTCTGATCGAGGGGTTCCCGCGGCATCGCGTCTGGATGAACTTCTACAACGGCGGGTCGAAGCACTGGGACGGGTGGGGCCAGGTGTAGAGTCAGCGACCGAGGTAGATGTCGCACCACATACTGCCGTCAATGATCGCGTACAGGCCGCTCGGGTGCTCCGGGTCTTTGCCTGGGTCAACCCACTTTATCTGGACACGTCCGTCATGGTTGTAAGCGAGCTTGTCTAAGGAATCCTGCACGTCTTGAAATTTGGTCGCGACGGCCTTGTTCTGAATCGGGTTGGTGCTGTCCTTTGACAGGACCGCATCGACGGTCGTGGGGTCGCCCTTGTCGCCCTTGGCGCCCTGCGGCCCCTTGATGCACGCGATGAAGGCCCACTTGGCCGTCGCCGCGTTGCCGGCGGTTTGGCAGATGTAGAGGTTCAGCGTTGTCGGGTTCAGGGCCATGTCGCCCACCATCGCCGAGGCGATTCCCGAGTTCGGGAAGGCGGTGCCGCTGGTGGAGGTTCCCGTGATGTTCGCCGTGTTGAACCACTTGCTGCCGCGGACGCCCTGATCGCCCTTTGGGCCCTTCACATTGCCGAGCTTGATCTTTGCCATTCTCATTCTCCGATCTTGACGTAGAGATTTCCCTGCGAATCCATCTCGAAGGCGCCGGACGGGTCCTCGCCGACCGTCTCGCACCAGAGGTCCCCCGCGGCGTCGACGTACATGGCGGCGAAGCCGGCGAGCTGCACGGCGACGCCGTCCCTGCCCGCCGGGCCCTGCTGCCCCTGCGGGCCCCGCGGGCCGGCGGGGCCGCGGAGCGACCCCTTCGCCACCCACCTCATGGGCTAGCCCTCGTAGCTGTACACGGCGCCGGTGGTGACGTCCACGTACGCCTGGCCCGGGACGCCGCCGGACTGCGGCGCGCCGGAGCCGAACGTGATGCCCGGGCCGGGCTCGCCCTTGTCGCCCTTGTCCCCCTTGGCGCCGGCCGCGCCGGTCTCGCCCTTGTCGCCCTTGGGGCCGACGGCCCCCGCCTCTCCCTTGGGGCCCTGCTCGCCGGTGTCGCCCTTGGGGCCCTGGAGGCCGGCGGGGCCCTGGATGCCCTGGTCGCCCTTCGGGCCGGCCGGGCCCTGGGCGCCGGCCTCGCCGCGCTCGCCCTTCATGCCCTGGGCGCCGGAGAGGTCGGTCAGGAACTCGTACTTGGCGGTGCCCTTCACATAGAGCTTGGAGTTGTCAGCGTCCTCGGGGTTGCCCGTCTCGATCACGACGAAGCCGCCCTGCGCGACCCCGTCGCTCGCGTACCCGGCGTTCATCGCCGAGACCGATGCGTACACCTTCGCCACGGCGAACGGCTCGCCCTTGTCTCCCTTGGGGCCCTGCTTGCCGGCGTCGCCCTTCGGGCCGACCGGGCCCTGGGCTCCCTGCGGGCCCTGCGGGCCGACCTCCCCCTTCGGTCCGACCGAGCCGGTCTCGCCCTTGTCGCCCTTCGGGCCCTTGAGGCTGCCCTTGGGTTTCCACGTGTAAGCCATGAGATTCTCCAATCTAGTATTCGACGAGCTCGAACAGCTCGCCAGACTCCGAGTTGATGTAGAGGTCGCCGACCCTCGCGCCCTCCATCGAGGACGGGTCCCGGGCCCCCGCCGCGATCCCCGCCCCGTCGAACTCCCCCGCGTCGGCGCGGCGCGCGACGCCCTCCGCCGTCGCCACGGCGCGAGCCACCTCGGCCATGAGCTGCGCCCACAGGTCGGGCCGCTCCGGTGCGGGGTCGGTGCCGGCCGTCTCGCCCGACTCGGCGACCGTGAGGGGCGCGGCCTCCTTGGCGGTGACGATGCGCACGGTCTCGCCCATGTGGCCCATCAGGCACATGCGGACGGCGCCCGGGGCCTCCATGAGCGCGGACGGAATGGGGAACGAGCCGCCCTCCACCAGGATGCGCACGGGGCCGCCCGCGCCCGCCAGGACCGCCTGGATGCGGTCGCACTCCCGCCACTCGTCGTCGAGGTCGAGTGCCACCGCGTCTGAGTTGAGGCCGTGCTGCACCACCTCGCGGCGGTCCCACGCGATGTGCCTGCCGCGCACCCGGGCCGTGTGCACGATCATCAGGCACCTCCCGTGGTGACGTAGAAGTTGCCGTCTGAATCGAGCTCGTAGGCGGTCGCCGGGTCGTCGCCCGGCGTCTCCGCGAAGAGGTCGCCGTTCGGCTCGACCGAGAAGGTCACGAAGCCGCTTGCCGGCGCGGTGACGCCGTTTGCGCCGTCCCTGCCGTCGCGGCCCGGCTCCCCCTTCTCGCCGCGGTCTCCGCGGGGGATGGACATGTCGATGTACGCGCCCTCGCCCTCCACCTTGCGGACGGTGACGGCGGCCTGCGTGCCGGGCGCGGTCGTGACGGTCCTGCCGGACTTCACGTCGAAATTCCTCAGCGCCTCGTCCAGCGTCGCGGTGAAGGTGGAGGTGTCGAGCGGCGCGAAGGGCGACGCGAGGCCGCAGTACTTGGGATCGGGGCGCAGGTCGCGCACGGTGCCGCGCCAATCGACGCGGGCGAGCACGATCTCGTGGCGGGACGCGGTGCGCACCGGCTCGTACTCCTGCGAGGTCGTGACCGTCGCGGCGACCTCCACGTCGCGATAGGCGCTGTCGAAGCGGGCGGCGGCGATGACGAAGCAGTACTTGCTCGCCGTGATGTCCGCACGGTCGATGACCTTGACGCGCTCCTTGAGGATCGCCTGCAGGCCGTCCGCGATGAGGCAGCCCGTGTCCACGTAGACGCCCGAGCCGTCCGCCGTGACGGCCAGCTCGTTCATGTAATCGCCGACCACGCCGTCGTGCAGAAGCACGCGCATGACCGAGCGCAGCGTCTCCGCGTTGTAGGCGCGGTCGTATACGGGCAGGCCGTCGTCGTCCAGTCGCTCGATCACGGAATCGAGCGGGTAGGCGTCAGTGATCGATTTCGGCGTCACCGCCATTGCCTACCTCCTTCCATGTAAGGCCCTCGCGAACCTTGAGATGTGCTTGTTGCCCACGGTGACCTCAACGGTCATGCCCTCGGGCTTGTGGACCTCGCGGACCTCCTCGACGCGCGAGGCGGCGGTCATGCCGACCGACGGCATCTCGACCTCCACGATGTCGCCCAGGTCCCACCAGTCCATGTATCCCGCGCTCACCGACGAGCAGTCGATCGCGAGCTCGGGCATGTGGTCGTAGGCGCGGAGCTTGCCGAGGCCCCCGACGTTCTGGGCGGTTGGCGTCTCGTCCTCGCCGAGAAGCGACGAAACGTCCTCCTGGGCGCGCGCCTGCCACATGGCGGATGGGTCGAAGCCCGGCACGGCCACGTCGGCGGTGGCGCTGAGCTTGCCCTGGTCGCCCCTATCGACCTCCGCGCGGGCTCGGACGGTGGAGCACGCCACGGAGTAATCGCCGCTCATCGAGACGCCGAGGACCGACGCCATAGAGAGCGCGAAGATGCACAGCGGGTTGTCCGATTGCGAGCGCGTGCGGTCGAGGCCGCCGAGCAGCGAGACGGTGAAGCCGCCGCCCGAGTCGCGGTCGTAGCTCACGAGCGGGCGGTGCGCGTTGGACGAGGCGACCGAGTACACGAGATTCATGGCGGAGTCCCCCGCCTTGCCAGTGACCACGTAGGAGCGGCCCTTGGGCTCCTCGGTGCCCTCGCCCACGGCGAGCGCGGGTATGTCGGGCATGTGCCACGACCTGAGCGCGGCGGTGACCGCCTGTCGCCAGTTCGAGCCGCGAGATTCCTCGCCGTCGCCGATTTGATAGCGGTCCCACAGGCACTCGGCGAAACGCCCCGACAGCTCGCACGACGCGCCGCCCTCGTCCTCGGACGCCCCCACCTTCTCCACCACGCCGACCTCGGCGCGGCCGTCGAGCGTGACGATGTAGCGGCCAGGCCACTCGGCCGGGAACGGGCAGGCCAGCGTGACGGCGAACTCGCCGACGTCGGAGAACCGCCGCGTCCATTGAAGGTTGCTGTAGGGGATGTTGGCCGCGACAAGCGCGACCTCCCCGCCCTCCCCCACGCGGTGGAGGGAGAGGATGGGGTTCGATAGGTTTTGAATCGTCATAGGCTCGCGTACCTGTTTCGGATCGTCGGCACGACGCTCATGGCTGCGTCTCCGAACTCCGCGCTCCACGAGAGATCGAAGTCACCCGGCTCGATGCCCGTGGCCAAGGTGGAGCCTGGTTTTGCCAGGTTCGACACGTTCTTTCCATTGAGTGTGATGAGCGTCGGGCGCGTCGAGAAATCGACTGTGAGCACGTCGCCCGCCCTCATGGAGACCTTCACGCCGAAACGGCAGACCTCCACGCCAGTCGAATCCGTGATGGACACGGACGGGTCGCGCACCTCTCCGCTCGCGGTGATGTCGAAGCGCGGGTACGTCGTGGTGCTGCCCGAATTGCGCATCTTGAGAGTGCGGCTCACGACGGAGGCGACCATGCCCGCGATGTGCGTCTCGGGCTCGGGCGCGATCCGCAGCATCGGCTCGGGCGCGACGCGCCTGGCGAAGCTCACGAATGGGAATCCGCGCTTGGCCCTGCCCTCCACGATGTTGAAGGAGTTCGACTCCTCGCTGTAGAGGTACGGGTCGAGCGCCAAACACGTCCATTCAAGGCGCTGCACGTCGCGGAAGTTGTCCACGGTGAGCGCCATCGCGTAGTGCCGCGCGCGGAAGAAGCGGCTGCGGCCCTCGGCGGTGACGGATACGCGGTACTCGCGGCGCGGGATGAAGAACGCCTCGGCCTGAGCGCGGAGCGATGCCAAATCGCCGCCAGCGAAAGCGCAGATGGTGCGGTCCAGCTCGGGCGCCCGCTCGGCCATGAGGTAGCTGCCGTCGTATTGCGCGTACGCCTGCGTGGAGACGGTCACGGGGACCGAATCGAAGCCCTCGAGGCCGTCCTGCGCGAGGTGCCACCGCGAGCCGCCACCGATGGAGAAGACGGGGTTGGATTGGCCTCGCCCGTCCTCCCTCGTGATGCTGATCTGGATGTCCCTCATGCGGACTCCTTAGTAGTCGGCCGCGAAGCCGTAGCGCTCAGCCATGCGGACGGAGCGGGCGACCTCATCGGGGGACTTTACGGGTTGGTTGAAGGTGAAGTTCTGGGTGACGCCGCCACGGCCCTCGGGCATGTAGCCCTCGGTGTCGAGGCGCGCGTTGAAGTCGAGCACGGAGCCGCGAAGCGCCCCCATGCCGTCCTCCACCTCGGCCAATGCATCCGGCATGGCGCGGTGGAATCCCTCGCCCAGCGCCTCGGCGATCGAGATGCCCGAGTAGAGCACCCATCCGCGGCCGCTGAACGGCCCGCGCTTGGCCGGCGAGAACGGGAAGAAAGAGCGGATGTCCTTCAGGCCCTTCTTCACGGCGTCGATTGCGCCGGACACGCCCTGCCTGATGCCGTCGGCGAGGCCGCGTAGCATCGACTTGCCCGATTCGACGAGCAGGTTGCCGAGGTTTCCCAACGCGTTGAGGACGCGCTGCGGGATGCCCTTGACGAACTCCACGGCGGAGTTCATGCCATCGCTCACGCCCTGCAGGAAGCCGCGCCCGGCGTCTAGCGCCTTTTGCTTCACGTTGTTCGCGAAGTCCGCAACCTTCTGCTTGGCGCTGCTGAGCCAGTTGGCGATGTTGCCTGGCAGGTTCGCGAACCACTCCTGCATGGCCTTGATACCGTTAGGCACCGCGACCGTGAAGAACTCAACGACCTTGCCCCAGACCTCGGTCGCCTTGGCCTTGATGGCGTCCCAACACCCGTTGATGAAGTTCCTGAAGTCCTCGTTTGTCGCGTAGAGCGTGGCGATCGCCCCGACGAGGACGCCTATGACCGTGGCGACGGCAAAGAAGGGGTTCATGTTCATGACCGCGTTGAGGATCATCTGCGCGTTGGACAGTAGCGTGGTGACCCCGGTCATGCTCGCAAGCCCGAGCCGCACCGCCCCGATGAGGTCGGAGAGCGCCATCGCGCCCTTGAGCGCGAGGAACCCGCCGGCGACGGCGCCGACCCACGGCGCAAGGTCCTTGAGCGTCTGGAGCATCGGGTCGATTTTGCCCTGCATGTCGGATACGGCGTCCTTCGCGCCGTTGACGGCGTCGTTGAATACCTGCGACATACCTGGCGGAAGGTGCTCGGAAATCGCCGTGAGGAACTTATCGACGACCACTGGCGCCTGCTCCTTGAGCGTCTGCCCGAGTGTGCCCAGGATTTCGCCAATCCTCGGAATGACGTTGCCAGCTGCGGTTATCACCGTCTCGACCAGCTGGTCCGTGAGGACCTTCATGTCGGCGTTGTCGTTGCCCAGCCCGGTTACCCAGTTGTCCCACGCGGCGCTCATCGCGCCGACCGAGCCCGAGATGGTGCCCTCGGCCTCCTCGGCCGTCGCTCCCGAGATGCCCATCTCCTCCTGGATGATGTGGATTGCCTCGGTGACGTCGGCGAAGCTGTCTATGCTCAGGTCGGCCATCTCGCCGTTCGCCCGCTTGACGCGGTTGGCGTCGGCGATGAGCCGCTCCATCTCCTCCTTGGTGCCGCCGTAGCCGAGCTTCAGGTTGTCGAGCATCGTGTAGTTCTGCTTTGCGAAGCCCTGGTACGCGTCCTGGATGGACTGCATGGAGCTGCCCATCTTGTTCGCGTTGTCGCTCATGTCGATGACTGCTTGGTCCGCGTACTGCGCGGCCTTCCGCGTGTCGCCGCCGAGCGACTGGAGCAGCGACGCGCTGAAGCTCGCGACCTGCTCCATGTACCTGTTCGCCGACAGGCCGCTGTTCTTGTACGCCTCGTCGGCGTTTCGCTTGACCGTTTCGCTCGCGCCCTTGAACAGCGTATCGATGCCGCCCGCGAGCTGCTCGTAGTTCGCGTATGCATCGAGAGCGGCCTTGCCGAACGCAGCGACCGCCGCAGTCGAGAACGCCCCGGCGATGACGCCCTTCAGCTTCCCGAAGGTGGAGCTGAAGCCGTTCTCAACGCCCCTCTGGAAGCCCTTCATGCTCGGCATGATCGTCACGTACGCGGTGCCGACTTCGGTGTTAGCCATTGCCCGCCACCTCCGTTCGCGGCATGGAGAGGAGCGCATCGAGCTCCTCGATTGTCATCGCCTCGCCCTCGAGGGCGCGTCTCCGCGGCCTTGCGAACGGGCCGATCGGCTCGGGCCTGTTGCGGCCCTTCGAGCCGTCCTTCGTCTTCTGCCAGACCAAGACGTTGAGCGCGTTTACGGCCAGCGCCATGAGCGTCCTGTCGAACGTCCAAGGGCCGTCATCGGAGTAGATGCGCTTCACGCGAGATTCGCCCGGCAGCTCGACGAGCAGCTCGGCGGCGTGGAGGGTCGAGTACGCCTCCCCCATCTCATCGATGTTGAGGCCGTAGTACTGCTGGAAATCGGCCCGCACGGCGCCCCCGTGCTCCTCGAGGGCGCGTGCGAGCACCGCTAGTTTTTTGCGCCGACGGCGTCGAGAAGCTTCGCGCAGAACGCCACGAAGCGCTCTGCGTCGCAGAAACCGTCCTCGTCAGAGAGCTGTTCGATGGCGCTTTCGCGCTGTTCGCCGAGAAGGAAGTCGAACAGGGTGATCGCGGCGAAGCTGTCGCCAGCCTCCACCTTGGCGATGAGGCTCATGGCGCGGTAGTCCTTCACACGGCGCATGTCGATGTCGATGGAGACGCCGTCAACGTCCACATGGCGGATATAGGGCTTCGGCTTCATCGGCTCGAAGTCGAGCACGTCGCCGCCCTCCATCTTCTCCGCCATCTCGCGTAGCATCTCAGGGGTGATGTTCTCCATGCCCATGCCTACGCCTCCGCCGTGAGGCCGGTGATTGCGTGGTACTCGTACATGGTGTTGCCCTTATCGTCAGGCAGGGCGGCGAATGTGAGTTCGCGGCCCATCGGGTCGGAGCCGTTGAGGGAGGCGTCGCCCTTCTCGGTGAGCTTGGCGCGCGGGATGACGTAGCGCGTCACGGTCTTGGAGTTCGGCACGGTCTCGATGACGATGGGGCACTCGGGCAGCTCCGCGGCGTTGTGGGTGATGCTCATCTTGCCGAGCTCCACCTTCACGTTGTCCTTGCCGTATGTCGCTCGCATGACGGTCGGGTTGATCTCGATGGGCGTGAAGCTGAAGGACTCCTTGTAGGAGGTCTGCGCGGTGTAGACGGTGTCGCCGCCCCAAGCGGTGATGTCGCTGGAATCGCGCTCCTCGGTGATGCTGATACCGTCCTCGGAGCAGTAGCCCATGCATTTGAACTTGCCGTCGAGCTCGGTCGACGCATCGGTCGGGAGCGTGGTCTTTGCCTCCGCGATGAAGGCGGCGCCGGTGACCTTGGGCTTGCCCACGCCGACGTTGGTCGCGTCGTTGGTGTTCTGAACAGCCATGAAGGCTCCAATCATTCTGTGACCAAATCGGCCGTGAGCTGGTAGCGCGGCGATTTGGATTCTGTGTCTGGGAAGTTGTACGGGCCCGTGATCGAGACGGAGCGCACCTGCGGGACTTCGGCCATGAGGTCGAGCATCAGCGCGTCGCGCAGGTCAAGGGACAGCTCCTCCGCCCTGGCGCGCGTCGCCGCGTACACGTCGAACGTGACGGACGGGCGGTCGATGCCGATCGACGGCGAACCGCCGACCCGCTCGAGGGCCACGAACTCGCCGGGCCGCCTCGATGGGACGTCGGCGGCGCACTTGACGCCGATCGCGCTCGGAATCCACTTGACCAGGGCCCTCTCGATTGAGAATCGCGTCATTTGGTCCTGAATCTCCTGATCGCCTTGATGAGGCTCTTGTGCTTGGCGTTCGAGTTGATGGCGTGGGCGCTCGGCGTGTACACGATCCCGTGGACGCGGTTCTTGCCGGGGGCGGCGTTGCACGCGTACCTCGCGGTCCCGAACGACTCCGCCGCCGTCTTTATGCGCTCGGTGCGCACGCGGATCATCGCCTCGCACTGCGGGGAGGTCATGATCTCGCGCGGGGCGCGCGTGTTCGCCTTGAACCTGATTCCATCAACCCTCATGGCGCCCCGCCTCGACGTTCATCCACCAGCTCGTCGGGCAGTTCTCGCGGCAGGGCTGCGGATCTCCCACGACGGCGTAACGTTGGCCGTGCAGCTCGATCTCGGCGCCGCGAAGGCTGGCGTCATACGGCCTCGGAAAGGCGAGTTTTATGGCCGCGCGCGTCGCGTGAGGCCGCGTGTCGTCGGCGAGGCCCGCCGTCCCCGACGGGGCCACGAGCACGTTGGCGACCTCCTCCCGTCTCTCGGCGAGGGCAGGCGCGCCGAGCTCGTCGGCGGCACCGTCCTCATACCGGATGACGGTGACCGTCTCCCCCTTAAGCACGTCCATCGCCCCCCATGGAGGGGCGGATGGACCCGATGCGCGATCGGCCCGAGATACCGAGCTGCTCCCTCTCCGCCCTCGTCATGTAGAGGTCGCCCCCGGGGTTGGCGTAGCTGAAGGACTCCGTCATGCCGATCGCGCCCTGGCTGTGGCTCGTGACTCCGAGCATGCCGTCGGGCACCTGCATGGCGCGGGCGACCATGGAGCAGCAGACCGAGAGGAGCGACTGCCCGAGGTACTCGTCCTCGGGGTTCTCGAGGGGGAGCCCTCGGCGCGACATCGCCGCCGCGATCTTCACGGAGGCGTCCATGAGGAGGGCGCCCGCGCGCTCCCGCTCGCCGGCCCTCATCGGGCGCCAGCGAGACTCAAGGTCATCGACGGTCGCGAATGGCAGGGACGCCATACTCGCCTCCTCTCGATTTGCTTCCCATCCTATTTGCCGGCCATGATGCCGGCCGCGATGAGCGCCGCGACGAGGTCGGCCATGCTTGCGCCGTCATCGACCTTCGCCGCCTGTTTGACCATGCCGGGGCGCGTCTTGGTGGCGGCTCCGATTACGGGCGTCTTGCCGTCCGCCTCCACGAGCGCGACGTGCTGCGGGAGAATGGAGGACGCCTTGGAGGGCGCCTCCACGATGAACTTCTGCACGAGCTGCATGCGGGCCTCCTTAAGCGTTCTTGAGGACGGTGAACGCCTTGGTGTCGAGCACCGCGTAGGAGAACATGCTCTCGGTGCGGTAGGCGATCTGGTTGTTCGCCTTGAGGTCGACGCCGGTCTGGTCGGGGTCGCCGTACTCGATGATCTCGGAGTAGATGTCGCGCACCATGCCCCACTTGATCATGTCGAAGTTGCCCATGATGCCGAGCACCTTGGTGGGCGAAGTCGCCTTCTTGCCGTTGACCGTGCCCGAGGTGCACGCCGGGATGCCGTCGAAGCTGCCGAGCTCGAGGGACATGGGGATCTCGGGGTACAGGCGCATGCCGGTGGAAGGCACGCGGAGCTTGCGCAGGTCGAAGGCGAGCTTGCGGGACATTGCGAAGCCGTTCACCTCGTACTCGAGGAGCTTCTCGGCCATGGCGTCGATGTCGGCGGTGAGGTCTGCGCCCGCGGTGACGGAGTTCGCGCCCGTGGTGAGCGCGGTGTAGCCGTCGAGTGTGGAGCCGGTCTTGGGGTTGACGGCGTGGTAGACCACGTAGTCGATGGCGCGCGCGAGGGCAGCGGTCTGATCTGCCATGATGGCGTTCACAATCTCCAGGCGGTTGTCCTCATCGGCCCACTTGAGCTCGTCTGTGACGCGCGTGGTGGTGACGAGCTTCACGCGCTTGCCCTCGACGGAGTCGAGGGTCTGCTCGTAGGAGCTCTTCTTGGCGCCCTCTGCCACCACGTCGGCCTCGGCGGCGCCGGTGAACACCATGTGGTCGGTGTTGGCGAAGATCTGGGGGATGGGCGTGGAGAGGGCGGCGATGGTGGACTTGTCCTTGACCTTCGCGCTCATGTCGACGACTACGGAATGGGGGAGCTTGATCTTGGTTGTATCGAGAGCCATGGCGGCTCCTTTCTCTTGTCGATGGTTCTACTCGCCGAAGAGCTGCGAGACGAATCCCGCCATGTCGGACTTTGCCGCCTTACCGGTGTCGGCGAACTTTCCCGCGCCGTCGACGCGCGCCGCGCTCGGCTTCTTGGCGTAGGCGGCCACGGACTCGGCGAAGGCGCGCATGGACTCCTCGTCGGCGCCCTGGACCAGCTCGACGGGCACGCCAGTCTCCTTGGCCACGCGCTCCTTGATCTCGCGGGCCTTCTCGGCGGCGGCGCGGTCGGCGGCGTCCTTCTCGAGCTTGGCGATCTTCTCGTTCGCGCGCTCCAACTCGCCCTTCTGTGCCTCCTCGAGCTCGTCGAGCTTGGCGGCCTTCGCCTTGAGATCCTCGTAGTCGGCGTACTTCTCGGCCGTCTTGGCGCGGTCGCGCTTCAGACGGTCGCGGATGATCGCGTCGAACTCCTCCTGGGTGGAGATTGGCTTGAACTCTTCGGTCATTGTCGTGTCCTTCCTGTTCCCGCCCGCTCGGGCGTAATCGAGCAGCTGCACTCCCCCGCTGCCTGTTCTTTTCCGCTACTCTCCTCGCGCGGCCGGCGTATATGAAAGAAGCCGCCCTCGTGGACGGCTTAATTCCCAATGGAAAGGCACCTCTCGGAGCCGTATGGATTTTGAAATTGCCTAAATGCATGGTCGGGGCGGCGGGATTCGAACCCGCACGGGTCTCCCCACGCGCTCCTGAAGCACGCGCGCCTGCCTTTACGCCACGCCCCGCTAAAACCTGTTTGAAATGACGCCAAAATGGCACCTGGCCGGGGAATCGAACCCCGATCAACGGTTTTGGAGACCGTCGCACTACCATTGTGCTAGCCAGGTGTGTACAATGGTCATAGAAAGCCCCGGGCGTGCTGGATAGCTAACCTGGGGCTCATTTTTTAACGTCGTCCACGGCGCCACCAAGGCTCAACAAAATCACCCTGTCGATATCGTGACGCGATATCTCTAGATGAACTCGCTTCAGGGCGTCATCCCTCGCAACGGGCACCTCCATGCAGTTTATAACCACGATGGAAGGCTTGACCGGCCCTCCTTCAACCTTTTGGAACTGCTTAACCGCCTTCCTGATATTTCGCTCAATGAAGCGCAACCCATTGGTCCCGGACGCTTCAGTCGTAGGGCTTTTCAATTCGCACAACCTGCCATCAAGAACCAAGTCGATGTTTGAGAATCCCTCGGGGGCATTCTCCTCGCGCACGACGACTTCATGTCCGGCGGCTCGCAGCGCCGCATGCGCGGCGAGGTCGTACGCCCCGCCCCGTTCAAGGAGGAAGGCATCTTTTGGTTTCTTGTACACGACTGGCGGACCGGGAACGGAGAGCACTCCCCTTTTGGCGGCAAGCTTCTCCGCCGCACTCAAATCAGCGCCATCGTCGATCTCCTTGAACTGCAGCCAAAGGCCATACAGCTCCTTCGGCCTGACGCCTTCAACCAGCTCGGCGTCCGGGTCGTCCTCGAAACCGGGCACGACCTTGCAGTCGCACCTGCGATGGAAGTGGCGGAACTCGCCGGCGGTCTTCCGGGAGTGGTAGACGGCGCCGCGGCTCGCCAGCATCAGGCAGTACGTGCACGTCTCCGCGCCGGTGGGAACGCGCGCGAAGCGCACCCCCCTCTTCCTATCTCTGGCGGCATTGCGCATGATCGTCTCGTTGAGGCTGCGCAGGACGTCGTTGCGACCGAGCTCGCCGCAGTACTCCGCGAACCCGCGCAGGTCGCCCTTCGCGAGCTTCTTGGCCTGGTAGCGCGCCGTCTCGTCGACGATCTCGGGGTTGTAGGTCGTCGCGGTGACGGCCGCCGGCAGCCTGGCGCCGCTGTCCGCCGCCTGCTTGTCGTACCACTCCGCAGCAAGAGAAGCGGCGGCGGAGTCGTAGACCTGCACCACACCGGACATGACGGATTTTGCGAACTCGCGGCACTCCGCGACGCTCGCCGACTTTCCCTCGTCGCTCTGGAGCCAGGACATGATCCTCGACTCGATCTCTCGCTGCGCGCCGTCGGACAGGTTCGCCACCGCGCGGTTGTAGGCGTCGAACTGCTCGCGGGATATCATCGCGTCCCGCCCAAGAGCGCGGCCGCTGCCGCGGGGTTGGCGGTCGGCAGGTCGATGCCGGTGCCGGAGGTCGCGGCGGCGACGAGCGCGCGGCTCGTGGCACGGTCGCGGTCGCTGCGCAGGCGCTGGATCTGGTCGTCCGAGAAGCCGAGCTCCTCGAGGAGCACGTCGCTCTCGGCGAGCCACGGCACGGCCTGGACGTCCTTGAGCATGGCATCGGCCTGCGTGACCACCGACGGCATAGCGGGGTTGCGGAACTTGGGGCATATCCGCAGGTGCCGCGCCGCCTGCTCGGCGTACGTGGTGCCCTCCTTGATGGCGAGCGCCATGAGGGCCACGTGCGCGAGGGCCTCCCCGTTGTCGGCGTTGAGGTTCTGCGCCTCCACGACCAGCGCCTCCTTGGCGGCGTAGATCGCCTCAGCGCTCGACGGGTTGTCGGACACGACGCCCAGCTCGCTCAGCGGCACGTTCGTCTCGCCGGAGAAGCGCGTCGCGAGTGATCGCATGTAGTCGATGTGCGGCTGCATGCTGCCCTGCTGGAGCTGACCGAACTGGGGCATGTCGCCGTTCTCGTCGCGGCTCACGGCGAAGATGTTGCCGATGTAGGCGTCCCACTTGGTCTTTCCGCCGAGGATATCCTCGTCCGCGCCCAGCAGGTACTTCTGCGGCGCGGTGAAGAACTCGGCGCTCACCTCGGATCGCAGCGCCGCGCGCATGGCATTGTCGGTGATGCTCATAACCGACCGGCTGATGCGGCTGCGGCCGAAGGGGCGGTCGAGGTCCGCGTCGTAGGCGAGACGCTCCATGAGGCAGCGCCCCATCTCGAAATCCTCGCTGTACGCCGCCTCCCAGATGCCCCGCGCGCCGCGGCGGATGCGGATCACGTTGGTCTCCGTGTAGACGTCGACCCAGGTGGGCTTGCCGTTCTTGCGGTCCGAGTCGACCACCACCATGCCGCACTTTATGCGGCCGTGCGGCCGGTCCCAGATCGCCGCGGCACTCGTCGCCGGGTAGGCGTTGATTACCACGGGCGGCTCGCCGACGGACTCGTCGCCCGCGGTGACGGTCAGGAACGCGCAGCTGTGCGTGAGCTCGCTACGCACGGCCTGCCGGTACTTCCGCTTGAGCCCCGTCATGTCCACGATCTCGGACAGCTCGTCGCACACGTCCTCGTCCGCACACGTGAAGCCGTCGAACTGCGAGCGCGCGCCCAGGCTGTCGACCGCCTTCACGGGCCATCCGCACGCCTGCTCGAGGCTCCTCAGCTCGGGTGGGATGGAGATGCCGAGGTCGCGGGCGCGGCGGTGCATGCGGTAGTAATTCGACCTGAGCGCGTTGCGCGTCGACTTGGCGCGCCACGTCTCGCAGAGGTCGAACACCGCCGGGCCGTCGCCGGCGCGGAGCCCCCGCGCGCACGCGATGTCGGTCGATATCTCGATTCTCACCAGGCCACCTGCTTTCGCTTCGGATTTCGTTTCGTGGTCTTGAGCGCCCAAAGCGCCAGGCTCGCCGCCTCGATCGGACAGGAGGCGTCGCCGCCCCACGCCCATCCGCCGCGCGTGCCGATCTTGCGGCGCGTGGCCCTCGTCACGGACTCGTCGAGCGCGGGCTGCTCGATATGCGTCATCTGCTCGGAGCGTATGGCCTCGTGCATGAGGCTCGCCGCCGCGATCACGTCTCCCGCCCGCGGCCTCACAGCGTAGCCGCGCGGCACGCGGGCCTCGGCAAGGCGGTCGCAGAGCGCGTCCGCGGCGGCCAGGCCGTCTATGGCCACGCAGGCGCCGACGCGCGCCCTCTCGGCGAGCCAGTCCGCGAGCCACGCGGTGCCGCCCGACGCCGGCGCGTACTCGACGAGCTCGACGTGCGGCATCGACTCGCGCTCGAGCCTGCCCGCGACCGCGAGCGCGACCATGGAGCCGTCCGGGCTGAACTTCACTCCGTAGCAGACGCGATCCATGTCGGTATCCTCCGGCGGCGGCGGGGCGAGGCACTTACCCCACTCCTTGGCCGACACCACGGCGTCCGCGACCTTGGGCAGCCAGTAGCCCAGGTACTCCTGGGCGAAGGCGAGTTCGCCCATGCCCGAGCGCATGCCCATGCGGATGGCGGCGAAGTTGGCGAGCGCGCCAAGGGACGGGTTGGCGCGGAGCCAGCGCGATTCGTCGGCAACGTCCCCGACCTCGTCCAAGCCGTACTCGGTCCAGCAGAGGTCCGCCGCCCGGTCGCCGCCGGCCCAAGCGTCCGAGCGGACCTCCTGGAAGGATTCCGCGGGGCTGCCGGCGCGCGTCGGCGTGCCGAGGTAGACGGATTGCGGGTTGTGCGCCGAGCCCGACGACATGGTCGGGGCGATCGCCTGCACCTGCTCGCCGGTGAGTTCCTGCGCCTCGTCGTAGATGACGACGTCGAAGCTGTAGCCGAGCGCCGCGGACTTGGTCCTCGTGGAGAACGCCAGCACGCCGCCGCCCTTGAACTCGAACGCCTCCTGCGCCGTCTTGTTGTTCACGTGCGTCACCCGGCGGTTGTACGCCTTGTGCTTGGCGGTCGGGTCGGCGGGTCGGCGCCCGAACATGTCGCGGAAGCGCGAGAGCATCTCGCACGTGGTCGAGTAGTTGTGATCGGTCCACAGCACCTTGTAACCCAGGATGCTCGCGAGGAAGCCCGCCCAGGCGATGCCCGAGACCGACTTGCCCGCCTGGCGCGGGACGCTGCCGCCAGCGCGCTGGTGGACGAAGGTGCCGCCATCGGCGAGCGGCGCGGTGAGCTGGCTCCAGTCCGAAAGGACCGTCTTCTGCCAGGGCAGCAGGTCGATGCCCGCGCCCTCCGCGAAGACCGCGACCTGCTCGGCGAGGTCACACGCCCCGAGATGGGTGACGCGCTTCCGCGGCTCAGCAGCCTCTATGGCCGAGAAGGGCGCCGGCGAGCCTGTCGAGCACGTCATCGCCATCGCCTCCGCCCTCCGCACTCTCCAGCCTGTCGATAGCCTCGAGCGTCGCGCGGTACTCGGCGCTGAGCCCGCGCACCTGAGCGGGCGCGGCGTCGTAGAGCTGGCGCTCGAGATGGTCCCTCAGGCGCCTCAGGCGGCCGAGCGTGTCCTGACCGCCCGACCCCTCGTCGAAGGTGCACGGAGAAGCCGCCTCCGTGGTCCGTTCCGTGGAATCCTCCCCGGCGATCTCGCCCGACTCCTTCATCTCCCGGATGAGCTTGCACACGCCCGACTTCGACCGTCCGAGCTTGCGGGCGAGAGCCGCAGGTCCGAGGCCGGGGTAGGCGTTCCTGACCACCTCGCGCTCGCGCGCCGTGAACCTGCCCGTCTTGGGCTTCGTGGACCCCGTGGACACCCGTGGACCCCTCCATTCCGTGGACCGCCTGCGGGCCCCTCCTGAAAAAAAGGCGCAATGCCGCCGGGAGCGCCCTTGGGCCGGGGGGGAGGGGCTATCCCCCCTCCCATTCGGGAAAAGAGCAGCTCACCAGCGTCGGCTCGTGATGACCGGGGTCGACGCGGTGCTCCGCTTCTGCCCGATGTCTCGGTTGCCTCGCCTTTGATTGCATATGCGGTGCGCCGCGGCGACGTTCGAACGGTCCAGCGGGTCCCCGCCCTTGGAGACCGGTACGATCTCGTCCACCTCGAAGCTGAGCGGGTCGCCGGCCGGCAGGCTGTAGTCGATGGCCTGGCCGCATATGTGGCACGGCCTTCCCTGCGCCTTGAGCCACGCCCTCAGCTTCCTGCGCGCGCTGCCGTTCGCGTACCGCGGGTTAGCCACGGCGCGGGCCGTCCATTACGGGGTGGTGGTTTCGGAAGCACCACAGCACGTCCGGGTCAACCTCGCCGCCGTCGGCTCGTGCCCGTTCGCGAACGCGCGCCGCCGGGCGCGAACGGGGCGCAGGATGCGGACGCGCCTTGATGCCGAGGGCGCGGCGCATCGCCCAGGACATCACCGTGTCGTGTCGCATCGCCAATCGGGCCATGAGATCCTTGCCGACCATAGCCCCCTCCTATCGGTTGATGAGGATGTAGTTCTTGACGACCTTCACGGACTGCACCCCGTTTATATCAACGTCGGCGTTGATGGTGATCCCGTCTTTCTCGACCAGCATCTCGTCCATCTCGGCCGTGAGCTGGTCGGCGTGCCCGGCGATCCAGTAACCGAGCTCTCGGATGCGCGCACGGGCCTCGTCTCGCACCGACTGTGAGCCTCTCGCGGCCATGGGACCACCCCTATTCTCTTTGTCATGAAAAAGGCCACCGGGAGCGTGTCCCGATGGCCCTGTACGCGATTCGCGCACCCTATCTATATCACAAATAAAACCGTGCATCATGGGTCATGATGGGTAATCATGGGTCATGATGGGACAACTTTTACGATTCGGCTCCCCCGCGGCCTGAGATCACGCTGTCGGCGCCGAGGCCGTCCACCGTGTCCATGGCGGTCTCGCACCACCTACGGATGGTCTTCGGCGACGCGCTTACCATCTCGGCGGCGCGCGTCCAGCTCGCGCCCGTGCAGTACCTCCAATAGATCGAATCGGCGGACTGGGAGCCGAGAATGGCGCATATGCCGCCGTCGCCCTCTTCGCCGTAGCACACCATGAGGCCCTTCGACACGATGTCGCGATCCTCTTCCATCCTGCGGCGCATGCGCTCCTCGAAGTCCATGCGCGCGTCCGTTGCGCTCATCCCGTGGACGTCTCCTCCGCCGGACCCGGCGACCTCGTAGCGCTGTGCCTTGATGCCCTCCGCGAGCCTCATTCTCTGTATCTGGCACTCGGTCCTCTCAAGCTCCTGGGCGGCGACCCTGACCGACTCGAAGAAATCGCGTGATGATTGGTAACCGAATATCATGAGACCCCCGTCCGTGCTAACATCAACCGTGCGACTCGATGCCACGTTCAGGGCGTCAAATTGGATTAAGGGCTGGGGACGACACTCCCCAGCCCTATCTATTTTACCAGCTAGACAGCCAAATCAGTATCACTCGCAGCCGGTCGAGCCGAACCCGTCGGCGCCGCGCTCGGTCTCGCCCAGGGATTCGACCGGCACGAGCTCGCACGGGACGAACGGCATGATGACGAGCTGGCAGACGCGCGTGCCCGCCTCGAGCTCCACGTCCTCGTACCCGAGGTTGATGAGCGGCGCGTGGATCTCGCCGCGGTACCCGCTGTCGATGACGCCGACCGCGTTGGTGAGGGTCACGCCCTGCTTGGCGGACAGGCCGGAGCGCGGGAACAGCAGCCCCACGCACCCGCTCGGGATCTCGACCGCCATGCCGCACCCGACCACGCAGCGCTCCATGGGGCGGAGCTTGATGTCGCGCGTGATGCGGAGGTCCAGACCGGCGTCTCCGTCGTGTGCATAGCGCGGCACCGGCGAGCCGTCGGGAATGGTGATGTTGAGCCTTCGTCCAAACATATCGGCCTTTCTAGAACGGGATGTCCTCGTCGTAAACGTCCATGGGTGAGGCGGGCGCCTCCCGGGCCGCCCGCTGCTTCTCGCGGCGGTACTGCATCAGCTCGATGTCGTCCACGCGCACCTCCCACTTCTTGCACTTGCGCCCGTCAGCCTCGTAGGTGCCGGCGTGCAGGCGACCGATCAGCGCCACCTTGGCGCCCTTCTTTAGCCACGGCTCCAGCGCCTCGGCGCGCTTGCCGAACATGACGCAGTCCAGCCAGTTCGTGTAGTCGCCCCATGTGCCGTCCGCCCGCTGAGCGCGCTCGGTCACCGCGACCGAGAACGTGAGAACTGGGGTGCCGGACTTGGTCATGCGCAGAGCGGCGTCGGCGCCGAGGTTGCCCGACGCGGTCAGTTTGTTCAGGCTCATCGCTCAGCTCCCTCGACGCACTCGAGCAGCGCGAGGCGCTGACGGACGCCGACGCCGCGAAGTCGACGGCTCGGGATGATGTCCAGTTTGCGCATGATCGCCGCGGCCTTCGCCTTGCCGTGGTCCGGCAGCGCCATGATGAGCTGCTCGACCCTCATTCCGGATGCGGCCTCCATGCCGCCGTCAGACATCTCGAACGCCTGGCGCGCCGTCACGAGCCCTTGCTTGAGGTCGCGCTTGAGCTGCATCCGCTCGGCGCGAATGCGAGACGCCTTCGCCAGTGCGGCGCGGCGCTGGTCGTCGGTGAGCGGTGGAATCGGATATCGGTTCGTCATTTCAATACCTTTCCCTTGAACCGGCCGCGAAGGCCGATCATCTTCAGAACCTCGAGGGCCCGCATGGCCACGTCCCGGTGGAAGAGCCACACGGTCTGCTCCGGCACCTCCAGCGCGTACAGACCGCCGCCCTCCCCGTTGTCCGGCAGCGATCTCCGGAACTTCTCGAGCTGCTTCGCCTTCGTCTCGGCCATGCCGACATTCACCTCATCGTTGGCCAATCGGGACCCCCTTTTCCGTCTGTTCCATATAATTACTTCTTATATTTCCGAGGCCCTTGCATCGCGGCCCATTCACGCGCTCCGACCTGCCGTTTCCGGCAATCGGCGCGGGCGCCGCGAAAAACGCTTCTGTCACTTTTCTGTCACTCCCCTCATGGATCTCTCGAACGCCTCCGCTGCCGCCTGGTCGCGGCCCTTGAGGACGTGCGCGTAGAGCTTGAGCGTGGTCGCCTCGTCGGCGTGACCCATGCGCTCGGACAGCGTCTTGATGTCGACGCCGGCGTCCAGGCACATGGTCGCGTGCGTGTGGCGCAGCCCGTGGAAGGTCACCCCGTCCGGCAGGCCGAGCGTGCGGCGCAGCTCCGTGAACCTCGTGGAGACCGTGGTCGGCCGCATCCACGAGCCGTCGATGGTCACGATCGGCGAGTCCGCCGTGAGCCCAGCGACGAAGCGCCCCTGCATCTCGATGAAGCCCTCTATGGCGCGCATGTCGGCGTGGGTCACAGAGATGTTTCGGGACCTCCTGCCCTTGGGGACGTCGCGGCGGTAGGGCTTGCGGCCGGTCGTCTCGATCACCGTGCCACCGACGTGGAGGTGCATCCGCTTCCTGGAGACGTCGCGGCGCCGCTCGGCGCAGACCTCGCCGACGCGCATGCCGGTGCGCAGGGACAGCCAGGCGGCGAAGGCGTTGACCGCGCGGACGTAGTCCTCGAGCGTCTCCACCTCCCCGGTGAACTGCGCCGCGAGCGCGAAGTCCAACCGAGGGAGGTCCCATTCGTCCACGACGGCCGCCTCGTGGCGCTCCGGCGACGGGTGCCGCACCGAGGTCATGGGGTTGGACTCGAGCACGCCGGAGGAGACCCAGTGGTTGAAGGCGCCGCGCAGGAAGTGATGGACGCCGATCACCGTGTTCCTCCCCAGGTCGGCCCCGCCATCCGACTCCGGCGCGAGCAGGCGCATCTCGAATCGCGTGAGGTCGACGGCCGTGAGCTCCCCGGCGACTGCGCCCTTGAGGTAGGTGCCGACGTAGCGGCGGTTGAAGAGCCGGTAGGTCTTCACCGTGTTCGGACTGGCGCCCATCTTCTCGCGCATGTCGATGTACTCGGCGAGCAGGTCGGAGATGACCGTGCTGTGGACCTTGCCGTCCGCGGTGAGCATGGACGCCCACGTGTCGGCCATCGCCTGCGCCTCCTCGCGCGAGCGGGCGTCCGGGAAGCGGCGGTACGGCTTGACCTTGCTCCCGTCGGCGGCGAGGCCCATGTAGGGCCGCGCGTACCACACCCCGTCCCTGTCGAGCCTGACGGTGACGTTCACAGCCGATCGTCCCCAACGGCGACCGCGATGAGCGCGAGTTCCACGAGGCACATCGCCGACAGGGCACCCCAGCCCCATGCTGGACCGAGCGCCGTGCCGACCGCCACCGCGGCCGACAGGACCATGGCCACCCAGCTGATCGCGGAGAGCATGCCGAGGACGTTTCGATTTCCGTTCATGTTTTCTCTCCCTGTGTCATGCCGCGCACGAGGCGACGAAGATGAGCAGAAGCCCGATCGCGAGCTTGCGGGCGAGGTCGAGCGCGAGGGCGGCGAGGCCGATGAGGACGGCCGCGAAGAGGAGCGCGTCCACCAACGGCGGCCACCCGCCCGCGTCACGCATCGTCGCCCTCGAGCTTCCCGGCCATCTCGGCGCGCTTCCATTCCCCCTCATCGGGGAGCCTCTCCCCGCACTGGCAGCAGTAACTCCACCCCTCGTCGTACGGGCACCCGCACTCCGGGCATGTGCCGATGCAGATGCCGGGCCCCGGGTCGATGAGCGCGGCGAGCTCGGCGACCACATCTCGCCGCTCGTGAAGCCCCTCGTCGCCGAAGACCGCGCGGCCGAGCGTCGGCCACGAGATCTCGCCATCCGGCATCTCCCGCAGGCGGATGGCGGCGAGCACCTTGTCGCCGGGCATCGGGGACACCCCCGACCAACCGGGCCCCTCGGCGAGCCCCTGGAGGTACCCGAATTCGCCGGCATCGTCATCACCCCACTCCACGGTCACCTTCAACTTCGCGCCGATTGCCGGCGCGCTCTTCGCGTCGGTCCTGAACGACACCTTGTCGCCATAGCCGCTGGCGGCGACCCTCACGCTTCCGGGCGTGCCGTCGAAGCGGGTGGATTCCGAGTCCAGCCCGTTGACGCGGAACGTCATCGTCTTGCCGTCTCTCATCGGTGCGCCTCCGCCCCTGCGAGCGCCTTGGCGCGGCATACGAGGGCAAGCACGCGGTCCTGTACGCTGTCGCCGCTCCGCTTGAAGCAGCTCGGCGAATAGTCGCCAAGGTGCAAGGCGATGCTCTTGCGTGTCGACTCCGCTTCCATCTCGAGCAGGTCCCAGCTGTCTGGGCGGGTGTGAGTGAGGCTTCTCGCGGCGTCGCGGAACTCGTTGCCACTTTCATCGACATAACGGGTCGTGTTCATAAGCGAGCCAGCGTCGATGCTCGTAACCACGCCGGAAGCGATGCCGTTGCAGTGCCACACCGTATCTCCCACGTGAATCTCAACCCCGTCGGCGTCCAGGACCTTGGGCGCGGGGCGCTTGACGGACTTGTAATCCTCAATGCGCAGCCATTTCTCGGTGTCGATCCCAACAACCGACAGGTATGCGGGGCCGCTGCGATACAGCTTGAATCCCTGGACCGTCTCCATTGTCCCATCGTGTTCGACCGAATCACCGAACCACACCAGCTCGCCGTCCTCGAAGCGCGGCCACATGTCGAGAATCTGGCGCTCGCGCTCGGTCAGGACGCGCTTGCCCGTGTCGGCCCGCTCCGCCATGGCCTCGCACACGGCCCGGCTCTTCTCGGCGTTGCGGGCGTCGAACTCCTTGGTCATTTCCATTCCTCCTAAACCTTTCTCCCGATCCACGGCCCGCCATCGGGCTCATAGTCATCCGGCATGTCATCGATGCGGCGCCTGGTCGTGTACACGTGCTCGACCTCCAGCTCGTAGGTCCTTCCGCAGCTCGGGCACTCGTGTTCAGATGCGCCGTCCTCGATCTCCCAGGAGTCCGCATCCGGGTGGAGGCACCAGGGGCAGATCGCCGCGGTCGCCCGGTACTGCTCGTTCGCCCATTCGCGCTCGCGGCGGCGCTCGGCCTCGCACTCGTCGCAATAGGCCACGCCGCGCTTCCCGAGGAGCTCCGCCGTCCGCTTGCTGAACCTCGTGTAGTTCGCCGTCGGCTTCCCGCACCGCTTGCAGGGCCGGACCTTGATCTCGCCCATCACCCGATCCCCCTTATGGCCTTGCCGAGCTCCCACTCGTAGTCCCCGGAGATGCGCGCGATCTTCTTGGAGAGCGCGAAAACCTCGTCCCAATCGGGCTTCGGCTTGGCGGCGAGCACGGCGACGTCCGTGATGCTCTCCTCGAGCGCGGTCATCGATGCGACGGTCCTGTTCCTCATGCGCGTGTCGTTCATGCCGCACCCCCGCATGTGGAAAACCCGTTGAAAACCTGTTGAGAACCGAAGCCGCGGCAAAAGAAAGAAGCGGCGCAAGAATGAAAAACCTTCTTGATGGATGAATCCCCA
>ENA-USUM01000470-USUM01000470.1-human-gut-metagenome-genome-assembly--contig:-NODE-470-length-23352-cov-49.882578_pt1 | contig 23352 bp, 19 predicted proteins | sample MGYA00250063_ERZ773402 | MGnify/ENA primary metagenome ERZ773402 (study PRJEB29103, sample SAMN06112030) | human gut metagenome | biome: human gut; feature: ankylosing spondylitis patient; material...
ATGGCTTCCACGGCCACACGGCAGGCGGTGTCGATCTGGCCCAGCGGGTCATAATGGAAATAAACGATCAGCCGTTTCATGGGGCTTAATCCTCATACGGGCCGTGGTGGGGGCCGAAGATGGCACGCTTGGTGTTGATGATGCCCTTGTAGGCGGACTCCGGCAGGTTATCCCGCAGCCAGTTGCGGGCGTGACGGCGGCGGCTGTTGGCGTAGGGGCCGTAGATGCCAAACAAATGACGCTTGGCCGCAAAGCCGGCAGCCGCGCTGGAAGCCCCCCAGAAGGTGGTACAGTCAAACACGCGAGCCAGCGGGCGGATCATGCCAGTGGCATAGGCCTGCATGGTGTCATTGCGGATCACAGCATAGTCGCGGCTCATGACGACGGCCGGGTAATAACCGGCAGCCTGGGCAACAAACGGGTAGACACGCTCAATGGCATGGCTGATGGTACCGTCCTGGGGCAGCGGCTCGGGCGGGAAATCCGTATGCTGCCAGCCGTGGTCGAACAGCGGGGCCAGCGCCTTGGGGCGGAACCAGAATACACTGCCGTCTAACGGAAGAAACTTCCCACCGCATAAAGAGGCACGTTCCCCATCACGCACAAACTCCTTACCTTTCCCCTGCAAAAAGCTTGCATATCTACTGAAGCATGATTACCTTTGCCGCTCAAGATGGCATCTTGCGCAGTACGAGATACCATCTTGAACAACACAAGATGCCATCTTGAGCAGCAAAGCAAAGGGAGTTATGGTTCATAGGGAAACGAGTTTCAAGCGTTAAGTCCCTATGCAGCTGACATTAAGAAGCATAGCTATCATCAACAACATCAATCAACAGGAACAAGGATATGGGAATGATTTATTTAGTAAGAAAGAAACTCTTCCGCTCCAAGGAAGGAATGAAACAACTGTATTACGCTGTGCAGCGCACTCTGCAACCGCGCGGCGGAGTGACAACCGAAAAGCTGGCACAACGCATGGCCCACCGTAAAGGCATGAGTGAGGGCGACGTACAAAGCGTACTGGTGGACCTGCCCAAATACATAGAGGAAGCGCTCAGAGAAGGCGAGTCCGTCACCATCAGAGGCCTCGGCTCCTTCAACCTCGCCATAACCAGCGAAGGCTTCGAACATCCCGACGACGTGATGCCGGGCAAGGTGCAGGTTTCACGCATTTACTTCAAACCGGACCGCTCGTTGGTGGGAAGGCTACGCCAAAACATGGATTTCTTCCGTTACCCGCTGAGCAAGTACTTCCCCCACGAAATGCTGCGCCCCGAAACGCTGGAACGCGAACGGGTACATACCCCAAATACGCCGGAAGACGAAGCAAAGGACACCGGAACGGTAACAGACTGAAAGCTGATGAAAGAAATGAAAGCATAAAACAACCTGATTATCGTACAAACCACGCCTAAAAATGCAAGAAGTCATTTAAAACAAATCTTAATCTTCTGCAAGCGAGACAAAAAATATATTTCAATTCAAGATTATTACGTATATTTGCAAGCTAAATTAAGAGAACGAAAAAGTGCTGCAAGAAGCCGAAATGAAAATCAAACGGCTTGGAGTTATTAACAAAATAGGCGACTTATCAACAGATTTTGCAATCTTTCTCTTTTTTAGTAGGCGCAATACGGAATTATCACTTATTTCGCTGCCAATAAACACTAAGAATATGGGAAAAATTATTGCTTTGGCAAATCAAAAAGGTGGTGTAGGAAAAACAACGACTACGATTAACCTCGCAGCTTCACTCGCTACCCTGGAAAAGAAAGTGCTCGTTGTGGACGCAGACCCGCAGGCAAACGCCTCTTCCGGTTTGGGTGTCGACATCAAGCAGGCGGAATGCACTATTTACGAATGCATTATCGACCGGGCCGATGTCCGCGAAGCTATCCACGACACGGAGATTGATACACTGAAAGTGATATCCTCCCACATAAACTTGGTAGGCGCCGAAATAGAGATGCTCAACCTGAAAAACAGGGAAAAGATTTTGAAAGAAGTGCTTGCCCCACTGAAGGAAGAGTTTGATTATATCTTGATAGACTGTTCACCTTCACTGGGACTGATTACCATCAACGCGCTCACCGCAGCCGACTCCGTGATTATCCCCGTACAAGCGGAATACTTTGCACTGGAAGGTATCAGCAAACTGTTGAACACCATCAAGATTATCAAGTCGAAACTGAACCCGGCACTCGAAATCGAAGGTTTCCTGCTGACGATGTACGACTCGCGCCTGCGTCAGGCCAACCAGATTTATGACGAAGTGAAACGCCACTTCCAGGAATTGGTGTTCGACACCGTCATACAGCGCAACGTCAAACTGAGCGAAGCCCCAAGCTACGGTCTGCCCACCATCCTATATGACGCGGACTCCACCGGAGCCAAGAATCACATGGCACTTGCCAAAGAACTGATAAGCCATAACAATTAACCAAAAACGAAGAACCATGGCACAAAAAAGAAATGCATTAGGACGCGGGCTGGACGCCCTGCTCTCAATGGACGAAGTGCAGACCGAAGGCTCTTCTTCCATCAACGAAATAGAGTTGTCGAAGATTGTCGTCAACCCGAACCAGCCGCGTCATGAATTTGACGAGACTGCCCTTCAGGAACTTGCCGATTCAATCTCTGAGATAGGTATCATTCAGCCCATCACCCTACGCAAGCTGTCAGACGATGAATATCAGATCATCGCAGGCGAACGCCGTTTCCGTGCTTCACAACTCGCCGGACTGAAAAGTATTCCCGCCTATATCCGTACTGCCGATGACGAGAACGTCATGGAAATGGCGCTTATCGAGAATATACAACGTGAAGACTTGAACTCTGTGGAAATAGCCCTTGCCTACCAACATCTGTTGGAACAATACGGACTCACACAAGAACGCCTTAGCGAACGTGTCGGTAAAAAACGTACAACAATTGCCAACTACCTGCGTTTATTGAAACTGCCCGCCCCCATTCAAATGGCGTTGCAGAACAAGCAGATAGACATGGGACATGCCCGTGCGCTTGTAACATTGGGTGATCCGAAGTTGCAAGTGAAGATATTCGAAGAAATCATCGAGCACGGATATTCCGTACGTAAGGTGGAAGAAATAGTAAAATCCCTGAGTGAAGGCGAAGCCGTGAAAAGCGGTGGACGCAAAATCGCTCCCAAACGTGCCAAACTGCCGGAAGAATTCAACATGCTGAAACAACAGCTTTCGGGCTTCTTCAGCACCAAAGTGCAGCTGACCTGTTCGGAAAAAGGAAAAGGTAAAATCAGTATCCCGTTCAATAACGAAGAAGATTTAGAACGTATAATCGGCATACTCGATACTCTTAAAAAATAAATGACGAAAGGAACAAAAACATATCAATGGTGTATCGCCCTGCTGCTTTGCTTCGTGCAGACGGCAGGGATTGCTATGTATGGGCAGAATCGTCCGCGTGCCGCTGCCAAACGGCAGCAATTGGAGCATGCAGACTCACTAAAAAGACTGCCACAAGTAGCTCTGGACAGCCTGAATGCACAAACAGAATCTGCCCTGCAACGGGTTTCGGCTGCTGACAGCATTGCCTTAGCCGACAGCATTGCTGCCGAAAATAAAAAGCGTCTGCTGGAAATGACTTCCAGTACTACCCCACAAGTGTCTCCTACACCAACAGACAGTATAAACGGGGCACTTAACAAGAAAGTATTTATCCCCAATCCGACCAAGGCAACATGGCTCGCCTTGGTTATCCCCGGTGGCGGACAAATCTATAACCGTAAATACTGGAAGTTACCTATTATATATGGTGGATTTGCTGGATGTGCTTATGCGCTAACCTGGAACAACAAGATGTATAAAGACTACATGCAAGCCTATAAAGATGCCGCTCTTGGCAACTGGGAAGCCAACAGTATTCATGATCTTTTGCCACCCGGATATTTGGACAGAACCCCCAAAACGCAGATAACAGAAACCCTCCGAAAGCGAAAGGATACGTACAGGCGCTATCGTGACCTGAGTATTTTTGCTTTCATCGGCGTTTACCTGATATCAGTGATTGATGCCTATGTAGATGCGGAACTGTCTAATTTCGATATAACCCCCGACCTAAGTATGCGGGTAGAACCTGCCGTAATCAACAGCCAATACAGTATAGGCAGCTCCAACAAATCTGTCGGAGTGCAATGTAGTTTCCGTTTTTAATGAATTAAGCTATACCAAAGAATAATCACACATGAAGAATAAATCTGTAAATATGAAGAAGTTTATCGCTACTCCGTTTCTGTTTTGTCTATCACTTTTCGCCTTCCAGGCGCAAGCTCAGGAAAGTGTAGAAGTAGTGATCCGTGACAACGGAACAGAACGTCAGGAAAGCATTGAACTCCCCCAAAGTATGACTTACCCGCTGGACAGCCTACTCAATGACTGGAAAGCCAAAAATTACATTGATTTAGGTAAAGATTGCAGTACCTCCACAGAGAACCCACTCTTTAGTGACTCTGTTTATATCGACCGCCTCAGCCGCATTCCTGCTGTAATGGAAATGCCTTATAATGAGATTGTACGTAAATTCATCGACATGTACACAGGACGTTTACGTAATAACGTATCATTCATGTTGAGCGCCTGCAACTTTTATATGCCCATCTTCGAAGAAGCACTCGATGCCTATGGATTACCGCTTGAACTCAGATACTTGCCTATCATTGAATCTGCGCTGAACCCTTCTGCCAGATCCCGTGTAGGCGCTTCCGGTTTGTGGCAGTTCATGCTGGCTACCGGAAAGATGTACGGATTGGAAAGCAACAGTCTTATTGACGAACGTTGTGATCCTATCAAGGCCACGTGGGCAGCTGCCCGCTACCTGAAAGACCTGTACGCCATTTATCAAGACTGGAATCTGGTGATCGCCGCTTACAATTGCGGACCAGGTACTATAAACAAAGCAATCCGCCGCGCCGGAGGTAAAACCGATTACTGGGAAATCTATAATTTCCTGCCCAAAGAGACCCGCGGGTATGTGCCTGCGTTCATTGCCGCCAATTATGTGATGACTTACTATTGCAAGCACAACATCTGTCCCATGGAAACTAATATCCCCGATGCTACAGATACTATACAAGTAACAAAAAACTTACATTTCGAACAGCTTGCTGATATCTGTGGCGTTAGCATGGAAGAAATCAAAAGCCTTAATCCTCAGTATAAGAAGAATATAATTCCCGGTGAAAGCAAGACACAAACCCTTCGTCTGCCTATGAATTACATCAGTACATTTATCGACAGCCAGGATACTATCTATGCCCACCGTGCGAATGAATTATTCAAAAACCGTAGGACCGTAGCCATCTCCGAGCCCCGTTCTACAGCAAGACGCGCTACAACCGGCAGTGGAAATCTGACTTATCATAAAATACGAAATGGCGAAACATTGGGTACTATTGCACGCCGCTATGGAGTCACCGTAAAACAACTTCAAAGTTGGAATGGATTGCATAACACCAAAATTTCCGCCGGAAAGCAATTGAAGATATATAAATAAGAGCACAAACGCTTGCACGGTGTTGAAATTTGCTTATTTTTGCAGCAATAGAAGAAAGGAGACAGGGATATGGAAGAGAATGTGAACCAGAAAGATAAAGAAAAAGTCGAAGAGGAAATGATTGAACAGGCTTTCCAGCAACTGTTAAACGACTATTTGGCAACCAAGCACCGTAAACGCATTGAAATTATAACAAAGGCATTCAATTTTGCCAACCAGGCACATAAGGGCATCAAACGCCGCTCAGGCGAGCCCTACATTATGCATCCCTTGGCTGTGGCACAGATTGTTTGCACCGAAATAGGTCTGGGGTCTACATCCATTTGTGCTGCATTACTACACGATGTGGTAGAAGATACAGACTATACTGTAGAGGACATAGAGAATATATTCGGTCCGAAAATCGCCCAGATTGTAGACGGACTGACCAAAATATCCGGTGGTATCTTCGGTGACCGGGCTTCGGCACAGGCAGAGAACTTCAAAAAGTTGCTGTTGACGATGTCCGATGATATACGTGTGATCCTTATTAAAATAGCGGACCGCCTGCATAATATGCGTACGCTGGGTTCCATGCTTCCAAATAAGCAATTCAAAATTGCAGGTGAAACTTTATATATATATGCTCCCCTCGCCAACCGCTTAGGACTTTATAAGATAAAGACCGAACTGGAAAACCTGAGTTTCAGGTACGAACACCCTGAGGAATATCAAGAAATAGAAAACAAGCTGGCAGCTACGGCTACCGAGCGTGACAAAGTATTCAAAGAGTTCACAGCTCCGATACGCGCACAGATGGACAAGATGGGACTGAAATATCGCATCCTGGCACGCGTCAAATCCATTTATTCCATATGGAACAAAATGCAGACCAAGCATGTGCCATTCGAAGAAATCTATGACTTGCTTGCCGTACGCATTATTTTTGAACCGCGTAACGCGGACGAAGAGTTGAATGACTGTTTCGATATCTACGTCTCTATTTCTAAAATATACAAGCCCCACCCCGACCGTCTGCGCGACTGGGTGAGTCACCCCAAAGCAAACGGCTATCAAGCTTTACACGTTACCCTCATGGGTAATAATGGACAGTGGATAGAAGTACAAATCCGTAGCGAGCGCATGAATGACGTAGCCGAACAGGGTTTTGCCGCACATTGGAAATACAAAGAAGGTGGTGGTAGCGAGGATGAGGGCGAGCTGGATAAATGGCTACGTACCATCAAGGAAATTCTTGATGATCCGCAGCCGGATGCCATTGATTTCCTCGACACTATCAAATTGAACCTGTTTGCATCGGAAATTTTTGTATTCACCCCGAAAGGTGAAATCAAGACCATGCCACAGAACTCTACCGCACTGGATTTTGCATTTTCCCTGCATACAGATATAGGTAGCCATTGTATCGGCGCAAAAGTAAACCATAAACTTGTACCACTCAGCCATAAATTGCAAAGTGGTGACCAGGTGGAAGTTCTGACATCCAAATCACAACGGGTACAGCCAGAATGGGAAGTATTTGCCACTACAGCCCGTGCCCGCGCAAAGATAGCTGCCATCCTGCGCAAAGAGCAAAGGAACTGCCAAAAAGAAGGTGAAACCCTTCTGAATGAATTCTTCAAAAAAGAAGAGCTACGACTGGACGACCTGTTGATAGACAAGTTGGTGAAAGTCCATAATATGAAGAACCGGGACGAATTTCTTATAGCCATCGGCAACAAAAAGATCGTATTGGGCGACCTGGATAAAAATGCCCTGAAAGAGAAACAGGGAACCAACTGGAAAAAGTTCCTCACCTTCTCGTTCGGCGGTAACAAGGACAACAAAGAGCCGGTCGAAGAAAAAGTACCGCAGGAAAAAGAGAAAATCAATACAAAGCAAATCCTGAAACTGACGGAAGAGAATATCCAGAAGAATTATATCATGGCAGAATGTTGCCACCCCATTCCGGGTGACGATGTACTGGGATATATGGACGAAAACGACCGTATCATTATCCACAAACGCCAGTGCCCCGTCGCCGCACGTTTGAAGAGTAGTTACGGAAACCGTATTCTGGCCACAGAGTGGGATACCCATAAGGAACTCTCTTTCCTGGTGAATATATATATAAAAGGTATAGACGCCATGGGATTACTGAACGAAGTAACACAGGTTATTTCGCGTCAGCTGAATGTAAATATCCGCAAGTTGTCCATTGAAACAACAGACGGCATTTTTGAAGGAAACATCCAATTGTACGTACATGATGTGGATGATGTGAAAACCATCTGCAATAATCTGAAACAGATACAGAACATCAAGCAAGTAACCCGTGTAGAAGGATAAAAACTATAAAAGCACACTAGTATGTTTAACTCAAAAAAAGGAATAGAAGACAAGGTAAGCAATAAATTAACCACGCTTTCCAGTCAAAGTTTAATTAAAGGTGATTGTTCCATTGATGGAGATATGCGTATCGACGGAACTGTAGAAGGAAATATCCGGTGTACCGGGAAAATAGTCATTGGTCCGGAAGGAAAAATACACGGCAATCTGTCCTGTACACACGCTTGCCTTCACGGAACTATCATCGGTGATGCATACGTGAAGGAAGAACTCACCCTGAAAGCCAACTGTGTGATGCAAGGCAATATCTATACCACAAAATTGGAAATAGAATCACAAGCTAAATTCAATGGAACCTGTAACACGAATGATGCCAATCATGAGATAAAATTGTTGGAAGCTGTAACTGAATAGTTTTACTCATCTCCTTCCCTTGAAGCTCTTTTAAGTTCGTCTACTTGCTCATAAGTAAATCCGTCAAGAGCTTTCTTCATGCTAAGAAGCTCTTCACGGATCGTCTTCAAGCGGTCTACAATTTCAAAGTTACGAAAAGTGTTTTCTTTATTGTCCTTCATTCGCTGGCGGGCACCGGGTAATGTCATTCCCCGTTCCTTCACCAGATGATAGATCAGCTTCACAGTTTCAATATCCTCTTTACGGTATTGCCGCACCCCACGGCTTCCCTTCTTCGGAGAGAGTTGTGGAAACTCTTTCTCCCAGAAACGAAGCAAGGACTCGTTCACATCGAACATCTGAGCTACCTCACTGATGGAATAATATAATTTCAGGTCTTTATCCATAGCAGCTTAATCGAGAACTTTACCGTGGTTGGCAGCAATCTGTATCATCCGGTCGTAATCCTCAGCACTCAAGTCCATAAAGTAATAGTTGACAGGGTTGACTACCTGCCCTTTTACATGAACTTCATAATGCAAGTGAGGCCCTGTACTCTTTCCCGTACTGCCTACCCCACCAATGACTTCACCGCGTACCACCTTCTTTCCGACCTTAGTACGGAAATCACGCAAATGCGCGTATACAGTCTGATAACCAAATCCATGGTCTACCACAATCCGGTTACCATACCCGGTTTGCCATCCCATCTGTATCACCGTACCATCTCCTGTGGCATAAACATCCGTACCCAAAGGTGCCGAGAAATCCATACCTGCATGGAATTTTGTAGTCCCGTAGATAGGATCGATACGCGTTCCGTAGCCGGAAGCTGTTTTGCGAAGATCTTTATTGGAAACAGGCTGGATGGCGGGGATACAACGCAACATTTCGTCATGGCTCTTACACATATCCACCACATCATCGAAGGAACGCGACTGGATATAAAGTTGCTTGCTGAGCATATCCATCTTCTGAGTTGTATTCACTACCAGATCGGAGTTTGCCATATCCATCAAGTGTTCATAACGGTTAGTGCCGCCATACCCAGCCTGGCGGATAGCCGAAGGTATGGGGTCAGCTGCAAATATAACCCGATACAGGTTATCATCACGCTGCTGCACATCCTGTAACACTCCCATTGCCTCATCCAGACGACGGGAAAGCACATTATACTGCGCTAAAAGTTGGCTATTTTCCTTCCTCAACTCTTTCTCCGAAGGTGAACCGAAAATAATCAGCAGAATTATAAAACTACCTGCCCCAAAGCCCATGCCGATAAACAAACGGCGCAGGAGACTCACCATCCGTTGCCGGACAGTAGGGTAAATACGGTCATAAGTCTGCGTCTGTGGATTATAAATGTAGTAAACTTTGCGCATCTTTTGGAAATATTTCGCTCATTAATACGGCAAAAGTAATAAAAACAAGCTATCTTTGCACAGTTTTTTCAAGAATATTAATACTAAGTAGCAAGTAGTTAGTAGATAATAGCGAACAGAAGATAGTAACAGATTAAGATAAATAAAAGAATATGTTGACTGCAAATGAAATCCGTAACTCATTCAAGAGTTTCTTCGAGAGCAAAGGCCACCAGATAGTGCCCTCGGCTCCGATGGTAATTAAAGATGACCCGACACTGATGTTTACCAATGCGGGGATGAACCAGTTTAAAGATATTATTTTGGGCAACCACCCTGCGAAATATAAAAGAGTCGCGGACTCGCAGAAATGTCTGCGCGTTAGCGGAAAACATAATGACCTGGAGGAAGTGGGACACGACACGTACCACCACACCATGTTCGAGATGCTGGGTAACTGGTCGTTCGGCGACTACTTTAAGAAAGAGGCTATCGACTGGGCATGGGAATATCTGGTAGAGGTTCTGAAGATAGATCCGAAGAACCTTTACGCCACCGTATTCGAGGGCAGCCCTGAAGAAGGATTGGAACGTGACAATGAAGCTGCTGCCTTTTGGGAACAACACCTTCCGAAAGATCATATCCTCAACGGTAACAAGCATGATAACTTCTGGGAGATGGGCGATACAGGTCCGTGTGGTCCGTGTTCCGAGATACATATAGACTCACGTCCGGAAGAAGAGAAAGCCAAAGTTCCGGGTAGCCAATTGGTGAACAAGGATCATCCGCAGGTTATTGAAATCTGGAACCTCGTGTTCATGCAATTCAACCGTAAAGCCGATGGAAGTCTGGAAGGACTTCCCGCCAAAGTTATCGACACGGGTATGGGCTTTGAACGCTTGGTACGCACGTTACAAGGCAAGACTTCAAACTATGATACGGACGTATTCCAGCCGATATTGAAAGCCATCGCTGATATGGCAGGCACTGCCTATGGCAAAGACAACCAACAAGACATCGCCATGCGTGTGATTGCCGACCATATCCGTACAATCGCTTTCTCTATTACAGACGGGCAGTTGCCCTCGAATGCAAAGGCAGGTTATGTAATCCGCCGTATCCTGCGCCGCGCAGTTCGTTACGGTTATACATTCCTGGGACAGAGACAGGCATTCATGTATAAACTGCTCCCGGTTCTGATTGAAAACATGGGTGAGGCTTATCCAGAACTGGAAGCACAGAGAGAACTGATCAGCAAGGTTATTAAAGAAGAAGAAGACTCCTTCCTCCGCACATTGGAAACCGGTATCCGCTTGCTGGACAAGACGATGGCTGACGCCAAAGCTGCCGGAAAGACAGAAATCAGCGGTAAGGATGCCTTTACCTTATATGATACTTTCGGTTTCCCGCTCGACCTGACGGAACTGATTCTTCGTGAAAACGGTATGACTGCCGACATCAAGGAGTTCGACGCCGAGATGCAACAGCAGAAGCAACGTGCCCGCAATGCCGCTGCCATAGAAACCGGCGACTGGATTACACTGAAAGAAGGAACTACTGAATTTGTAGGTTACGACTATACGGAATATGAAACAAGTATCCTTCGTTACCGTCAAGTAAAACAGAAAAACCAGACATTGTATCAGATAGTACTGGACTATACCCCGTTCTATGCCGAAAGCGGTGGTCAGGTAGGTGATACTGGTGTATTAGTCAGCGAATTCGAAACGATTGAAGTAATTGATACAAAGAAGGAAAATAACCTTCCGATACATATCACTAAGAAATTGCCCGCACATCCGGAAGCTCCGATGATGGCTTGCGTAGATACCGACAAACGTGCTGCCTGTGCAGCCAATCACTCGGCTACCCACTTGCTGGACTCTGCACTCCGCGAAGTACTGGGCGAGCATGTAGAGCAAAAGGGTTCTTTAGTAACCCCCGACTCACTACGTTTCGACTTCTCTCACTTCCAGAAAGTGACAGACGAAGAAATCCGCCAGGTAGAGCATCTGGTGAATGCAAAAATCCGTGCCAACATACCTTTGAAGGAATACCGCAATATTCCTATTGAAGATGCCAAGGAACTGGGTGCTATTGCCTTGTTCGGTGAAAAGTACGGCGACCATGTACGTGTTATTCAGTTTGGTTCATCCGTTGAGTTCTGTGGAGGTACACACGTTGCCGCTACCGGAAACATCGGCATGATAAAGATTGTATCTGAAAGCTCTGTTGCCGCCGGCGTACGCCGTATCGAAGCTTACACAGGTGCACGCGTAGAGGAATTGATGGACACCATCGAAGATACAATACGCGACTTGAAAGCCCTCTTCAACAATGCACCCGACTTGGCCGGAACCATCCGCAAGTACATTGAAGAGAATGCCGGATTAAAAAAACAGATGGAAGACTTCATGAGGGAGAAAGAGGCACAGATAAAGGAAAGACTGCTGAAAAACATGCAAGAAATCCACGGCATAAAAGTAATTAAGATTTGTGCTCCGATACCTGCAGAAAGTATTAAGAATATTGCATTCCAACTACGTGGCGAGATTACAGAAAACCTGTGTTTCGTTGCCGGAACGATCAATGAAGGAAAACCTATGCTGACAGTAATGTTGAGTGACAACCTCGTAGCTGGCGGATTGAAAGCCGGAAACTTGGTGAAAGAAGCTGCCAAGCTGATACAAGGCGGCGGCGGCGGCCAACCTCACTTTGCAACAGCAGGTGGAAAGAATGTTGACGGACTGAATGCAGCAATAGAAAAGGTGCTGGAACTTGCCGGAATTTAATAATTGACTTATGAAGGCAGGCGAATTATTATTTGCCTGTGCAAGTAAATAACTGGCAAAAGACTTGACTTTAACATCTTGATGTCGTATCTTTGTCAATGCAATCCTGATTTAGTTTCGGGAAGATATATAGTAAAGAGGAGAAGCGAATGTTTCTCCTCTTTTTTGTATCTATAGAAGTGAAATGACTTAAGATAGTATGTTTTACATGATAACATACTATATAATGAACTAAAACAAACGATGTAATCCCCCCAAATAAACCATCTGTTTGGAGAAAACACATCATCCGTTTAAGGGTAACACACCATCTGGTTGCAGAAAATAGAAACGGGAAAGCCGAAGCCCTCCCGTCCCGTTAAACAAACATAAATTCTCTCTTGACAAAAAAGGTTAGATTAGTATATCTTTTTCAATTATTTATACTCTGATTGTATGGGCTCAAACGTTCCACATGGTAAACTTTACATCCTACCGGAACTTCTACCGGACAGACTTCAGTAACGTCTTCCCAAAAGTCCATATATTCCATTACAGACATTCTGGTCAAATCAGGACCATTGAAAGTATAAAAATGCTCTTCATCATTGTACTTAAATAACAGGCCTAAACGTTCCACTTCACCGTCAACAACCGGCCCTCTTTCGTATCGCCCTATCATAGGAGCAATAGCAGAATCATCCGGACGAACACGTAAAGTTCCTTTTTCCCACATTTCAGATTCATTATCCGGTATCATCTCATAACGTCCTCCCACCTTTACGGTAAAGAAGTCAGTGAATGCATCCGCAATATTCTTCTTTTGTTCTTCTGTAGCTTCTCCGGTAACCACGATACCGTCTTTCTTTTTAGACCAAATCAATTTCAGACATTCATCTACTTTCACTCTCAGTAAAGTTGAAGAACCACTACCATCTCTTACCGTAATTCCCGTCTCACCTTCGGCTTTAGGAATAATCTGTATACGCTGGTACCCACTTTCACTTTTTACAAAAGCAGCAGTTACTATGGCATCTTCACCGTTCACTATGGAATAGTTACCGTCTCCACCATCCACACCAACAATAATGCCTTCCGGCTTACTCAAATAGAGATTTACGGAACCGATCAGGTTATCACAAGTCCCAATCTGGTAAATAGGCGCATCTCCCGTAAAAAATACCATATCACGATAATCATCCTCGCATGCAGTACCCACAAACAAGAGTGAAATCAACATTAGAATAGAATAGATGTGTTTCATTGTTTTAGTCTTTTTATATCGGATTCGTATAATGAAAATGCAGTAAATAGTTAATTACTGCATGCGAACAGATATTTTTTTTAGTTCCAGCGATTTATAGTATTTGTTCTTTCGGATAATTCACCAGATACAAAGTACCTGTAGCACGGGTAAAAGCTGTATATAACCAGCGGAAATAATCCGGTGTCAGATACTCATCCGTCATATATCCCTGATCGAGAAATACATTCTTCCATTGCCCACCCTGCGCTTTGTGGCAAGTAACGGCATAGGCATACTTCACTTGCAAGGCATTATAATGCGGGTCCGCCTTCATCTTTTTCATCCTATCGCGCTTCATGGAAATATCAGCGTAATCTTCGAGTACGGCATAGAAAAGCCGATCATTGTCTGCCTTTGGCAAGGCTGGCGCATCAGTATGCAAGGTATCCAGCAGCAGATTAACTTCCAGTTCAAAGTCCCCGTAATCAGGAAAAGCGAGTAGGACTTCCGCAAAACGGAAACCATACAACTCACGCGTCCGGCGCATCCGGCGAAGAACAGCTATTTCACCATTGGCTATGAAATCCATTTCTTTACTTTTCTCCGTCCAGTAGTAATTATTCTTTGCCACCATCAGCAAGTCACCTGTATTCAATTCATCCTCCCGCCAAAGGATTTGCGCACGTATACCATTATTGTAGATATTCGCCCGCTTATTGGAACGGCATACGACAATGGTCTCATCCATCCCGTCACGGTCGTAACAAGTACTCAGCGTATCTATCAGTTCGTCGCCCGGAACTACTTTTATATCAGCAAACCCCGACACCTTTATCTTTGGCAAACTTTCACAGGCATCTTCGGCTATAAGTTGGCGCAACCGGGTAGCATTCCACAAAATACCGGAGTCCTGCACCTGACGCACTACTTGCGTCAAATCGACCTCTATCACTTCCAGTCCATATCCTTTCAGTGCCTCGGCAAATAAGGCAGGGCTCTGCTCCTCACCCACCGGAGGAAGCTGCGCTGTATCGCCCATCAACACCAGACGGCATCCTGTACCGGAGTAAACAAACTGTATCAGATCGTCCAGCAAACGCCCTGTACCGAACACAGCACCGGATAAGCCCTCGTTCGAAATCATCGAAGCCTCATCCACTATATATAAGGTATGTGTAGTCAAATTATCATTCACCGAGAAGTTACTCACCTCGTTGGAGAAAGATTGCTGACGGTAAATCTTTTTGTGAATAGTAAACGCCGAATGCCCCGCATAAGCAGAAAAGACTTTCGCCGCCCGCCCTGTAGGAGCCAGCAGAATTGACTTCTGTTGCAACTTATCCAATGTCCGTACCAATGCTCCAACCAGTGAAGTTTTTCCCGTACCAGCGTATCCGCGCAGTACAAAAACCGCATCGTTACGGGGAGATAGCAAGAAGGTAGCCAATGATTTTAGTACTATTTCTTGCTCAAAAGTTGGTTCATAAGGAAAATTTTCCTTAATTTGCGTTTCTAAATAGTTATTTATCATTTTTGTAATAGAAAAAAGTTACATGAACTATCGCCATTAGAATTATTTATTTTATTTTTGCGGTGCGAATATAACAACTAAAAAACATATTTATCATGAAAACAGTATTTAATGTCATTTTAGGCTTATGTGCTTTGGTGCTAATTTATATTTGTTACACCAGCATTATGGGTCCTATCAACTTTGAAAAAGCAAAGAAGCACAGAGACGCAGCCGTCATTGCACGTCTGATTGACATCCGTAAAGCACAATTGGAATATCGTACTTTACATGACCAGCAATATACTGCAAGCTTCGACTCTCTGATTGACTTTGTTAAAAACCAGAAACTTCCGTTCATCTTCAAGCAAGGAGAACTGAACGATAAGCAGCTGGAAGACGGTCTGACTGAAAAGAAAGCCATCAACATCATCAATAAGGCAAAGAAGACAGGTAACTATGCTGACGTCAAGAAATGGGGATTGGAAAACTTCAAGCGTGACACTATGTGGGTAGCCGTATTGGATACTATCTTCCCGAAAGGTTTCAACCCCGATTCTATGAGATATGTTCCCTTCGGAAACGGTGCACAGTTCGAAATGGCCATCAAGAACGATACAGCTAAATCCGGTGCTCCTTTCTGTCTGCTCGAAGTGAAGACTCCGTACGAAGTTTATTTGAACGGTCTGGATGCACAAGAAATTGCCAACATCAAGGACGTACAAACCAAACTTGGCAAGTACTGCGGTCTGATGATTGGTAGCTTGGAAACAGCTAACAACAACGCCGGTAACTGGGAATAATCTCACCCCGACAAACGTATGATAGAAACGACTGATTTTAATAAATCGGAACAGTATACATTATCCATCCGTCTCAGTACGGATGGATTTTCTTTTTCTGTGTTCAACCCTCTGGGCGACGGCGAGTTCTCTTACTACGACCGTGCAGTGGACGAGTCCTTCTCCCTCACTGCCAATCTGAAACAGACCTTCCGCGAACTGGCATGGCTGGAACGCCCCTTCCGCCGTGTCAATGTGCTCATGGCAGACAAACGCTTCACGTTCATTCCCCTGGAGTTCTTCGAGGACGAACAAACGGAAATCATTTTCTATCACAACCATCCTAAACGGGAAAACGAAACCGTACAATACAACATACTGCATAAGAGCAGCACTGTCGTACTGTTCGGCATGGATAAGAGTGCCTGCTCCTTCCTTCGCGAACAGTATCCCGATGTCAAGTTCTATTCCCAAGCCAGCCCCTTCATTGAGTTCTTCTCCTCAAAGAGCCGCTTGGGCAACAACCGGAAGATGTATGCACACTTGCGAAAAGATGCCGTAGACGTATACGGCTACGAGCGCGGACGCCTCCTTCTTGCCAATTCCTTTGAATGCAGAAGCACACCCGACCGTGTCTACTACCTATTATATATATGGAAACAACTCGGCTTCGAGCAGGAACGCGATGAGCTGCACCTGACCGGTGACCTAAACGACAAAGAACTGCTACTGCCCGAACTGCGAAAATTCATCCGGCAGGTATTCATCATGAATCCCGCCACTAATCTTGACCTGCAAGCCATAACCCTATGCGAGTAATCAGCGGAATATACAAAAGAAGACGTTTCGACGTGCCCCACTCCTTCAAGGCACGCCCCACCACAGACTTTGCCAAAGAGAATCTGTTCAATGTGCTCTCCAACTACATGGACTTTGAGGACGGCATCCGTGCCCTCGACCTATTTGCCGGTACGGGCAGCATCAGCATCGAGCTTGTGTCCAGAGGCTGCGACCAAGTAATCAGCGTGGAAAAAGACCGCGACCACTATGCCTTCATCTGCAAAATTATGCAGGAATTAAAGACGGACAAGTGCCTACCCATACGCGGTGACGTATTCAAATACCTCAAAAGCGGACGCGAGCAGTTCGACTTTATCTTTGCCGACCCTCCCTACGAGCTTGCCGGGCTGGAAACCTTGCCCGATCTCATCTTCGAGAACAACTTGCTGAAAGAAGACGGACTCTTCGTCTTGGAACACGGGAAGAAAAACAGTTTCGAGGAACATCCGCACTTTGTGGAGAGAAGGGTATACGGGAGCGTGAACTTCACGATATTTAAATGATGAATGAAGAATGGTACGATATGAATACACTTCAAGAAATTCTTCATTCATCATTCTTCATTATAACAGCGGCGCCATCAGCCGCACCACACTCTCTGCGGCCTTACGATACCAGGGGCGCTTCACCCAGTTCTTCAGGAATACTTGTACGCAGTCGCGCTGGTCTTGAAGGAAGATTTCGCGCATCTGAAGCGCTGTTTCTGTGTCATAGATGAAGGCATTTACCTCAAAGTTATGTTCAAAACTGCGGAAATCCACATTCGTAGAGCCTACCGTGGACAACTCATCATCCGAAACCATCAGTTTGGAGTGCAAGAAGCCTTTCTTATAGAAATAGACCTTGACTCCCGAATAGAGCACATCTGCCAGATAAGAGCAGGAACCCAGATGCGTCAAGCGGTTATCAGCACGCATGGGCAACATCAGACGCACATCGACACCTGACAAGGCGGCTGTCTGCATAGCAACAAGTACGGCTTCGGTGGGCAGGAAGTAGGGAGTCTGGATATAGAAATATTTCTTTGCGCTGGAAATGGATATGACAAGTCCCTGCATAATGTCTTTCCATGGGCCTACGGGCTCACTCGTTACAATCTGCGCCAAGGAAGTACCGCAGTTTTCTATTTTCGGGAAATAGCGGGTAGACGTAATCAGTGTACGGTCCACAAAGTACCAATCGAGTAGGAAGGCGGTCTGCAATCCGTGAACAGCCTTGCCCTCCAGCAGCAGATGTGTGTCCCGCCAGATGCCCCATGAGAATCCGCGCATATAGCGTTCGGCAAGATTCATCCCCCCCACAAAGCCGATGCGCCCGTCAATGACAACTATTTTCCGATGATTACGATAGTTCACCTTACTGGTGAAAAGCGGAAAACGTACCTTCAGAAAGCTGCGTACCTCGATACCGGCCTCGCGCATCTCTTCAAAAAAACGGTTGGGAACATGCCAACAACCCACATCATCATAAATCACACGTACCTCTACCCCGGCACGCGCCTTTTCCATCAGGACATCACGTACCAAGCGCCCAATGGCATCGTCCTCAAAGATATAGAATTCCATGTGGATATGCTTCGTTGCTTTCCCCAGTTCGCGCAGCAGGGATTGCAGCATGGAGAGCCCCAGGGTATAGGCTTCCACCCGGTTTCCATCGAAGGGGAAAGCCTGGTTGGTATTACGGAACAAGGATATGAGACGACTGTAATTGATGGGAAGCGCACATGAGTCCTGCGCCAGATATTCTGCCATAGGTTTCTTCAACAAACGGCTGTAACTCTTCTTCCCTATCATGCGCACACGGCGCTGACTACGCCCGAAGAAGAAGTAAAACACCAGCCCCACGATGGGAAGGAACATCAGTATCAGTATCCATGCCATGGTTTTCACCGGATTGCGGTTGTCGAGGATAATGACGACAATCGTTCCGATGATGGCACCGAAATAAACAATGTCGAAGGCTATCGTAGCAATCTGGCTGGCAATGAAGTTCCAATCAAGCATGTTCACAGACAATTAAGTGTGAAACAAATGTAGGAAAAACACAGAAACTTTCACCGAAGATTACAGAGATTAACATAAAAGTCCCTCTTCCCCCAACTTGTCTGAAAACTTATACTTGCTATCGCTTTGACGCGGATGACGCAGATGACGCAGATTTTTAATATTCTTATCTGCGTCATCCGCGTCTGAAAAATAATCAAAAAGAAACCTGCCACAGAATTGAGAGTGTATCAGAATGACAAGCTGATTAGGGGGGTGATCCCCTCCGCTTTAGAACGGCCTGCGTCCTCCGAAACCGCCAGGACCATGCCCCGGACCGAAGCCCGGACCGCCGAAGCCGCGTCTGCCCTGCATCTTATCGCGGGCGGCCTTGCTGCCGAAAATATTCAGACGATAGATGAAGTGAAGCATGCAATAGCTGTTCACGCCGTTATATTCGTACACCGAGCGGCCGCTTGCAGTCAGCGAACGGCTGATGTTACTCTGCTTCTTCAGAATGTCGTACATCTCGAAGCTGACGGTGGCATTCCCTTTCAGGAAAGTCTGCGACAACTGTGCATTCCAGATAAGCTCGTTACGGTTCATACTGCTGTCCGTATATCCTCGACGGCTCTGGTTGGCAATGTTGGTAGAGAGCGTCATGTTCCACGGCATGGAAATCTGCGTATTGGCACCGTAGGAGAAGGTATAGGGCTCCTGATTATTGTCAGGCGTCAGTTTATCCTTCTCTATTGAATAGGAGATGCTTCCGTTCAAGCCGAATTCAAACCAGTCATTACGATAGGCGGCATTCAGACGTTCGCCCAGCGTCAGGTTGGTGGTTGTATTCTTCCGTTCCACGGCATCTGCTCCCTTACCGGACGTCAGATAAGCCACATTGTTCTGATAGTTGGCATTGGAGAAGGAGTTGATGGTATACTTCTTATTGGGCAGTGCCGTATTGAAGCCAAACATGCCGAACGCATTCCAATTACCGTTGATATTTTTCGGAGTTGTAGTCCATCCACCAGTCTCCGAATTGTACACACGGCTATTGCTGATGCTATTCTGCGTTGCCGAGAAGTTGACGTGCGACATAATACCGCGCTGCTTTTCGGCATTATACGTATTATAGAAGAATCGCATGTTGTGCGTGAAGGAAGGCTTCAAGCCCGGATTACCGATACGTACATTCTGCGGATTGGAGTTGTCCACAATCGGCAACAGATTCTCCATACTCGGTTGGCTGCTACGCCCGCGATATGTCATACGCAACTGGCTCACCTTGGAGAAACGGATGCGCAAGTCCAGGTTCGGAGCGAAGTTGAACACATTGCGGGTGGTATCAATCATATAGTCGCCGCGCTTATAGGACAATACAGAATGCTGCGGCTGGAACGACATACCTGCGCTCAACTGATACTTCTCGCGGATAAAGCGCAAAGACACGGATGCATCGTGGTTGTAGTAGCGGTATTCCGCATACTTACCCAGACTATCCACCGCATGCTCTTCATATCCCGTGGGAAGCTGGGTTGACAATCCCCAATCCGGAAAACCCTGCAAATCATACGTCGTCTTGTCGCTCTCGCTATACTTGTACTGGAACTGATAGCTGAATTGCAAGAAAGTGGCGCGGGCTATCGGTTCGCTGTAAGTCAGCTGTGCACTGTAATTGTAGTTCTTGGTAGGAGTAGTGATGTACTGGTTACGAACCAAGATGGAGTCTCCTCCCAAAGCATTCAGTAACTGGAAGTAATGTGTTTCCGACTCCGTATACTGGTTGTTGTCATTATTGGTATAACCGAATCTTCCACGGAACGTGACATTGCGTCCTTTGTCATTCAGCTTTCTGTTCAACTGCAAGGTTGCATCCATAGACACACTCTTGTTGTCGCTCAGCGAACCGCTGTTGATAGCATTTATACGGATACTCCTCAACGGGTCATCGTCCGGATTAAGAATCTTCTCCAGATTCAGCCAGTTATTGGGGTCACTCACCAGACTGTAAGGGTCGGAATTGAACGTACCGCTCTCAGAATTGGAGAGATTGTCCGTTTTGCCGTACGAGAAGTTGGGACGGAAAATGATATTCGTCATCGAGTCCGGCTTCCACTCCATACGGAAATCGGCATTGAAATTCTTGGCTTTGTTACGTTGCCTGCTGTTCGAGTTGGAGTAAGAGTTGCCGTCCGGCAGAAAGTCCTCGGTAGAACCGATACTTGCAATATCCCCATCCTGATAGTTGTAGCGTGCACTACCGCCCAGTTCCAGCTTATCGGTTTGGGTAGCGAAATTCACACCCAGCATTTTCGTTGCAGTAAGTCCGTTGTTCCTGCGCCAGCGCGGAGGACCGCCACCGCCCGAAAAGCCCTGGTCGTTCACGTTATTGGCAGAACCCACTACCGACACCTGGGTTTTGTCCACGAAGCGGTTCAGCATAAAGCGGCCCATATAGCGGTCTTCCGTCCCTCCGGCCACGTCGGCATTACCGAACCAACCCTGGTTCATGCCTTTCTTTACGGTCAGGTCGAGCACCGTCTCCTCCTCACCGTCGTCAATACCGGTGATACGTGCCAAATCGGACTTCTTATCGTAGGTTTTCAGCTTCTCTATCATATCTACCGGCAGGTTCTTCAAACCGGTCTTTACGTCTCCACCGAAGAACTCCTTGCCGTCGACCATAATCTTCGACAAGTCCTTACCGTTGATTTTCACATTACCCTCGTCGTCAATCTCCGCACCGGGCAGCTTCTTCACCAACTCCTCGAGCATGGCTCCCTCGGGGGTACGATAGGCAGATGAGGTATATACCAGTGTATCTTCCACCACCTGCACTTGCGGCGCTTCTGCCGTAACCACAGCCTCGGCCAGCATCACCGCATCCGTTTCCAATGTCAGTGTACCCACGTTCTTGGCAGTTGTCGTAGCATAAAGGTGTAAAGGGATGTACTGGCTCTTGAATCCGATGTAGGAAACCTTCAGCACGTATTTACCCGCACTGACTTTGGGAAGAGTGAAATAACCTTGTGCCGTAGTGGCCGTACCCGATGCCTGAACACTGTCTGGCAACAAAAGCAACTGCACGGTAGCTTGTATCGCAGGCTCCTTGGTGTCCTCCACGACACGGCCCGATACCGTAATGTTTTTGGTCTGTGAAAATGCAGACAGCGTTGTTACCAACAGCAACGCCATCCCCGTGATAATTTTCTTCATGTGTCTATTCTTTGTCTATTCTAAATGAACAATGCCTTTTATTCACTGTTTCATTTGACAGACTTCCGGGCAAAAGGTTTAATGCCCCACATGACGATTTGCTTTATTTATCGACTATTCCGCTTAAATAATCTATCAACTGTCGCTTTCTTTATACCAAATTCCAAGCAAAGCACATTCAATATAAGAAATATGAGAAAAGAAGAAGAATCGACCGAAAGGAAGTCACCCTGCGCCACCCGGTAGAGCATACCGCCGAAGATAAAAAGAACGGTCAGAAAGATGGCATTGCGCGTGGACTTGTTGCGCACCTGCTCTATCTCCTTATTCTCGTTCTTCGTCAAGGCAAAGATTATCATCAGTGCCCCCATCATCATCAGGAGTTTGGAGCATTCCTTGTAAAACAGCAAGTTGGCATCTGTCACTTTTCCCCACAATAGGAATATGAAAGGAAGGAACAACGCCAGAGCTATGATGAAATAACCCAGCGGACGGCAATAAACGGGAAGTAATGCTCTCATTTCTATCAATCAATTACAAATTACTAATTACAAATAGCGGGAGGCAGATGACGGAAACACCTTGCCACCCATAGAATTTCACGGGACAAAGATAACGTATTATTGCCAAAAGAGCTATCTTTGTGCCACAATATAATGAAGAAGGCTCCCTTTCCTTCATAATCCGTAACATCAGTAATTGGTAATTCGTAATTTGTAATTAACAAGATGAGTAAACAAGAAGTAATCCTTTGCGAAGGACTGGCAAACAGCCTGACGCATGCCATAGCGAAGTGTCCCCATGACAAGCTTTTCATCCTTACCGACGAGCATACCCACCGCCTCTGCCGCCCGCATCTGGACGGTATTCCCGCCCTGGAAGAAGCGGAAGAGATTATTATCGGGGCAGAAGATGTGCACAAGAATATGGAAACGCTGGCTGCCGTATGGCAAGCCCTGAGTGAGAAAGGGGCCAGCCGCCACTCCCTGCTCATCAATCTGGGCGGTGGCATGGTGACCGACCTTGGCGGTTTTGCCGCTTCCACCTTCAAGCGGGGCATCGCCTACATCAACGTTCCCACTACGCTGCTCGCCATGGTCGACGCTTCCGTGGGAGGCAAGACGGGCATCAACTTCAACGGTCTGAAGAATGAAATCGGCGTCTTTGCTCCTGCCGCCTGCGTGCTGCTGGAAACCGAGTTCCTGCGCAGCCTCGATGCCCATAACTTCTTCTCCGGCTATGCGGAGATGCTGAAGCACGGCCTCATCAGTACCCCGGAACATCTGGCGGAACTGCTGGCCTTCGATACGGAGAAGATAGATTATGCCTTGCTGAAGTCCATGGTAGGACGTTCCGTGCAGGTAAAGGAACGCATCGTAGAAGAGGACCCA
>ENA-USUM01000483-USUM01000483.1-human-gut-metagenome-genome-assembly--contig:-NODE-483-length-23216-cov-14.840356_pt1 | contig 23216 bp, 20 predicted proteins | sample MGYA00250063_ERZ773402 | MGnify/ENA primary metagenome ERZ773402 (study PRJEB29103, sample SAMN06112030) | human gut metagenome | biome: human gut; feature: ankylosing spondylitis patient; material...
CACTGAATGTTCCGTTTCGACTTTAAAGACAAAAGTCTGATTCCTCCCATATTCGGTACGGACAATGCGGATTACCTTATGCAGCCCATACTTTTTTAATCAGCCAAGCAATTCAAGAATCTCTTCTTTGGTAAAGCTTGCAGAATCCATTCCTTCGCCCTCGAGCACCTGCTCGGCAAGTTTCTTTTTCCGTTCCTGAATGTCAATGATCTTCTCCTCGATCGTTCCCTCCGCCACAAGTTTGTATACCGTCACGACATGCTTCTGCCCGATGCGGTGCGCACGGTCTGTCGCCTGGTTCTGCACAGCAACATTCCACCATGGATCATAATGGATGACAATGTCTGCTGAGGTAAGATTTAATCCGGTTCCCCCCGCCTTTAAGCTGATACAGAATACCGGAACATCATCGTTATTAAAACTTTCCACCATCTGCATACGTTTTTCCTTATTTACAGAACCGGTCAGAAGATAGTAGTCGATTCCTTCTTTTTTCAGGCGCTCTGTCAGACGGTCTAACATGGATGTAAACTGCGAGAACAGAAGGATCTTGTGTCCTGCTCCGACTGCGTTTACGATCAGTTCCATACACATGTCGGTCTTTGCGGATTCTCCATGGTAATCTTCCAGTAAAAGTCCCGGATCACAGCAGAGCTGACGCAGTTTGGTAAGTTCGGAAAGGATCTGCATCCTGCCTTTATGGAACTCTTTCTCATTCTGCTGGCTAAGCATTTCCTTCATCCTGGTCGCATAAGCATCATATAACTGCATCTGTTCGCCATCGAGTCTTGCGAATACATTTTCTTCGATCTTCTCCGGAAGGTCTTTTAACACATCCCCTTTCAGACGTCTTAAAATAAACGGACGGATCATGCGCTGTAAACGCTCCATCTTGTTTGCATCCTGATTCACAGCGATCGGAAGCTCGATCTCCTCCCGGAACTTCTGATAGGTATACAAAAATCCCGGCATCAGATAATCAAAAATACTCCAGAGCTCACTGAGTCTGTTTTCGATCGGTGTTCCGGTCAATGCCAGCTTGAATGCCGCAGTGATCTTTTTGACACCTTTTGCCGCCTGTGTGGACGGGTTCTTGATATACTGTGCCTCATCGATGACCTGAATCGCAAATACAAACTTCTGGTACACTTCGGCATCACGTTTTAACAGATCATACGAAGTAATAAGGATTTCTCCCTCTTTGCTGTGACGGATGATCGACGCACGATCCGGTACACTTCCGGCAACAATGACTGTTTTTAACTGTGGTGCAAAGCGTGTGATCTCTTTCTGCCAGTTGTAGACCAGAGATGCCGGACACACGATCAGGGAACGGCGCAGTTCCTTTTCCCCAGCCTGCATTTCTTGCTGTTCTGCCGTTAAAAGGCTGATGACCTGAAGCGTCTTTCCAAGTCCCATATCATCGGCTAAAATACCGCCGAATCCATTCTCACGCAGCGTCTTTAACCACAGGAATCCATTCTTCTGGTAACTTCTCATAATAGAATTCAGCGCTTCCGGCACTTCATAGTCACTGTCCTCGATCGTCTTCATGTTGCGGACCATGCCCTTGAACTCTTTATTTTTCTCGATCGAGAGAAGCTGATTGTTCTTTAATGCCGCGTCCAGATACATTGCGCGGTATTTTGGTACAATTAAAGTGCCTTTTTTGAGATTTGTCTCCGTCAGGCGCAGATCCTCGCTGACTTCCGCCAACGTACTTAAACCGTCCTCTTCAATATTTAAAAAGTCGCCGTTTTTCAAACGGATATACTTCTTTTTCCTGTCATATTTTGAGAGCAGGTAGGCAAGTTCCTCCCGTGACATCTCATCGGAATGAATTTTTAATTCCAGAAGATCACTTTTTAACGAGATACCCACGGAAACGGCCGGGGAAGATACCACCTTTAAATTACGGAAATTTTCCGTTGTATAAATGGTCATAAATTCACCCAGTCTTCTCAATCCACCTGAAACTAACTGATACAACATCTCCTCATTGTTCTTCAGCACAAAGACTGTCTGGGACAGCGCATATTCATTGAAATACGGTTCCACAAGATTTTTGATGCGGAGTTCCTCTGCGAGATCGCGCACTTCACCCGGTGCGATCTTCTCGAGGACATTATATTTATCATCCCCGTAAGCTGCCATCAGTTTTGCACCTACCGTATTCATATCCTGTCTGTCTAAATAAAGTTCAAACTCAGGTTTCGGCGGCACATAAAGGCTCTCATCAAATCCTGCCTCTTTTTCCACTTTAAAATATTTTTTCAGTAATGGAAGCAGGTCGCGGCAGAACATGGCAAGCTCATCTGCAGCGATATAAGTCTGTCCTCCGGTCTGGCGGTGCAGAAATTCAAAAAATTCTCCGACCGTTTCTTTCATTCCTGCCGGACTGCGGTAGATCATATCTGCGTCATAGAAATAAAAATATTTTTCACCGATGATCACAGAATCATCTTCCAGCATCAGAAAGATACCGGAACCGCCCTGACGGATAACCAGCTTCGGACGCCTTTCTTCCGGTGAAAATGTATAGGTATCCTCCGGTAAAAATCCTACCTCTGCCTCAAACGACATATCCCCGACTGCCTCAAAAAAACGGTCGATCCCCACACTGTCTAACTCCATCGTGCGTTCATAACTGCCCGTATACGCATAATATGCATGGAACTGGCTCTGACGTCTTTTATCCATCTCCTGCTGTTCCATAAATGCAATCATACGTTTTGCAGATTCCGTAAATGCATCCAGATGATGATAAAACTCCAGTTTTTTACCGTAACGGACTTTTTCATTGATTTTAATCGAGTGTAAAAATGCAGAAATATTTTTGAGTACATATTTCTGCTCCATTCCAATCTTAAATTCCACCGTGGCATAACTGTATTCCATCTTGAAGTAAGGCTCTAACTCCACCTTGCCGTAAATATTTTCCGGTAAAAGATAGGTGGAACCTGCACGCATGGAATAACGGTTTAACAGATTTTTTAATGAAGTATCCGTTTTTAACTCTTTTTCCGTGCGGATGTCCTTCTGCTCTGTCTTCTCGCTTACTCCAAGTTTTGCATTTAAGATATCTTTCGCCTGTCTGCGGTTCACATAGGCAAGCGCAACGGCAACACAGTGCTTGCAGATGCCCTCATAGTTGCAAAACGCCTCACAGTTGCAGCGGCTCTCTGAAACTTCCGCATATTCTTCATCTATCACAAGCCGGACATCGTAGTGATCCTCGACTGTTCCTTTTACTCTTCCAATTAATTCTGCCTTTGGAACGCCATCTTCCGTGTATACGTCATAGGAAAATTCCTGCACGAGTCCCCGCTCATACAATTCCTTTCCCCGGCGGTATGCTGCCGGATATGCTTCCTGCTTAATGTCTGATATGGAAAACATGATTGCTGTGCTCCTCAATAGTATATTTTTTGCATCTTTCTATTGTAACATAAATTTGAGGATTCGGTTAGACTTTTTTCACTAAAATACAATCTTGATCTCCGTACCCACACCAACCTCACTTGTCAGCGTCATCTGCGCATCATGCTGCGCGACAATATGCTTTACAATGGCAAGCCCCAGACCTGTGCCGCCGGTGGATTTTGACCGGCTCTTATCGACACGGTAGAAACGCTCAAAGACGCGTTCCTGCTGTTCTTTCGGGATTCCGATACCGGTATCTTTTACGATCAGGACCGGTCTGGTATTTTCGATCGTAGTCACGATCGTGACACTGCCGCCTTTTTTGTTGTAGCGCACCGCATTACTGCACAGGTTAAAAAGCAGTTCCTCAAGCAGCGTCTTGTTTCCGCTCATTGGAACAGACGCCCCCTCTAAGTGCAGCGTCACCTCATTTTTATCTGCCTGCATCTGCATGGAATGAATGCACTGCTCCCCAAGGTCATGCAGATCTACCGTCTCAAATTCAAGTTTCAGATCACTGTCATCCAGTTCCGACAGTTTTATGATGTCGTTGATCAATGCCTGCAGACGCTCTGCACTCTTATGGATCTCATTTGCAAAATGCGCGGTATCCTCCCCGCCCGTCATTCCGCTTGCGATCAGTTCCGCATATCCGGAGATCGCAGTCAACGGCGTCTTTAATTCATGGGAAACGTTGGCTGTAAACTCCTGGCGCATCTTTGCATGGTTTAAGATATCCATATGCTGTTTCTTGATCATGGAAATAAACGGGCGCATTTCCTCGTAAACTTCCGTCTCATCCACCAGGATAATATTATCTGCCATTTTCCCGATCGGTGCCATGAGTCTCCGTGTCAGACGGTAAGAATAAAATACACACATCAGAAATACCATCAGACCAACCGCTAAGATCAGACCTGACATCGTAGACACCAGATGATAAATACTTCCACTCTCTTTCGCAACACGCACAACGCTCCCATCTTCTTTTCTAAGTGCATAATAAAAGGTATGCTTTGACGACGTAGCTGAGACACGGATTGATTTTCCCTCGCCATTTTTTATGGCATCCGCAATTTCCGGACGCTCCTTATGGTTCTCCATGGAAGAAGCATCTTCCATACTGTCGTACAGGACAGTACCATCCACATCCACACAGGTGATACGCAGTCCGTCATTTTCCAGTGAATATGTGATATCCTTGGAAAGTTCATTCGGACTGATCACCGAGACAACATGTGCATTTGCCTTTAAATCATCAAATATCTGTTCTTCCAGAATCTGATAAAAAAGAAACATAGAACAAACGGCAGTCACCACAATGGCGATTGCCGCAATCAACATAAAACCGGTATTAATTCTTTTTTTCATTCGATCATGTACCCCACATTCCGCACGGTCTTGATGCAGCTTCCTGCTGCTCCAAGTTTCTGCCGCAGTGTTTTGATATGCATATCAACGGTACGGCTCTCTCCTTCGTACTCAAATCCCCATACCTGATCCATAATCTTGTCTCTTGATAAAACGATTCCCTGATTGAGCATCAGGTACTTTAACAATTCAAATTCTTTAAATGTCAGCTCACACAGCTGCCCTGCAACCGTAACGGCATGTTTGTCCATATCCATAAGGATATCTTCATGTATCAGCTGTGAATCTTCATTCATGCGGCTTGTTCTTCGAAGCAGTGCTTTCACACGGGAGATCAGCTCCATGACTCCAAACGGCTTTGTGATATAATCATCTGCTCCAAGATCAAGTCCCTTTACCTTATCAAGCTCACTTGTCTTTGCCGTTACCATAATGACCGGGACATCCGCGGTCGCCTTGTCTGCCCGGATCCTTGTTAAAATATCCAGTCCGTCTTCCCCCGGAAGCATGATATCTAAAAGGATCAGGGATGGGATATTTTTTTCCAGACGCTTAAAAAATGATGCGCTGCCCTCAAATTCTTCCACTTCATAACCACTGTTTTTGAGCGCATAACGTTCAATTTCACGAATATTAATATCGTCTTCCACTATATAGATCGTTGCCATATTTTTCCTCAATCCCCATTTTTGCGCCCTTAAATCTGATATATCTTCTCGAACTCGTTTAACTGTTTTGTAAACTCTGCGCTCTCCTCTGCATCCAGCTGCTCGGTAAAACTGTGTTCCTCTAACTGGGTATCCTCTAACTGCATCATATATACCGCGATATTCGAACAATGGTCTGCAACACGCTCATAGTTCATTGCAAGATCTGACAATACAAGACCAAGCTCAATGGTACATTTCCCTTTTCTAAGACGCTTCATATGGTTTTTCTTTACTGTCTTGTTTAACTCATCAATGACTTCTTCTAACGGTTCTACCGTACGCGCAAGTGCCTCATCACCCTCCACAAATGCGTTCGTGGTACGCTCTAAGATATCACGGAGTGCTGTGCTGTATACCTTCATTTCTTCTTTTGCTTTCTTGGAAAATACAGCGCCCTCTTTATACATCTGCTGTGCATTTTCCACCACGTTGATGGAATGGTCGGAAATTCGCTCAAAATCTGTCAGACAGTGAAGCAAGGATGTCACTTTCAGACTGTCTTTGTAAGATAAATTCTGGCTGCTTAACTTCGTTAAGTATGCACTGAGTTTATCATCATAGGTATCTACAATATTTTCTTTTGCAATGACATCCTCGATCTTTTCTTCGGAGTACTCATCAAGTACGGTCATTGCCTCTAAAAATCCTTCGTGTGTGATCTTCGCCATCTGGTTTGCCAGAGAGTGACACTGCTCAATGGCAAATGCAGGACTGCTTAAGAAGCGGTCGTCTAAGATCACAAATACATCCTCTTTCTGATTCTGCTCCTCTGCTGTTTTCGGGATCGTCAAGTAAGCCAGCTTCTCTAATCCCTTTGTAAACGGCAGTAAAACAAGAGTCGCAAACACATTAAATATGGTATGGATCATTGCGATTCCCGCTGCTCCAACGACTTCATTGGTAAACTCAAATCCGATCAGCGCATTGCCTGTATAAAACAATACCAGAAACAAAATCGTACCGATTACATTGAAATAAAGATGTACAAATGCCGTTCTCTTTGCACCTCTGTTTGCCCCGATTGCTGAAATCATTGCCGTCACACAGGTACCGATATTCTGTCCCATGATGATTGGGATCACAGAGCCATAGGTAAATGCTCCTGTTACAGACAGTGCCTGTAAAATTCCGACCGATGCAGAGGAACTCTGTATGATCGCAGTAAGTACAGCTCCTGCCAATACACCAAGGAACGGATTGTGGAACATCGTTAAGATATTCGTAAATTCCGGCACATCTGCAAGCGGTTCTACCGCCCCGCTCATGCTCTCCATACCGTACATCAATACTGCAAATCCAAGTAAGATCTCACCGATATCTTTTTTCTTGTCGCTCTTTTTCGACATACAAAGTATGATACCGATCATTGCAAGGATCGGTGAGAAGGAGGATGGTTTTAACATCTGGATAAAAAAGTTATCCCCCTGCAGTCCACTTAAGCTCAAAAGCCATGACGTTACCGTTGTTCCGATATTTGCACCCATAATGATGCCGACTGCCTGTGACAGCTTCATAATACCGGAGTTCACAAAACCAACCACCATAACCGTCGTCGCCGATGACGACTGGATCACTGCGGTTACACCTGCACCAAGCAACACTGCCTTGATCGGGTTTGATGTCAGAGTCTCTAAGATCTTCTCTAATTTACCTCCTGACATCTTCTCCAGTCCGGCACCCATTACATTCATTCCGTACAGGAACAGTGCCAATCCGCCAATGAGGGTCAGTACTCCAAAAATATCCATCTCAATCTCCTTTTGTATGCCGCTTTTCTTATTCTTTACGTTTTTTTGACATATAATTTATTTATACAGCATTTTTCGTCATTTTGCAATTAGCATAAAAAGGAGTATGTAAATTCGCCGTCAACTTTATGTAAAATCTATGTAAAATCTCAAAGAAACCATTTATTTTTGTCTATTTTTAATTTTCATGCTGTCCGGTAATGGAATAGATCACCCACTCCGCAATATTGGTCGCATGGTCTCCGATACGCTCAAAATATTTTGCAACCATCAGCATATCCGTTGCCTGCTCCCCATTTTTTACATTCTCATTGATCTTTTTGATGAGCTGCTGTTTGAACTGGTTGAACAGATCATCCACCACATCATCTTCTTTGATGACCCAGTGTGCCATATCCATGTCTTTCTGCACGAATGCATCCACACTCTTGATGACCATGTCAGTTGTTTCTTTTGCCATTTCCTTGATCAGGTCAAGATTGATCGGATCCCCGGTTTCATAAGCAGCGTCCGCCATCAGTATCGTCATTTCCGAAATATCGGATGCATGATCCCCGATACGCTCCATATCTGTGATCATTTTCAGTGCTGCTGAGATCAGGCGGAGATCTTTTGCCACCGGCTGCTGCTGCAATAATAATTTCATGCAGAGGCTTTCAATATCGCGCTCCTGATGGTCGATCTCCTCATCAAAGCTGATCGCTTTCTGCGCTTTCTCCACATCCTGTCTGACCAGTGCCGAACATGCCATCTCGATCGCCTGCTCGATCAGGCTTCCCATCTCAATCAATTCATCGTTCAATACCTGAAGCTGTCTGTCAAATCTGTTTCTCATGATTTTCCACTTCCCTCTTTCTTTTCCTGTTATAGATTGCTCTCATTTCTACACTTTTTTCTGTATGTCATAACTGACCCAGCCCGCAGTATCATCCAAAACGTCCGGTGATGTAATCCTCTGTCCGCTTATCCTGCGGCACGGAGAATAACCGCTCTGTCTCACCCGACTCGATCACTTCCCCTAACAGGAAAAATACGGTCTTATCCGAGACACGGACTGCCTGCTGCATGTTATGTGTTACCATAATGATCGTGTACTGTTTTTTCAGTTCAATGACAAGATCCTCGATCTTTGATGTTGAGATTGGGTCAAGTGCTGAGGTCGGCTCATCCATTAAGATGACTTCCGGGTTCACAGCAAGTGCCCTTGCGATACAAAGTCTCTGCTGCTGTCCACCGGACATGCCGAGCGCACTTTTTTTCAGACGATCCTTTACCTCATCCCAGATCGCCGCATCCCGCAGGGATTTCTCCACGATCTCATCCAACTTTGCCTTAGAGCGGATACCGTGTGTTCTTGGTCCATATGCGATATTGTCATAGATACTCATTGGAAACGGATTTGGTTTCTGGAATACCATTCCGACACGTTTTCTTAACAGGTTGACATCCATGCCGTTGTAAATATCTTCACCATCCAAAAGAACACTGCCGGTGATCTTACATCCCTCGACCAGATCGTTCATTCTGTTTAAACTCTTCAAAAAGGTGGATTTTCCGCAGCCGCTCGGTCCGATAAATGCTGTAATCTCGTTCGATGCGATCGACATATTGATATTTTTTAATGCATGAAAATCACCATAATATAAATCCAGGTTTGAAATTTTAAATTTTTCTGCCATTTTTTTTTCTCCATTCTACTGTTTCGGCGCTTCAAATTTTTTTGCGATCAGGGAGGATACCCCGTTGATGATCAGTACCACGATAAGAAGTACAACCGCCGTCGCATATGCCTCATTGGTATGCATACCCTCACGCGATAACGAATACATGTGGATCGCTAAGGTACGGCCGGAATCAAAAAATCCTGCAAGGTTTGCCACCGTACCTGAGGTGTAAATAAGTGCCGCCGTCTCTCCGACGATTCGCCCGATTGCTAAGATAATGCCGGATAAAATACCCGGGATCGCACTCGGAAGCACAATTTTAAATATGGTACGCAGTTTTCCTGCACCGAGTCCAAAACTTCCTTCACGGAATGAATCCGGCACACATAAAAGTGCTTCCTCCGTCGTTCTCATGATGACCGGGAGTACCATGATTGCAAGCGTCGCTGCACCTGCCATCATTGAGTAGCCCCATTTTAATGCTGTCACGAAAAACAACATACCAAAGAGTCCATAAATAATAGAAGGGATACCGGAAAGTGTCTCCGCCGTCACACGGATGATCCCGACTAACTTGTTTCCCTTTTTTGCGTATTCCACGAGGTAGATCGCTGCGCCCACACCAAACGGTACGGATAACAAAAGCGCCAGCACCGTCATAAACAGTGTGTTGATCATCGCCGGGAGCATCGACACATTATCCGAATTATAAGTCCATGCAAACAGCGATGGTTTTAAATATGGGATACCGCGGATTAAAATATAGCCCACCAGAAATACCAGGACACCCACAGTCAGCACTGCTGCGACAAGTACTAAAAGCAGCAATAAGAATGAGCCCGGATGTTTCGTATATGATTTGATCTTATCTTTGAAAGACTGCTGATTGATCGCAGCAATCTCAGTTTCCATATGTTTTTCCATCTTAATCTCCCCTTTCTAATTGTCCTTTGTGCGTCTTTTTAAAATAGAGAAAGAGACATTGATGATGAGGATAAACACAAACAGTACCACACCGGTTGCGATCAGTGCTTCTCTGTGAAGATCCGTTGCGTATCCCATTTCCATTACAATATTTGCCGTTAAGGTACGGACACCTTTAAAAATACTCGATGGAACCCGCGCCTGGTTTCCGGCTACCATCATAACTGCCATCGTCTCACCGATTGCACGTCCGACACCGAGCACGACTGCTGCCATGATACCGGATTTTGCTGCCGGAACGATCACGGTAAAAACACTTCTCTCATGGGTTGCTCCAAGTGCAAGTGCCCCCTCGTAATAGCTGTTTTCCACCGCACGGATCGCAGACTCTGACACACCGATAATGGTCGGCAGGATCATGATTCCAAGCAGGATCGAAGCGGTTAAGATACTGTTTCCATTTCCTTTAAAATGTTCTCTGATAAACGGCACCAATACGACCAGACCGAAAAATCCATATACAATAGAAGGGATGCCGGCTAAGAGATCCACGATCGGTTTTAAAATGCGGTACAGTTTTTCCGGACAGAAGCGGGCCATAAAGATTGACATCAGTATTCCCACCGGGACTCCGATTAAAAGTGCTCCTCCGGTTACATAAATACTTCCTAAGATCATCGGAAAGATTCCGAATATATTATTGGTCGGTTTCCATACTTTTCCCGACAAAAACTGCCATACACCGATTTTCTGCATTGCCGGAAATCCGTTTGCAAACAAGAACACACAGATTAAGGCTACCGCGATAATGGATATGACTGCCGTAAAGAGGAAAACGCCTTCCATTACTTTTTCTTTGATATGATTCATTATTTTTCTCCAGACTGATAAAAAGTTATGTACGTTATTTATGTAAAGACCGGCAGAGTATCTGTCTCTCCCGGTCTTTACCTGATGTTTTATAATAAGGAATTCTATGAAATATGTTGTTTGTATCTGTCTGTATTACTCTGTAACGCCATCCCAGGATGTGATTTCGCCTGTGTAGATGCCTTTGACTGTATCTTTGGAAAGATCTGTAGTCGGGTTGTCGTTGTTTACGATGACTGCGATACCATCCATTGCGATCACGGCTGCTGTTAAGCCGCCCTCTGTCTCAGAATCTTTTAATTCACGGGAAGCCATACCGATATCACAGGTTCCATCCATAGCTGCTGTCATACCTGTGGTGGAGTCGCTCTCCTGGATCTCGATCTCTGCACCGCTGTTGACTGCGACATATGCCTCTTTTAATTTTTCCATAACAGGTGTTACGGAAGAAGATCCTGCTACAACAACTTTTCCGCTTGCGCCGTTTGACTCGAATGCTGCTGCACCGTCATCTACCGGGATGTATTTGTTATCAGAAATCACTGCCTGTCCGTCTGCGCTCATGATAAAGTTGATAAAATCCTGTGCCACATCGCTCGGTGTTCCTTTGGTTGCAATATTAAATGGTCTTGCGATCGTGTAATCCCCGCTCTTGATATTATCTACGGTAGCTTCTGCTCCATCAATGGAAACTGCTTTTACACTGTCGTTTAGGGAACCAAGTGATACATATCCGATGGAGTATTCATCACCTGAAACTGTTGTTAACATAACGTCGGTACTGTTTGTGATGATTGCTTCATCGGTTGTATTATCAATTTTCTCACCGGCATCATTTTTCTCTTCCACACCGAACAGCTCAATGAATGCTCCTCTTGTACCGGAACCATCCTCACGGGATACAACGTTGATATACTCGCTGTTGTCGAAATCGCTGGATTCTGCTGCCGCACTTGCTGCTGTCGTATCCGGTGTGACATCTGCTGACTGATCTGCTGAACTGTCCGCTGCATCTGCACTTGCATCTGTATTTGTATCTGCTCCGGCATTTGCACTTGCATTTCCACTGTTGCCACAGCCTGCGATCATGCTGGCTGCCATCATACCTGTTAATAACATACACATTACTTTCTTTTTCATTTTCTTAATCCTCTCTTTTTTCAATTTGCAGGGCGTCCATCCTGCTGTTTTCTTTTCATTTTCTTTTGACAGTTTTTACTTTACGGCACTTATGTAAAATACATGAGAGAGGTTTGGTAAAATGTATGTAAAATAATGGTAAACGTTTCGCTTACTTTTTCTCGATCTGTCTGCGCAATTCCAACATCTGATTGTCTACTTTTGCGATCACATCGGAATAATCTTTGGTTGCACGCTCCACATTTTCAATCTGTCCGGCATTTTTCTTATAACACATCTGATTATCAAGCTCTGCCCAATAGTCCATGGCAAAAGAACGGATCTGTATCTCCACCCTTATTTCCTTTGTCTTTTCCAGATAAGTGACCGGAACACCCACGATCAGATGGATACTCTGGTAACCGCTCTTTTTGGGATTTTTCACATAATCCTTTTCTTTGAGCAGCGTGATGTCCTTCTGCTTTTTTACATAATCTGCCACACGGTAAATATCATCACAAAAAAAACAGACGACGCGGATCCCGGCAATATCGTTTAAAGTATCTACCGCAGCCTGAAACGTTACTTCCCTGCCCTTTCGCATCAGCTTTTTGGCAATACTGTCCGTCTGTTTGATCCGTCCCGTCATAGTACGAATAACCTGACGGCCAAATTGCTCCGTCAGGTCCGCATTGATCATTTTTAATTTTGCCTGCACCACATCCATCGCATATGCGTAAGAAAGTCTTACCATAGGTGCTTCGATCTGTTCTTTTAATTGTTTTTCCATGAGCAAGGTATCTGCTCCCGCTAAAGTCTCTTTTATTCCTATGCGTTTTTTCTGATTTTTAGAATCTTTCTTCTGCAAAATCCATATCTCCTGGTTCGTAATCATCCTCATATCCATAGTCATAGTCATAGTCATCATAATCATTTTCCGTTTTCGCTTCGAACTCATCCCTAGTTCTGCTTACCGCCAAAGACCGCTTTTCCCTTCTCTGCATTGTCTGTGACCGGATCTTAAAAATAACAAACCCGATCACAAACATTGGCGCGATCACGATAACACCCGCTTTTGAAGTGTGGTCATTCCCTGCTATAAAGATCAAAACCGGAATTTTAATCCGCTCCAGATTCTTTTTCCTCATCAGCGTTTCCTCTAACGTGGGTATCTGTGCATGTTCATACTCCGGATGTGTACGGTTAAAATTATGTTTGATCAGCTTCGCGTAGGTTTAATCTCTTACCCAGCCGCTTCCATCACTCACTCGGTCGATCGTTTCATCGTGGATGACAACAAGTTCTCCGTCTTTTGTGAGCTGCACATCCACTTCAATTCCATCTGCGCCAAGCTCTACCGCTTTCTCAAAAGCTGCCATTGTATTTTCCGGTGCATAACCGCTTGCACCGCGGTGTCCCCACACGAGTGTTCTTTCCATCTCTGCTCCATTCCTGCCGGTTTCTTCCATCTGCGCACTAAATCCGCCTGTCTGGCATCGATTCTTTTATTTCTCTCATCTTTACCCTATATCCTAAGCGGATATTGTAAAATGGGTGTGGGGGTTTATGTAAAAAATGGGTAAAAAAATACAGAACCACGTTTTTGTGATTCTGTAATATACCTTATAATGTTGTTGGCACAAATAGTGCGTTCAGGTTTATTGATTGACAAATTGCGCAAAGCCGTGCCTGTTTTGTTCCGTTGTCCGAAAATAAGAAAAGCTAAGCCTGCCTGTTTTACTTTTTCTCGGAGTGACGTGAACGGCGTTCAACGAGCCATCCTTGGCTCGAGAAGCCTTGTTCTGCCATCCGTGGCAGAACATCACTGTGGATAGACAGGCAGACTAAGATTTTCTAATTTTCTCCCAAAGTCACAAAAGCATTCTCGGCTTTGCGCAATTTGTCAGCCGCCAGGTTGTGAAGCACTATTTGGTTTTAACATCATATATTTTGATGCCGGAATTCCTTTAATCCTTATGCGCTGCCTCATAAACGTTATAGCATGCCGCTGCCCCGATCACAAGCACTGCGCCAATGACTGCCGTGCGCCCGATTGTCTCACCGCAGAAGATCGCAACTAAAATTGGATTTAAGATCGGCTCTAATGTAGAAGTTAAGGATGCCGTGACCGGCGAAACACGATCCAAGCCCCTCGATAAAAAGATGTAGGATAATCCAAACTGGATCACACCGAGAAGGATAATACAGATCCATGCCTTCGCAGAATGATCGGTCTCCCCCAAAAACGAAGGCAGTCCGATGCTAAGGCTGATCACATGGGATGCCAGCAATGACGATTCAAAATCAGCTCCCGGAAAACCTTTCATCATCATAACCAGCGCATAGGTAAATCCCGAAAATACCGCAAGCAGATTTCCCGCCATTCCCCCAGCGCTCAGGGAATCTAAAAAGAAGCATAAGATACCGGCAAACACGACCGCACATGCCACCACTGCCGCTTTTTTCGGTTTCTTCTTATATAATGCCCACATCAGCAGAATCACAAAGATTGGTTCTGTAAACTGAAGCACGATCGCATTTGCCGCCGTTGTCATCTTTGTTGCTGAAACAAACGTTAAAGCCATAGCCGTATTGCAGACGGCTCCAAACAACACCGTTTTGTTCCATACAAACTTTCGTTTTGTGATGACCATATATGATGCGATCAGCATAAATGAAAAAATACTGCGGATTCCCTGGATCGTGATGGAACTCCACGGAATCGACTTTATCAGAACACCTCCGGTGCTGAAACATACTGCAGAGAGCAGCACATAGATGGTTCCCTTCATACTTTCTTTATCTAATTGTTTTTCCTGCATTTTATTCTCCCTCCCATTTTACCGCATTCCCAGCGCAAGCAGCACAAGTACCGCGAGAAAAATGATATTTGCCAGATGAAACCACAACAGATAATACCCCTTCGTGCGGTTATAATTATGCGCATATATTTTATAGGAGATCAGGCTCGCCATGGAGGCGATCAGTGTGCCAAGTCCCCCTAAATTTACACCAAGCAAAAGCTGCTTTAAATCACCCGAAAAACCGGACAATAACAGTGCCGCCGGAACATTGCTGATCACCTGGCTTGTGGCAATTCCCACAAGAAGTTCCCTTCCGTTAACCAGTGAATGCAGTACTTCCTGAAACGCCGGCAGCCGTCCGATATTTCCTGTAAAAATGAAGAAAGCGATAAACGTAAAGATCAGGCAGTAATCCACCTGCCCCAGTACTTTTCTATCTGATAAAAACACAGACACAGCCACCGCCGCAAGCAAAATATAATACGGCAGGATCCTTGCCACGACCAAAAGCGCCATAAGGAATAAAACCGCATACATGCCGGTCAGTTTTTTGTTCATTTCCTTTTTTTCTTCCGAAAAATGACAGTCTGTCAACCTGATTTTTCTTTTTCTTGCACTTAAAACAAAAATGGTCAGCGCAAGTAATACGCCGGAAACAACCGTATACGGAAGCATCAAGACAAGAAACTCCCCAGCATTCATTTCTGAGAGATTATATAAATACAAATTCTGCGGATTTCCAATCGGAGTCAGCATACTTCCAAGGTTCGCCGCTATGGTCTGAAGCACGATGACCGGCACCATAAGGCGCTCCTGCCCGCATTTTTGCAGCGTGAGAAGTGCAAACGGAACAAACGTCAAAAGCGCAACATCATTGGTAATGACCATGCTTGAAAAGAAACACAGAAAAACAAGAACAAATGCCAGCTGCGCCGTATTTTTCGTATGCGCAAGAAGCCGCCGCCCGATCCCATCAAAGATTCCATTATTCTGCACGCCCGCCATAATGATCATCAGCGAGAGCAGGATCCCAAGCACACGAAAATCAATATAATCGATATATGCCTGATCCGGATGCACAAAAAAAGCTGACATTACCGCTAAAATGGCTGCAACGACCAGCACCGTTTCTTTTTTAACAAATACTATCATTTTCTCTTTCATATGTATGACACCACCCATAAAACCTACCTGTCTATTCTAATCACTTTCCCCCCGGATGTAAACTAAAAAAATGCGCATGATTCGTCTGCTTCTGTACACACTATAAAATAACAGCTACATAGCAATTTACACTCACATTTGCTATGCAGAGTAAAACTTTTATAGAAAGAATGGAGCATATGATGTACACCCCAGTTACACTTCCGGTTACAAATGAATACGGTTATTTTGAAATACGGTTAGAGAGCATCGGCGGTCTCGGCGCAAATCTCTGCGGAAAAATGCTCGGCGAACTCGGTGCCTTATACCTTTCCTTAAACTCCTTAAATTTTTCCAGCTACGGATCTGAAAAACGAGGTTCACCGGTAAAATCCTATATCCGCTGGAGTCCCGCTTCCCATCCACTGCGCATCAACAGCCCGGTATTACAACCGCATGTACTTGGCATTTTTCACGAAGGGCTGATCGGGACTTACCCAGTATTAGACGGGATTTCCGCCGACACAAAAATTGTTTTAAATACACCTTTATCCTGTGATGAAGCGGCAGAAAAATACAATATTCCAACTGGAACGCTGTATTGTCTGGACGCACTCTCCATCGCCATGGAATCCAGATCCCGCATTAACATGGTTATGCTCGGTGCGATTGCCAGAGCGTGTCCTTTTATCCCGATGGATTCCATTGAAACACTCTGCAAAAATACTATTGGGAAAAAATATCCGGCACTGATCGGGGCAAATCTGCAGGGTTTAAAAATGGGGTATGAAAAAACAGCTGAAAAAAAGATTCCTGACAGAACTGCTTCCCCTTCTCTCGCAAAAGAAACTTATATCTGGGGCTACAAAAACGCCCCGATAGGCGGGATCAATACACGCCCCGGCAGCACGGTATCAAATGACCTCTCCCCCTCCCGCGAAGGTTATATTCCCCTCTTTTTGCAGGATCGGTGCATCAACTGCGGACTCTGTGATTCTACCTGTCCGGATATGGTATTTCAGTTTGCACCAGGAACTTATAAGGGGAAAGAGGCAATGGTCAACCAGGGACTTGATTACAGACACTGCAAAGGCTGTCTCCGCTGCGTGGATGTCTGTCCGACTCACGCTCTGGTAAAAGCAGAAGAAAAAGATTACCCGGACAAGCCGCATTCCATGCCGGATCAGGATCTGCTGCCAGACTCTGTCCGGTACCAGAAGACCGGCGCAAATTCCTGGATCACCAGTGATTCTTATCTTGATGAAAAACGTATTGACGGAGGTATCGTATAATGTCAGATCAGCAACAATCAACAACACAGGCTTTTCCATCATCGGATCAGCAGCAATCATCAACACAGGCTTTCGTAAAGAAAACCGCTGCCCAGCGCAAACTTTACGAAAGTGGAAATGAGCTTGCCGCCTACGCAGCAAAGCAGATCAATTATCATATCATGGGATATTATCCGATCACCCCCTCCACACAGATTGCGGAAAATCTCGATCTTTCGGGTGCAAGAGGCGAGCACAACATCCGGCTGATCGCCGCCGAGGGAGAACACAGTGCCGCCGGTATCTGTTACGGTGCTTCGGCGGGCGGCGGACGCGTATTTAATGCCACCAGCGCCAACGGTCTGCTCTATGCCTTAGAGCAATTTCCGGTTCAGTCCGGCACACGCATGCCGATGGTCATGAATGTCGCCTGCCGTACCGTCTCCGGCCCTCTGTGCATCAAAGGTGATCACAGCGATATCATGTATCTTTTAAATACCGGCTGGATCATTCTGTTTGCGGATGACCCGCAGATGGTCTACGACTTCAATCTGATTGCCTTAAAACTTGCCGAAAAAGTGAATCTCCCGGTTGTCGTTGCCTTTGACGGTTTCTTTACCAGCCATCAGAAACAAAAATGCATGGTCTTTTCTGAAGATGAAACCGTACAGCACTTTATCGGGAAAAAACTCTCCTGTGACAATCCCGAAATCTCCGCTTTTGCCGGAAATGACTCCACCGGGGAGAATCGTTTTTACAGTGTACTCGACCTGAATCACCCGGTCTCTGTCGGCTCCTATATGAATGAACCGGATATCATCAACAACAAATATCAGCTTTTTCTCGCCATGGAAGAAACACGAAAAAAACTTCCCATACTGTTTGATGAATTCGCCTCCCTCTCCGGAAGAATGCACACTTTTTGCCGCGGATATATGTGTGAAGATGCAGATATTATCCTTTTTCTGCTCGGTTCCTCTTTTCACCCCGCCACAGTTGCAGCAGATACGCTGCGCAAAGAGGGCATCCGCGCTGGCGTCGTCACATTAAATGTGCTTCGTCCATTTCCATCTGACGAATTACGCCATCTCTGTATGCATGCAAAGACGATCGTTGCCGCAGACCGTCAGGACAGCTACGGCGCCGGCGGCGGAAATATGTCCTTAGAACTGCGCGCCGCCCTGCAGGATATCACGGATTCCACACACCCGATCCGGGTACTGACCCGCATTTACGGACTTGGCGGGAAGGATTTTTTTGTGGAGGATGCTGTTGCGCTGTTTCGTGAAGGACTTTCGCCTGATGCCAAAGCTTTTGATTACTATGGCATCACACCGGGTACGACAGAAAATTGCCCACAGCCACAGTATTATGCACCCCTCACCAAAGATCGCCAGTCCCCCGGTGTCACAACCTGCACTTTCGATCCTGCAACCGGAAAAATGCTTGTAAAAGGTGGATTGATCAAAGACGCCACCGCCATGCCCAAGCGGATCGCCCCGGGAATCGGAACCTGTCCCGGCTGTGGTATACCGGTCAACTTAAATCTGCTGTTAAAAGGGATCGAAGGAAATGTGGTCTTTCTGTTCCAGACCGGCTGCGGCATGGTGACAACCACTGCCTACCCAAAAACGGCATTCCGCATCCCATATATCCACAACCTGTTTCAAAATGGAGCTGCTACTTTAAGCGGTCTGGTTGAAGTATTTGAGGAACGGCAAAAACGCGGGGAATATCCCAAAGGCGAGATCACATTTATCATGGCAAGTGGTGACGGCGGCATGGATATCGGCATGGGTTCTGCACTCGGAACGGCACTGCGCGGACATCATCTGCTCTTATTTGAATATGACAACGGCGGATATATGAACACCGGTTACCAGCTTTCCTACTCTACCCCGATGGGTGCGAAAAGCTCCACCTCCCACCTCGGAAAAACACAGTACGGAAAGACCTTTTTCCACAAAGACATGCCCCAGATCATGGCCGCGACCCACCTCCCCTATGTGGCAACCGTCGCCGAGTCGAACCCACATGATTTTATCAAAAAGGCTGCAAAAGCAGCTGCCTATGCAAGGGAATTCGGCACCGCCTATGTAAAAGCGCTCTCCGCCTGCCCGCTCAACTGGAATGACCGTCCAGACACAGAACGAAAAGTCATTGCTGCCGCCGTAGACTGCTGTTATTTTCCGCTCTATGAAATCGAACGCGGCATCACATCACTGAGCTATGATCCAAAAAAATCGCATAAAAAAATCCCCGTCACGGAATGGTTTTCCATGATGGGGCGCACGAAACATCTTGCCACCGAAGAATATAAATCGGTTGCAGACCAGATTCAGGCAGAAGTCGACAGACGCTATGAACGCCTGGCAGCATGTGCCGAACATCCGCTATTGTAATTTTTACGTCAACGATTTGACCACCGACACAATTCCTGCGATTACAAGCAGTATCAGTGCAATATAAACCAGTCCTGAAACAAATAACCCGATCAAAAACAACGGGAAGATAATGATCGTAAGTAAAACTTTTAAGATCCCCCAGGATGCCTTGAAAGCAAACAGGATCAATTTTCCAAATACGGCAAACATTAAAATAATAAACAATGCTGTTAACATAGTCTTTTCTCCTTATCATGCAGATTTTTCATACAGTGATTAATTCTATGTTAACAGTTGTCTGTCTAATGTCAAGTACCTGCTTTAACCTCTGCGAAACCATGCTTTCATCACATCAAAAATCTGAACCAGTTCCTCTTCCTCTATAATGTAAGGAACCATGGAATACATGTACTTTAAGAACGGACGGCAAAAGACTCCTCTCTCATATGCAAACTGCTGGAATCCTTCAAGGGCTGCTCCATCGTGCACTTCCACACAGGTACAGCCGCCCATAATACGCACTTCTTTGATCCTCGGATCCGTAAATCCGTCCATCTCACGGTGTGAGATTTCTTCGATGCGTTTGATCTTCCCCATATAATCTTCCCGCTCGAAAATTTCGATTCCTTTGAGTGCCACGGCACAGGCAAGTGCATTTCCCATAAAGGTCGGTCCGTGCATCAGTGCATGACGGTCATTATCGCTGTAAAATGCATCAAATACCTTGTGGTTTGCCACTGTCACCGCATGACCGATATAACCTCCGGTCAGTGCCTTTCCGAGCACTAAGATATCCGGCAGTACCAGATCAGCCACAAAACGGTTGCCGGTTCTTCCAAATCCCGTTGCAACCTCATCAAAGATCAAAAGTACATCATACGCATCACACAATTCGCGTGCGCGTTTCAGGAAAGAAATATCATACATCCGCATTCCGCCTGCGCCCTGCAGCAGCGGTTCCACGATAAAACAGTTCAATTCGTCATGATATTTCTCAAATGCCTCCTCCAGTGCCGCGATTTCGGTCGGTATATGGACCACACCCGTTTTTTCTTCAAATGCGAAATGATAATCCTCATCATCCCCCACTTCCATCGCCTTAAACGTATCCCCGTGGTAAGCATGCTCTAATGCAAGCACAAGCGGACGTTTTCTGCCCTGATTTGTATTGTACTGTAATGCCATCTTTAAGGAGACTTCCACCGCAACACTTCCGGAATCCGAGAAAAAGCAGTAATCCAAATCTCCCGGTAAATACTCCTGCAATTTATCCGAAAGCTTCTGCACCGGCTCATGTGTCAGTCCGCCAAGCATGACATGGCAGAAATGATCCGCCTGCTCTTTGATGGCAGCCGTCAGTTCCGGGTGTTTATAGCCATGGATCATGCACCACCAGGACGATACCGAATCGATCAGTTTCTGATCTTTCGTATAAAGATAAACACCCTCGGCATCTAAAATTTTATAAGGTTCCCGCATTGTTTTCATCTGTTCGTAAGGATACCAGATCATATTTTTACTCCTCTTTTATTCTGTTCTCAACTACTTAACAGTCTGCTGCCAGATAGCTGCAAAATTTCATACATATCAACTTTACTCATATAATCCCGCAAGTGCTTCCACATCCATCTTAAGCTCCGTGTCCCCGTCCTGTACCTTCGCAAGTGTCGGCAGTCCGGTCATATATTCGCACATAAAGATGTTATCGTCCTCCATCACATCCCCCGGATGATAATGGTTGAATATGATTCCCTTTAACGGCAAATGATGTGCCTTCATATACTCTGCCGTCAGCACAACACTATTGATCGTGCCAAGCCCGGCATCTGCGATCAGGATACTGGAAAGTCCAAGCTCCGACACCACATCTTCAAGCTGGATCTTTGCCTCATCAAAACAGATCGGGCACAAAATACCGCCGCTGCCCTCCACAGTCACATAATCATATTTATCACATACGGCCTTGTATCCATCTTTTACCACAGCCATCTCCACCGGATGTCCCTCGATCCGTGAGGCAAGGTGCGGCGAATATGCATGTTCATATACATAAGGACACATTTCCTCAAGCGGCTGTGTAATCCCCGATATTTTCTGCACAAACAGGGCATCTCCGGGGATCAGTGAGCCGTCTGCCCTGCGGTCATTTCCACTCATTGCCGCTTTATAATATGCCGCTGACTTTCCCTCTTCTGCCAGCTTTTTTACGATCAGCCCGGTCACATAAGTTTTTCCGATATCCGTCCCGGTACCCGTGATAAATAAAGCTTTGCTCATATCCATCCTCTTTTCTGTATTCTTTCCTTCCACATAACAAGGACATTTCTTTTCCATATGACGATTCTTACTATGCCTCTGACTTTTCTTCTTTCCAGTACTCCGGTGTCACATCACGGCCTAAATCTTCTAACAGCCGTCTGTCGCTGCGGATCGTTGCGCATGCCACCGTCGTCAGCATATTTCCGGTAATGGATGCGGATGCTCCTGCCTGGAATGCACTCTCCCCATCGTTTGTCAAAAGTGCTCTTCCCGCAGCAAGACGGATATTGGCATCCGGGTTGATATAACGGAAAAATGCGATCGTGCGCAAAATATCAGCCTCTGACAGTCTTGGCAGATGTTCTAACGGTGTTCCCGGTATCGGCATCAGCGCATTGATCGGAATCGAGTCGATTCCAAGCTCTGCAAGACTGACCGCCATATCCAGTCTGTCCTCCCACGTTTCTCCCATGCCGATGATTCCGCCGGAGCAGGCGCACATTCCCTCTGCCTTTACTTTTTTCAATGTCTCGATCTTCATGTCATAGGTATGTGTCGTGCAGATGTTTGGAAAATTGCGTCTGGATGTCTCAATATTGTGGTGATAACTGGTGACACCTGCCTCGTGCAGTCTGTGCAGCTGTTCTGCAGAAAGAAATCCCATGGAGGCACACAGATCGATCTTACACTCTTTTTTCATCGTCTCATATGCATGGAGCGCCTTGTCAAATTCCTCTCCCGTCAGTGCTCTTCCCGCTGTAACGATAGAAAAACGATCAACGCCTTCCCGCTCATTCATTTTGCATGCTGCCAGAATATCTTCCTCCGGAAGGAAATCATACTCCTCACAGTTTGTATGATGGTGCGCCGACTGTGCACAGTATTTGCAGTCCTCCGGGCATCTTCCGCTGCGCCCGTTGATAATTGAACACAGATCTACTTTATCCCCGATCCGTGCTTCCCTGATCTTATCTGCTCCTTCACAGAGCTCCTCAAGATCACAGGTCAGGAAAAATGAAAGGTCATCTTCCCTTGTGATTCTTCTTCCGTTAATAATTTCTTCCGCTAATGTAAATGCATTCATTTCTTTTTCTCCCGCTTATCTTTCAGATACTGCGCATAATCCCAACGCAGATCCATGTATTTGTATCTCATGAACCATATCTGCTGCAACATCTTTAAGATCTTACCCGCACTGCCTCATAAGCAAGCACCGGTCTGACACGCTTTGCCACCACTGCCCCAAGAATACTTAAGGCAATGTCCCCCGGCACCGCTAAAACAAAGCAGTACAAAAACAGTGGTCCTGCCGCAATCGGCGTATTAATCACAAAATTACAGATGATATAGTAATAAATCATACCGACTGCATAGACACAAAACAGTCCTGCCAGATTTGCCAGAAGGTACCGTGCAATGGTCTTTTTTTCCATATGTTCCGCAATCCATCCAGTCACAAATGTACCCACTGCAAATCCGATGATATATCCAAAACTGGGTTTAAACACATACCACAGTCCGCCGCC
>ENA-USUM01000484-USUM01000484.1-human-gut-metagenome-genome-assembly--contig:-NODE-484-length-23205-cov-75.228597_pt1 | contig 23205 bp, 15 predicted proteins | sample MGYA00250063_ERZ773402 | MGnify/ENA primary metagenome ERZ773402 (study PRJEB29103, sample SAMN06112030) | human gut metagenome | biome: human gut; feature: ankylosing spondylitis patient; material...
GTGTTTTTAATAATATTACTTATCAGAGTAAAGAGCGATATGCTTATTGCGGCAGCCCCATAAAAACGCTCCTCTGTACATGTGAAGTGGGATTTGGTAGAATAAGGGATATGAAAAATGATGCTTGACAAGAAGAAAATAGTTAGGATAAACTAATTCGGCGGATAAAAGGAGCGGGGAGACAAATGAAGCTGTTTCGGGGAGCGGTAGATACGATAAAAAGAGTGTACCGGTATGAGAAGACAACCGGCATGGATGTTGGGGCACTGCAGGGGGTCATGCTGATCTTTGCGGTGGTGTTGTTTCTGATTGACATTGAGAATTTCCGGCTGGGAAAGTATGTCATCGGAATTGTGACACTGGTCGTGGGAATTGTGAGCGTGACGGCGGTGTTTGTAATCCGGCGGTTCCAGAAGGTGGTTCTCGTGTGTCGGATTGCGGTCTTTTTGTTCCTGCTGCTGGCGGCTGCCATTCTGTACGCGGGTGCAAATGACGGTTTTTCCCTGCTGTGGTATCTGCTGCTGCCTGTTATCACTTTGGTTCCGCTTGGAATGCCGTTTGGGGCACCGGTTTGTATCGGATTCGGCCTGTGGATCATGGCGTTTTTCTGGACGCCGCTTACGGATATATTAATGTACGATTATCCGAGGGATTATAGGGTGTTCTACCCGATTTTTTACTGGGGATTCTGCCTGATGGTTGTAACGATGGATATTTTTTACAAGAATTATCAGATCCGGCAGCACCAGAATGAGGAAAATCTGGAGAACGAGGTGCAGGAAGCAGTCGCCGGGACGAAGAATCTGATGCTGCACTCGGTGACGGCGATCAGCCAGTTGATTGATGCCAAGGATCGTTATACGAGAGAACATTCCCAGCGTGTGGCGGAGTATTCCAGACTCATCGCGGATTATATGCAGGGTGGTCATGCGACAGGGGAGGAACTGGAGCTGATCTACCGCAGTGGTCTGCTTCATGACATCGGCAAGATTGCGGTGCCGGATGCAGTCTTAAATAAGCCTGAGCGTCTGACGGATGAAGAGTACGAGGTGATGAAAAAGCACACGATCTGGGGAAGAGAAATTTTGTCCGGGCTGGAGTTTTTGCCGCAGGCGGATCTGGGAGCAACCTACCATCATGAGCGGTACGACGGCAGCGGCTATCCTTACGGCATGCACGGGGAGGAACTTCCGGAGATGGTGCGCATTATCAGCGCAGCGGATGCACTGGATGCGATGAATTCTAACCGCTGTTACCGAAAGCACTGTGACAGGGATTACATTATCGGCGAATTCCGAAAGGGAGCCGGGAAACAGTTTGATGCCGGAGTGGCGCAGGCGGTTGTTGCACTGATCGAGGAAGGCAGGATTACGGTATAAGAGATGAAGAGCGCAGAGACAAAAGCAAAGAGAAATAGAGACAATTTCTGGAATACGGTCAGTATTCCCTATGAGGATCGGGAACTGGCTCTCTGGATGAAAATTATATTCGGATTCATCTGGGCAATCAGTATTTTAAACGGCATTCTTTACGGTGCGCCGGTGTCCTATCTGCTTGCAATGGGGATGATGGTGGCATTGCTTGCCGGCAATATTGCGGTCTGTCGGAGGCATTACCGCAGATGGATCGATGTGGTGACATTCACGTTGCTCAGCATTCCGATTTTTTATGTGTATTACCACGCGAGCATTGGGTACTTCAGTGTATTGTTCCCGATGCTGTTTTCCTGCGGAATTGTATTTATCTTAGGAATCCGCAACAGTTTTGTCATCAATCTGTTCTATCTTGCGGCGGTGATTTTGTGCTTCCGGTTCGACCTGAATGCTTCCGCGGAAGATATCTACGGGGAGAATGTGGCACTGCGTTTTCCTTATCTGTATGTGTGCTTTGTGTTCATGGCATATCTGTTAATGTACTCCATCCAGCATTACTGGGTGGAGAAGCGCAGAAGACAGGAAAAGCTGGAGCAGCGCGTACATGAGGAAAAGAAAAAGCTTCAGGGAATGTCCATGCGTGTGATGAATGCGATGTGCCGCGCGCTGGGCGCGAAGATTCCCGGTGAGGAGGAACACTGCAGGCAGGTGGCGGAATACGCAAAAGAGATTGCAAAAAGACTGGATCTTCCGGAGGATATGGTGTCCGGGGCTTATCAGGCAGGTCTTCTGCACGAGATTGGAATGATCGGCATTCCAGACGAACTGATCCAGAGACGGAACCTGACGGATGAGGAGTACGGTGTGTTCCAGACTTATGTGAAGATGGGCTATGATATGATCAGCGAACTGCAGGTGGCGGATACAATCGCGGAGGCCGTGTATTATCATCGGGAGAACTACGATGGCAGCGGCTATCTGGCGGGAAAGCGCGGCAGTGAGATACCGGTGCTCGCGCAGATCCTCGCGGTGGCGGACTATGCGGACCGCCATCTGCGCTGGGGCGAGAGTACGGAAATGGTGAGAGGCAAGATAAAGGAGCGGGAAAATACAAGGTTTGAACCAAAGTGCGCCGGGATAATGGAACAGATTTTAAAGGAGAGAAGTGAGGACTAGGGAATGGAGAAAATGACGGCGCAGGAGATAGAACAGAAGCGTGCGGGGGAGAAAGAGACCGTGGATTGCATGATCGGCATCTACTGCCGCGGAGTGCACGGGACGAAGCGGGGAGAACTCTGCGAGGCGTGCCGCCAGCTGCAGGCGTACGCCGATCTTCGCACGGAAAAATGCCCGTTTATGGAGACGAAGACGTTCTGCAGTGCCTGTAAGGTGCACTGTTATTCGAAGGAGATGCAGGAGAAAATCCGTGAAGTGATGAAGTATGCGGGACCAAGGATGTTGTTTGTGCATCCGCTGCTTGCCATCCGGCATGTGCATATTACACTTCGGAATAAGAAAAAGCAGAAAGAGATCAGTACAAGGGAAAAGGGAGAGAAACATGTTTCATAAAAGACTGTTAAAGGAATTTTCCGATAACCGGAAATACGTGGCGGGAATGGTTATCATGCAGTGGGCGGCGCTTCTTGCCAATGTGGCGCTTATGTATGTGCTGGCAGCGTATGTCGGGAGAATATCCGGAATTGTAAAAGGGGAGAGCCTCACGACCTCCCCGTCCGACGGAGTGCTGCTTATCGTATTTGCGGCGGCGCTTTTTGTGCGGATCGCGGCGACGAGTGCGGCAAACCGGATGTCCTATCTTGCGTCCACGCAGGTGAAGCGCAGACTGCGCGACCGGATCTATGAGAAGATGATGGAGTTCGGGGCGGCTTACCGGGAGGCGGTGGCGACCTCGGAGGCGGTGCAGATCGCGACGGAGGGAGTGGATCAGCTTGAGATCTACTTCGGAAAATATGTGCCGCAGTTTTTTTACAGCATGCTGGCACCGCTGACCTTGTTTGTGATTGTTGGCACCATGAGTATCAAGGTGGCGGCAGTGCTGCTGCTCTGCGTACCGCTCATTCCGGTGTCGATTGTGGCGGTACAGAAGTTTGCCAAGAAGCTGCTGGCAAAATACTGGGGAACCTACACGGAACTCGGCGATTCCTTTCTGGAAAATCTGCAGGGACTTGTCACGTTAAAGATTTATCAGGCGGACGGGCGCTACGCGAAAAAGATGGACGAGGAGGCGGAAAAGTTCCGCAAAGTGACCATGCGTGTACTCATCATGCAGTTGAATTCGATCAGCGTGATGGATCTGGTTGCCTACGGCGGAGCGGCGCTCGGCATCATCTTAAGCGTGCTTGAATACCGGGCGGGTGCGGTCACGTTTGCGGAGTGCTTTTTTATCATTATGATCTCGGCGGAGTTTTTCCTTCCGCTGCGTCTGCTCGGCTCCTTCTTTCATATTGCGATGAATGGAAATGCCGCTGCGGACAAGATTTTCCGGTTTTTGGATACGTCGGTGCCACAGCATGGTACTGTGCAGAAAACGCAGGGCAATGAGATCTGTTTTTCCCATGTGGACTTTGCTTACACACTGGATGCCCCGGTGCTGCGCGATGTGGATTTCTCCGTGCCGGGCGGGAGTTTTGTCGCGCTGGTCGGTGAATCGGGTTGTGGAAAAAGTACGGTCGCATCGCTTGTGATGGGGGAAAACCGTCCAAAAGAGGGCGGCAGTGTTACGATCGGTGGAGTGCCGGTCACAGAGCTTACGGCGGAGGCACTTTACCGGAAGGTGACAAGAGTGCGCCATGACAGCTATCTCTTTGCGGGAACCGTGGAGGACAACCTTCGGATGGGAAAGGCAGATGCCACGCAGAAAGAGATGGAGGACGTGCTTTTGAGAGTGGATCTGCTTCAGACGATCCGGGAGAAAGGCGGACTTTCCATGCAGCTTGAGGAGCGCGCGGCAAACCTTTCCGGCGGGCAGAAGCAGCGTCTGGTGCTGGCGCGGGCGCTGCTGCATGACAGCGATATCTATATTTTTGACGAGGCGACATCCAACATTGACGTGGAGAGTGAGAACCGGATTATGGAAGTCGTCCGCGGGCTTGCCCGTGAAAAGACGGTGCTTCTGATCTCACACCGCCTTGCCAATGTCACAGTGGCGGATGAGATCTTCGTGCTGCAGGCGGGGACGGAAGGGATCGCAGAGCACGGCACGCATCAGGAGCTGATGCAGCGGCAGGGATATTACTGCAGGCTGTATGAGGCGCAGCAGGAACTGGAATCCTATGCGGGCACACAGCAGAAGGAGGTGACGGTGTAATGAAGCAGAACAAAGACAATCAAAATAAAAAGCAGAGAAGCGGATTTGCCGTCATGTGCGGGCTGATCGGGATGATAAAGCCGCTGCTTGGCATCATGTGTCTGGCAATTCTGATGGGCTGTGCGGGCAATCTGATGGCGACGTTTTTAACAATCCTCGGAGGCTATGCACTGCTTACCGTGACCGGTGTATACAGTGGAATGAGGCTTTCCGTGATCTTTACGCTGCTGGTCTGCTTCGCGGTGGCGCGCGGAATCCTGCGTTACGCAGAGCAGGCGAGCAATCATTATATCGCGTTTAAACTTTTAGCGCGCATCCGGCATCAGGTGTTTGATTCCCTGCGCAGACTGGCACCGGCCAAGTTGGACGGCGCGAAAAAGGGCAACCTGATCTCGATTATCACCAGCGATATCGAACTTCTCGAGGTGTTTTATGCACACACGATCTCGCCGATCGCAATCGCGGTCATCACATCGGTGGTTATGACGATCTTCTTAGGAAGGATACATCCCGTTTTCGGAGTGCTGGCACTTTTCTTCTATGTGCTTGTCGGAGCCGTGATTCCGGTTGTCAACGGACGGATCGGAGCTGCCGGCGGCAAGGAATACCGGGAGGCATTCGGCGCTTTGAATACCTGTGTGCTGGACAACCTTTACGGCCTTGAGGAGACGCTGCAGTACGGACAGCAGGAGGCACGCATCGCTAAGATGGCGGAGCAGACCGGACATCTGGAGACGGTCAACGGCGCATTAAAGCGGGGGGAGAACTTACAGCGCGTGATCACCGACGGTGTGATTCTCTTTGCGGGTGTGCTTGCGGCGCTCGTGGGTGGAACGCTTGCAGAAAACGGCAGCATCCCGGGAAGCGGGGCGGTGATTGCGGTGATCGCGCTCGCAAGCTCCTTCGGACCGACAGCAGCACTCTCGGCGCTGTCAAATAATTTAAACCACACCTTGGCGAGCGGAAACCGTGTGCTGGATATCCTGGAGGAAAAACCGCTCGTGGAGGAAGTGACCGGAAAAGAGGAGACGTGCGGTCAGAATATACACTGCGACCATGTGTCCTTTGCCTACGCGAACACGCAGGAGAGCGGGGAAGAAGACGGACGCGGCGTGCTGCGGGATTTTACGGCGGATTTTACGGAAAAGCGGATTCACGGCATTCTCGGAAAGAGCGGCTGCGGAAAATCGACCCTGTTGAAGCTTCTGATGCGGTTCTACGAGCCGGATGAGGGAGTGATTGCCTACGACGGAACAAAGATCGGAGAGATCAATACAGCGGCGCTGCGCGGCGGTATCTCCTATGTGACGCAGGAGACGTTTTTGTTCCATGACACGGTGGCGGAGAACCTTAAGGTGGCAAAAGAGGATGCCACAGAGGAGGAGCTGGAGCGGGCGGCGCGGGCGGCGTCCATCCATGATCTTATCATGAGTCTGCCGGACGGTTATGAGACGAAGATCGCGGAGCTGGGGAGCTCCCTGTCGGGAGGAGAGCGGCAGCGTCTCGGAATTGCGCGCGCCTTTCTGCACGATGCAGACATCCTGTTCCTCGATGAACCGACCAGCAACATTGACAGCTTAAACGAGGGTATGATTCTGCGCAGCCTGAAAGAGGAATGTGCGGACAAAACGATTCTGATGGTGTCACACCGGAAGTCCACGATGGGCATTGCGGACGACGTGCTGGAAATGTATGGGGCAGCGCACCACTTATCTGTTCTCCGCACGCCAGTCCTACCTGCAACTTTTGTTCAAGGCTTTGGGACTGCCCTTCCTGCCCAATTTCATTGACGGACAATTCAAAACAAAAACCCGTTTCAACGAGCACAGCGAGCTGACCCTGCTTGGTCTTGCAGGCATTGACAAGATGAAACTGAATACCGATGAAAAAGGAGAAGATGCCGAATATCTGCTCAGCTATCTCCCCACTATCCATCAGGAAACATTCACTCTCGGAGCCTCTTACAGACACTACAATGGAAGGCACGTACAATCCCTTATACTGAGCCATAACTACCTGAACAACCGCAATCTGAAATACCGCAACAACGATGACTCTTCCGAAGACAACCTGACCCTGCGCCTACGCTCCACAGAACAAAAGACCACCCTGCGTTTCGAAAACCAAACGCGCTTGGGAGCATGGACCCTAAAAGAAGGAGCAGAACTGAACAACTCCATCTATACAAACCACAGCAGGCAAAGACTATACGGCAGTCATTCGGGTACGCTTTCCATCTACGAAACCTCACTCGACATCTTCGGCTGGGGGGCTTTCTTCTCTTCCAACTATACCACCGCCGACAAGCGTCTGGCCCTTTCTGCCGGTATCCGTATGGATGGCAACACTTACAACCGAAAGATGCGGCAGCTATGGAAACAGTTCTCCCCACGCCTCTCTGCATCCTACAAACTCTCGGAACAATGGACCCTGAGCGGAAGTACCGGCCTCTACCACCAATTGCCTCCCTACACCGCTTTGGGATATAAAGACAATGAAGGGCAATATCTCAACAAAAACTTGAAGTACATGCAGGTCTTTGAAAGCAGCCTCGGTCTGGACTGGCACCTGCAAGACCGGTTCATGGTTTCTGCAGAAGGTTTCTTCAAGCGTTACAGCCGTATGCCACTTTCCCTCCAAGACAACATTCCGTTGGCATGCAAAGGAAACGATTACGGTGTCACCGGCAACGAAGCACTCGCCCCTACAGCCAGCGGCAGGGCCTACGGACTGGAAACCATGTTCCGCTGGCAGGCATCCGGCAAGTTCAATCTCGTATCCTCCTTCACCTTATACCGCAGCGAATACCGCAACCGTCCAGATGGAGACTTCATTCCATCTGCCTGGGACAACCGTTTCATACTCAACATGAGCGGTACATACAACCTGCCCCGGCGCTGGAGCATAGGAGGCAAGCTAAGCTATATAGGCGGCAGCCCCTACACTCCCTATGATGAAGACAAATCATCACTCGTAGAAGCATGGGATGCCAAAGGACAGCCCTACTACGACTATGCGTACTATAATACCGGGCGGCTTCCCAACTTTGCCCAGTTAGACTTGCGTGTGGACAAGTCCTTCTACTTCCATCACTGCATGATAGGAATCTATCTGGACATACAGAATATCACCGGCAACAAACTGAAGCAACCGGATGTGATAATGAGTACGGGCATCATCGAAAATCCGTCTGCTCCTGTTACCGAACAGCACTATAAAATGAAATACCTCAAGCAGGAAAGCGGCACTATCCTGCCTACTTTAGGTATAACTGTCGAGTTTTAGCAAATAGCCGCCATAAAAACTATTTTCCCTATAAAAGTTTGCTTTCTATATATAAACCCTTATATTTGCACAATTTTCAACCAAATGTGCAATTAATATCATGGAACAAAGTTTTATCGCCTATATAGAGAATAGCATAAAGGAAAATTGGGATTTAGACGCTCTGACCGACTATAAGGGAGCAACCCTACAATATAAGGACGTAGCCCGCAAAATAGAAAAGCTGCATATCATTTTCGAGGCAAGCGGCATCAAGAAAGGCGATAAGATTGCCGTCTGTGGCCGCAACAGTTCCCACTGGGGCGTAACGTTCCTCGCAACATTGACCTACGGTGCGGTAATCGTCCCCATCCTTCACGAGTTCAAGGCAGACAATGTACACAACATCGTGAACCATTCCGAAGCCAAACTGCTTTTCGTAGGCGACCAGGTTTGGGAAAACCTCAACGAAAGTGCCATGCCGCTGCTGGAGGGCATCATGATGATGGCAGACTTCTACATTCTTGTCTCCCGTAGCGAAAAGTTGGACTATGCCCGCGAACATCTCAACGAAATGTTCGGTAAGAAATACCCCAAGAACTTCCGCAAGGAGCATGTCAGTTATCACAAGGACCAGCCCGACGAACTGGCGGTCATCAACTATACATCCGGCACCACCAGTTACTCCAAAGGAGTGATGCTGCCCTACCGCAGCCTTTGGTCAAACACCACTTTTGCTTTCGAAGTATTGCCGCTGAAAGCCGGTGACAAGATTGTCTCCATGCTGCCAATGGCACATATGTACGGACTTGCATTCGAGTTTCTGTATGAATTCGCCGTAGGTTGCCACATATTCTTCCTCACTCGTATGCCCAGCCCCAAAATCATTTTCCAGGCTTTCACCGAAGTGAAGCCTAACCTGATTGTGGCTGTTCCGCTCATTATCGAAAAGATTATAAAGAAGAGCGTACTGCCCAAGCTGGAAACTCCTGCCATGAAGCTGTTGCTGAAAGTACCCATCATCAATGACAAGATAAAGGCGACCGTACGCGAACAAATGATTCAAGCCTTTGGCGGAAACTTTGCAGAAATCATTGTAGGAGGAGCTGCCTTCAACCAGGAAGTGGAGCAGTTCTTAAAGATGATAGATTTCCCCTATACGGTAGGCTATGGAATGACGGAATGCGGCCCCATCATCTGTTACGAGGATTGGACCCGCTTCAAACCCGGTTCTTGCGGAAAGGCCGCACCGCGTATGGAGGTGAAAATCCTATCATCCGATCCCGAAAACATTCCGGGAGAGATTGTCTGCCGTGGTCCCAATGTCATGCTGGGTTACTACAAGAACGACGAGGCCACCGTACAGGTACTCGACAAAGACGGCTGGCTGCACACCGGAGACCTTGCCCTGATGGATGCCGAAGGCAACGTAAGCATCAAGGGACGCAGCAAGAACATGCTCCTTGGTCCGAGCGGTCAGAATATCTACCCGGAAGAGATAGAAGACAAACTGAACAATATGCCGTATGTAGCCGAAAGCATCATCGTGCAGCAGAATGAGAAACTGGTAGGTCTGGTTTACCCCGACTTCGATGATGCCTTTGCCCATGGGCTGAACAATGACGACATCGAACGCGTCATGGAGGAAAACCGTGTGGCACTGAATGCAGAACTGCCCGCATACAGCCAGATATTCAAAATGAAAATCTATCCTGAAGAATTTGAAAAAACGCCGAAGAAATCTATCAAACGCTTCTTGTATCAGGAGGCCAAAGGATAATGTAAAAAAACAATTAAACTACAACCTATCTAACCCTTTCTAAATTATTATCTAAATGAGAAACGAATTATTATTATCCGCCATGCTTCCGATATGCGGAATGGCGGGAGAAGCGTATGGCATGCCGCCTGGGGATGCCGTACCTGCTCCAAAAGAGCAGCCAAACATCATTCTGTTCCTAGTGGATGACATGGGATGGCAAGACACGTCCCTCCCCTTTTGGACACAGCGTACCAAGTACAACGATACGTACCATACTCCCAACATGGAACGGATGGCTACACAAGGCAAAATGTTTACGCAGGCCTATGCATGCAGCATCAGTTCACCTACGCGTGTCAGCCTTTTTACGGGAATGAATGCTGCCAGGCATCGAGTCACCAGTTGGACCCTCCGTAAGAACACTACCCATGAACAACCCGACTCGGTCATGATTTATCCGGAATGGAACGTTAACGGCATTTGTCAAGAGCCTGGCGTGGAACGGACCACACAAGTCACCTCCCTGGCCGAAGTACTCAAAGACCATGGCTATCACACCATTCATTGCGGAAAAGCCCACTTTGGTGCTGAAGGCACTCCCGGAGCCGACCCGTTGAAAATGGGGTTTGAAGTGAACATAGCCGGACATGCTGCCGGTTCACCTGCCAGCTACTATGGCAAGGAGAATTTCGGCAACAAAACAGACGGTAAAAGCCCGCTGGCTGCCGTACCCGGTCTGGAGAAATATCATGGAACCGACACTTTCCTAAGTGAAGCCCTTACCATAGAGGCCATGAAGGCACTGGACGATGCACAGCAGACTGACAAGCCATTCTTTCTATACATGGCACACTATGCCATCCATACCCCTATACAACCTGACATGCGTTTCTACCAGAAGTACCTGGACAAAGGCCTTCCTCCGGTAGAAGCCGCCTATGCTACTCTCATTGAGGGTATGGACAAAAGTCTGGGAGACATCATGGACTATCTGGACAAGAACAACCTGACGGAAAACACTATCCTCATCTTCATGTCCGACAATGGCGGTTTGGCGGCCCATACCCGCGCCGGACAACTGCATGTCCAGAACTATCCGCTCAATAGTGGTAAAGGTTCCGCCTACGAAGGAGGCATACGTGAACCGATGATTGTCCGCTGGCCGGGCATCGTAGCGCCCCAAACCCAATGCGACCATTACCTGATGATAGAGGACTTCTTCCCCACCATCCTTGAGATGGCAGGCGTAGACAACTATACAACCGTACAGCAACGCGACGGCATCAGTTTCATGCCATTGCTCACCGGAAAAGGTAAAATGAAAGACCGTGATATCTACTGGCATTATCCCAATAGCTGGGGTCCTTCCGGCCCGGGCATCGGAGCCACTTGCTCCATCCGTTCGGGCGAGTGGAAGCTGGTGTATTATTTCGGTGACGGTAGACGGGAACTTTTCAACATCCCCGCCGACATCAGTGAAAAACATGATATGGCCCGAGAGAAGCCTGAAGTTGTCAAAGAGTTGTCACGGAAATTAAGTAATTACCTCCGGTCTGTGGATGCGCAGCGCCCTCTGTTGCGTGCCACCCGCCAACCAGCTCCCTGGCCGGACGAAATATAGAAAAAAAGTATGAAACGAAACCTTTCCCTCCTCCTTGTGTCCCTGCTTCTTGCAGGGACAGCTCTTGCCCAAGAACATAATCCGGGCAGCGTACAGCCGGATACGATTCAGAAATCCTCCGAAAAATCTTTCCGGAAACAACGCTCTCCACGAACAGACCATGGCCCGGTAGGTATCAATATCTCCTTATGGAAAAACATCTCCACACAGCGGACTGATACCATAGGAAGCACCTGCTTCAATCTGGGTGTGTTCTCCTCCATGAACCGTCTGAATGGCCTCGGCATGAATATTCTTGGCAGTGTAACCGGCAGGGATGTGAACGGTGTACAGATGGCAGGTCTGTCAAATATGGTGGGGGGAAGCATGCGAGGCATGCAGATAGCAGGAATTACCAACATCAATGGCAACAACTTTATCGGAGTATCCGTTTCGGGACTGGTAGGTATCACCGGAAACCATGCGCAAGGCGTCATCATTTCCGGTCTGGCAAACATCAGTGGGGACTATAATCGTGGCGCCTCCATAGGCGGCTTGTTGAATATCAGCGGAGAAGGTGCTTCCGGCATACACTTTGCCGGACTCGCCAATATTTCCGGTGGAAATTTCAAAGGATTTTCAGGGGCCGGCCTGCTAAGTGTAATCGGTGAAGACTTGAATGGCATGCAGATGTCCGCCCTTACCAACATCACCGCCGGAGATATGACCGGTGTTCAGGTTTCCGGCCTGGGCAATGTGGTGGGTGGTACAGCCCGAGGATTACAAATAGGCGCTGCCAATATGGCCATACGTGCCAAAGGGCTTCAAATAGGTCTATTCAACTACTACAAAGAAAAATTAGATGGTTTCCAGTTGGGATTAGTCAATGCCAATCCCCAAACAAAAGTTCAACTGATGTTTTTCGGTGGTAATGCCACCAAGCTGAATGTAGGTGCCCGTTTCAAGAACCGGCTCTTCTATACCATCCTCGGTGGCGGTACCCATTATCTGGATTTTGGCGATAAGTTTTCCGCTGCCCTCTTCTACCGTGCCGGTCTTGAATTACCGCTCTACAAACAGCTGTTCATCAGCGGAGATCTGGGATACCAACATATAGAAACCTTCAAGAACAAGGACTACGGCATTCCGGCACGTCTCTATGCCCTCCAGGCACGTGTCAATCTGGAATACCACCTGACCGACCGCTTTGGCATATTCCTCACCGGCGGTTATGGCGGCAGCCGCTACTACACCCAAGGGAAAACCTATGACAAAGGCATCATTGTAGAGGGCGGGGTGACGATACTGAAATTATAAATTATTGTTTCTCCTTAATCAGCCCCGTCCTATACGCCACCAGCAGTTTCATCAAATCCTGAATCTGCGTAACGAGTTCACTTCCTTTATCCGTATCCTTCACCATCATACGCTGCGAATTGAATTCGACAACCAGGGTTGTAGACTTGATGTCTTGTCCTTCTTCAATGGCTTTCTGACGGCTCTGGAACGGCTCATGCTGCACCAACTGCAAGCCGTGGGAATGATATACCAGCGTATATCCCGCAATTCCCGTTTCCGGCTGATAGGCTTTTGAAAAACCACCGTCAATCACCAGCAGCTTACCATCCGCTTTGATGGGTTTCTCACCTTTAATGGTCTTTACCGGTACATGTCCGTTGATGATATGCGAATGTGGCCCCGGCTTCACGCCGAACTCTTCAAGAATGCGGTCACACACCTCAGCCTCGTTGCGCAAAGCATAGTAATGCCCTTTCGTCTCCTTATGCAATGTTTTGTCGGCCACAAAATAGCGTTCAAAGGTAGCCATCTTGTCTTTATCGAAGGAAGGGGCATCCGGTCCGCACCACATGTACCAGACATAATCCAGTGCAAACTGTTTCTCGTCCGAACCGTCCTCGTCAAAGTAAGCGGTACGTATCAGCTGGTCGGTCTTTTTCAGCAACTTACGTCCCCAGTATTCCTTTTGGCCGATGCGGACATGTTTAAAACTGCCGTCCGCATTCAGAGGCACGGAAGCATGATAAAGCAGGTTACTGTTGCACACCAGATACATGCCGCCATACGTAAACAAGCAGCGCATGTGCTTCTTCATCTTCTCGCTGTTCATGAAAGAAGAATGAATCCGGTGCATCAGTTCGCGCTCTTCGTCCGACAGACGATACGGGTCCGCCGGGTCTACGGTGGGGAAATTCACATCGCGCAACGGATATTCCTTGCCTTCGTATACAAACACACCACGCTCGAAATCCACCAGATGCAGCAGTTTCCGGTTCTCCATACCGAACTCAGGACGGCGGCTGATGATTTCCGCTTCCAGTTTCAACTGGATAACCGTAATTGCCTTATGCATCTGTGTAATCAGCCGCAAGGTCTTCTCATTGTATTCCGCATCGGCAAAGTTCATTTTCGGTGCAAAGATGGTGCAAGGGTCATCCGCATAGGTATCCATGGCAAACGTTGCAAGCGGCAACAGATTGATGCCATAACCATCCTCCAGCGTTGCTAAATTGGCATAGCGCATCGACATACGGATTACGTTGGCTATACAAGCATCATTACCCGATGCGGCACCCATCCACAGAATATCGTGGTTACCCCATTGGATGTCGAAATTATGATAATCACAGAGAGTATCCATGATAATATGCGCACCCGGTCCGCGGTCGTATATATCGCCCACGATATGCAGCGAGTCGATGGTCAAGCGCTGGATAAGGTTGCACATCGCCACAATAAAATCATCCGCACGCTTCGTAGAGATAATGGTACTGATTATGACATTGATATAGGCATGCTTGTTAGGTTCGATGCTCGATTCGTGCAACAGCTCTTGAATGATATACGAGAACTCTGCCGGAAGTGCCTTGCGTACTTTCGAACGGGTATATTTGGACGAAACGTTCTGGCATACTTTTACCAACTGGTTCAGTGTTATCAAATACCAGTCATCCAGGTCCGTTTCCTGCTCCTTGATAAGTTGCAGCTTCTCTTCCGGATAATAAATTAACGTACAGATTTCCTTCTTCTCACTTTCGCGCAGTGTATGCCCGAATATTTCGTTCACCTTACGTTTCACTGCCCCCGATGCATTCTTCAGCACATGCTGAAAAGCCTCATACTCGCCATGAATATCCGTCAGAAAATGCTCTGTACCTTTCGGCAGATTCAGAATGGCCTCCAGATTGATGATTTCTGTACTGGCATCAGCAATGGTAGGAAAACTGCGTGATAATAATTGCAAATAACGCAAGTCATTGACAATACTTTCCGGAGTTATATTTCCCATAGTTATTTAATTGATAGTTGATAATTGACAGTTGATAATATCCCTCATTCTTCATTATCCATTAATGAAGAACATGAGCAGCACTTGGGCTATAATTACCCGTAGAAACATGCACAGCGGATAAACCGTAGCATAAGCTACAGACGGATTGTCTCCCGGAATGGTGTCGTTGGCGTAGTTCAGCGCCATGGGGTTTGCCATGCTTCCGCACAGCATACCCGCCATTGTTCCGAAATCTATCTTCAGCCACTTGAAGGTAACGATACCCATAATCAATACCGGAACCACAGTCAACGCAAAACCCGTAGCAATCCATAACAGCCCTTCCGGCCGGAATACCGTATCGAAGAAATGGGCACCTGCATCCAGTCCCAGGCAAGCCAGGTAAAGAGACAATCCCAATGCACGGAGCATCAGGTTCGCACTGCGCGTAGTATAAGTCACCATGTGCATCCTCGGACCGAATGTCCCGATAAGAATACCTACGATGATAGGGCCTCCTGCCAATCCGAGCCGCACGGGAGCGCTGATGCCGGGAATGGAAATAGGAATTGCTCCCAAAGCCAGACCGATGACAATGCCGATAAATACCGCCACCAAGTTCGGTTCCTTCAGGCTTTTCACAGCATTGCCCAGCACCTTCTCCACATTTTGTATAGCAGCGGCTTCGCCCACTACGGTCAGGCGGTCACCCAATTGCAAGGTCAGTTCCGCTGTGGCCAGCAGCTGCACGCCGCTACGATAAACCCGGCTGATATTGATACCGTAATGATTACGCAGATGGAGAGAACCCAGCTTCTTGCCGTTCAACTCCGGGCGCGTCACCACGATACGTTGCGAAATCAACTGGCTGTCTATGGCATTCCAGTCTATATCTTCCTTGTTCCAATCAGTATGCTCCTGCTCGCCGAAAAGCACGGTCAGAGCCGGCGTATTTTTCTCCGAGGTAATCACCAGCAGGCGGTCACCTTCCTTTATAATCTTTTCCGAGGTAGGAATACTCACATTCCCATCCCGCCACAAGCGGGAAATCACGAACTTCGGATAGCTGTTCAGCCCGCCTATTTCCTTGATACTCTTGTTGAAGATGGCAGGATTGTGCACCTGGAACGCAACAATGTAAGGCTTGTTCACGTCATCCTTCTCTTTCAATTCCAGGTCTTCCTTATGCGCCAGCGTCTTACGGATGAACAGTACGGCCAGAATGACCCCTACCACCCCCAGCGGATATGCCACCGCACACCCCAAAGCAGGGGTACTGGACTCCAATCCCATCTGTTTCAATGTCTGCTGTGCCGCACCGAGTGCCGGTGTGTTTGTCGTGGCACCGCAAAGTATGCCCACCATATCCGGCAGGGATACTCCCAACCCATAGCTGCCCAGTACAGTCAGCAGGGTGCCGATAAGCACTACACCCGTGGCGAGCATATTCAGTTGTACCCCTCCTTTACGGAAAGAGCTGAAAAAGCCCGGTCCCACCTGCAAACCCAAAGCATACACAAATATCACCAGCCCGAAGCTTTCCGCATAATTCAGCATCTGCGGGTCTATGGACAACCCGAAATGCCCGGCAATGATGCCGGCAAAGAATACAAACGTCACTCCCAATGAAATGCCGCAAACATGTATCTTCCCCAATCCCAATCCGATAGCGGAAATCAGTGAGAGTACCACAACCGCCTGCAAGGCGGAGTGCTCGACGAATAAACTATATAGCCAGTCCAATGTGCATTCTATTTTACAGTTTCAGGCTGCAAAGATAGTGCAAACCTCATGCAAAATAAAACGAACCCGTCTATTTTTTATGCGGCAGCACTTCTAAAAAAGGGATACGATACAATAAATCCCTGCTGCCAGCAAAGCACTGACGGGGATAGTCAGCACCCAAGCGGTCATCAGACTCTTCGTAACTCCCCAACGCACAGCCGAAAGCCGCTTCGTGGCCCCTACTCCGATAATAGCTCCCGTAATGGTGTGTGTCGTACTTACCGGAATCTTCAGATACTCCGTCAGATAAAGCGTAAACGCACCGGCAGTTTCCGCAATCACCCCTTCCAGTGGCGTCACCTTCGTAATCTTAGTCCCCATGGTCTTCACAATCTTCCACCCGCCGGACATGGTACCGAGTGAAATGGCCGTAAAACAAGAGAATGCCACCCAGTCCGGCAGGTCATCAATACTGTTTATCCCCATTCCCAGTCCTTCCGAATGTCCGGCTATCATAGCCGCAGCAATGATACCCATTACCTTCTGTGAATCATTCAGACCGTGCCCGATGCTGAACAAAGCCGAAGACACCAGCTGCAGTTTCTTGAACCACACCTCGGCCGTATGGGGATGCGCCCTGCGGCAAATGTACAAGACCAACAACGTAAAACCAAATGCCACCACCATACCAATCAAGGGAGCCAGAAAAATGAATGCCGCAATCTTCAGAATGATACTCAACTGGATGGCCTCAAAACCGTGTGCCATGATGGCAGCTCCGGCAAAACCTCCGATAAGCGTGTGCGAAGAAGAGGAAGGGATTCCCTTCCACCAAGTGAACAGATTCCAGGCAATAGCCGCAATCACGCCGGCCAGAATGATAGGCAAAGTAATGTAAGGCTCCATCACCGTTTTCGATACGGTGTTGGCAATGCCGAAACCGCCGATGACACACTTGGCGATGAAAAAGGCCACAAAATTGAAGAAAGCCGCCCATATCACCGCCTGAAACGGTGTAAGCACTTTGGTAGACACAATGGTGGCAATAGAATTGGCCGCATCATGAAAACCGTTGATATAATCGAATATCAGAGCCAGTACAATGATAATCACTAATAGTTCCATGCGTCCGTTCGTTTATGCGTATTTCACAATCAGGCTCCTCAAAATCTTGCCCACGTGTTCGGCTGCGTCCGTCGTTTTTTCCAACTCATACATAATCTCCTTGATTTTGATGAGTTCAATGCAGTCCTTCTCTTCTTCAAAAAGCCTGGTGATGAAAAATTCATAAATATCATCTGCCCGGTTTTCTATGTCATGCAGCTGGTTGCAATATGCGCGCAGCTTATCCGGACTCTTGCGGAATGCCTCCAGTTCATCCATGGCCTGGCCGATGAGGGCCGCTTCTTGTTGAACCATATGTCCCAGCTCTTTCCCCTTGTCCGAAATAGGATGCGGATTATAGATAGTGATACGCTTGGCACAGCTGTTTATTCCATCAATCACATCATCCATGCCCGAAGCCAGGTCATGGATATCCTCCCGGTCAAAAGGAGTAATGAAAGTAGTGCCCAGTTCATCCAGAATCAGATTGGTCAGCTTATCGCCCTCGCGCTCCAAATCTTTGATTCGTTTATAATCTTCCGCCCTCTTCTCAGGCGAGTCATGGCCCAATATTTCTATCAACAGAGCCGACGAGGACAATAAAATCTCAGACAATTGCTTCAGCAAAGGAAAGAATTTCGGTTCTTTCGGTGTGAACCGGCTAAAAAAAGAATTCTTCATAATGGATAAATGTACTAAGTATATTTATATTATTTTTGTTTTCGTTGTTTCAGTCTTGCACGCAGCACTTCTACCACGGCCGGCAGTATGGAAACCACAATAATGGCCACAATCAGCAGTTTGAGGTTCTCTTGTACAAACGGAAGGTCACCGAAGAAATAACCCGCATAACAGAAGATGGCAATCCAGCAGGCGCCCCCAATCAGGTTGTACAGCATGAAGTAATAGTAATGCATCTTACCCATCCCCGCCACGAATGGCGCAAACGTACGGACGATAGGCACAAAACGGGCTATGATAATTGTCTTGCCTCCATACTTCTTATAGAACTCATGGGTCTTGTCGAGATGGCTTTGCTTGAATATTCTGGAATCGGGATTATTGAAGAGCCTTTGCCCGAAGAAATGCCCTATCATGTAGTTGCAAGAGTCGCCCAATACCGCGGCAACAAACAATATCAAAGCCAGCACATTGACCTCGAGAGGCATGTCGGGCAGTGCGGCAATAGCTCCCGCCACAAAAAGCAGGGAATCGCCCGGCAGGAAAGGTGTGACCACCAGCCCCGTTTCGCAGAAAATAATCAGAAACAATATGGCATACGCCCACATATGATATTCCTGCACTATATCAATCATATACTGATCGATATGGAGAATAAAATCTAATAGAAAATCCATTATATATTGATTATCAGTACTTAAAAAATAGAGAAAAACTCGGCATGGGGAGACGGGCAATCTCTCTGGCTCCCGAAAGAGAGGAAGGGAAAGTACTAAATAAGAATACGCCTCAGCGTATATACATAATATCTATATGAAATCTTATGGGGATGGAAAGTAAAGGGGAAAGAAGTTGTCTTTTCTTCCGGGAGCAGAGTTTTCAGGGTTCTCGCAACCTTGGCGGCAATGAAGTCCGGATTAAGCCTCAACAATTTCGAGCAAGAGGCATGCCGTAATGAGAAGGTATTTCCTATGCAACCGGCATCTGCCAGGCAATTATAATTCGCGTCCTCCCCTTTTTCCTGGCATTGTCTGCCATCTGCCCCCGACAAGCTGTGCTGGGCTCCGGAGAAATAATGCACATCCGCAGTAGGGAGTGTCTTACATCCCTCCATATCATCAGAAACGGAAGTGAACTTCGATATGAGGAACAACCCTAACAAGATATAGAATATACATTTCGCCATAGCGGGTGCAAATATAGAAACTATTTTCGGATTACAACAGAAAAATGAAAAACAAAAAGCGGTTAACCGTTTCATCAGTCAACCGCTTTCTTGTTTTTGTAGTGGGTACGAGAATCGAACTCGTATACCATGCGTGAGAGGCATGTATCCTAACCGTTAGATGAACCCACCCTCGCATTTGTCTTGTACACCCTCAGGGATTCGAACCCTGGACCCACTGATTAAGAGTCAGTTGCTCTACCAACTGAGCTAAGAGTGCATCTGGCGGAAGCTGGGGGATTCGAACCCCCGGTACGGTTACCCGTACGTCAGTTTAGCAAACTGGTGGTTTCAGCCACTCACCCAAACTTCCTTTTTTATAACCAGCATTCTTTTCAAATGCGGTGCAAATGTAGGGCAAACTTTTGGACTGTGCAAATCTTTCCTACATATTTTTTTCACCGTTTTCATACAATTTGAGATAACACGTTAACACTCAAACCCTAAAACAAGAAAAAAAATTTGATACATATCAAACCGTCCTTTTCAACCTTTTAGTATCTTTGCGCGATTTTTAAAGTATAGTGCACATACACGGACAATGATACAACAAGAAAGCCTAAAAAAGCGGCTTGCCAAGCTGGCCGCCCCCATTTTTATAGAGACACTTCTCATCATGATGCTCGGTGCGGTGGACACCATCATGCTGAGCCGCCACTCGGACAACAGTGTTGCCGCCGTAGGGGTAGTCAACCAAATTATCATGCTCACTTTCCTCGTTTTCGAAGTCATCAACCTCGGAACGTCCGTTCTGTGTTCCCAGTATCTCGGTGCGAAACTACACAAGAAAGTAGTGCAAGTAGTCGGCGTATCCATCCTCGTCAACCTGGCGGTAGGTATCACGGTCAGCCTGGTACTGTTCTCCTGCGCCCATCCCATCCTCCGGCTGATGGGGCTCACCGCTGAACTGATGCAGGACGGCATGGACTATATGCGTATCGTAGGCGCTTTCGCCTTCTTCCAGGCACTATCCCTCACCCTCTCCGCCTCCCTGCGCAGTGCCAACAAGGCCATCTACCCGATGATGGTCACCGTCGTAGTCAATATCCTCAATATCATCGGCAACTACTCCCTCATCTTCGGCCGCTTCGGCTTTCCGGAACTGGGCGTGGAAGGCGCCGCCATCTCCACAGCCTTCAGCCGGGGTGTCTCCATGATTATACTGTTCGTCATACTGTTCCGCAAGCACATCCACCGTTTCCCACCGGCATACTTCCGCCCTTTTCCGTGGATAGAACTAAAGAACCTGATGAAGGTAGGCCTGCCCTCTGCCGGCGAACAATTGTCGTACAGCTCGTCGCAAGTCGTCATCACCTACTTCATCAACATGCTGGGAGTGGAAGCGCTCGCCACCCGTACCTATTGTGTCAACATCATCATGTTCGCTTATCTGTTCAGCATCTCCATGGCACAAGGCGGCGCCATCTGTATCGGGCATCTGATAGGCGAGAAGAAACCTCACGCAGCCTTCCTTATGGGAAAATACGTCATGAAGAAATCCGTCATGATTACCGTCATGCTGTCCTGCATCCTCGCCCTTTCGGGGCATGCCATCTTTGGCTGGCTCACGTCCAACCCCGACATCATACGTATGGGTGCCACCATCCTTATCATAGATGTACTCCTCGAAATAGGCCGCCCCATCAACATCTTCGCCACCAACGCCCTTCGTGCGGCAGGAGATGTCAACTACCCCTTCTACGTAGGGTTGGTGGTGCAGTGGAGTGTAGCTGTAGGTGTGGGATACCTTTTCGGCTTCCCCTTCGGCTGGGGTATCTGCGGCATGTGGGTAGCCTTCCTGTTGGACGAGAATATCCGCGGCTTCATTTTCGTCCGCCGCTGGTATGGCATGAAATGGGTAAACAAAAGTTTCATACGGAGCTGATTTTTTCTCGTAAAAACCTTATCTTTGCCCCTCGAACAAACAAATTATGGCTTTATGGATGCACTATTGAAAGAAACCGTAGATGCCGCTATCAACTCCCGCTATCCAGGCATGGCTCCCGAGGGAAGAAGGTTGATAGAGGAAATCCTCATTCGCAAGGAAGTAGAAAAGGGCGCATTATTACTCAATGAAGGGCAGATAAGCCATAATATCGTATTTGTAGGAAAAGGCATGTTGCGCCAATTCTATTATAAAAACGGTAAAGACGTCACCGAACACTTTTCCTATGAAGGCTGCATCATCATCTGCATAGAAAGTACCTTGAAGCAGGAACCCACCCACCTCATGATTGAGGCACTCGAACCGAGTGTCGTATACCTGCTGCCATACAACAAGCTGCTGACACTTACCGAAATCTCATGGGAAATAAACATGTTCTATCGGAAGATTCTGGAATATTCCCTGATTGTTTCACAGATAAAGGCTGACTCCTGGCGGTTTGAGACTGCACGCGAGCGCTATAACCAGCTCATGGAACATCAGCCCGAAGTCATCAAGCGGGCTCCTTTGTCGCACATTGCGTCCTATCTGCTGATGACCCCCGAAACACTGAGTCGGGTACGTTCGGGCATACTGTAACCCTCCTCCTGTCTGCCCGGAGAATACATATCTGAATTTATATAGAAATTTTACCATTTCTCCCCTAAGCGTGCATTGATTGCCATACAATCATTTCATGCTCAAGGTTGTTTTATATGTATTTAAAATATTAAAATTCAGATTATGAATACTATACATAATTTTTCCGCTTCCCTGATACAGCGGACAAAACAAGCCGGACGATACAGTACATCCGGTATATATACCAGTACAGTGAACAGCTTTTTCCGCTTCATCGGCCACCGTTCCATCACTTTTGCAGATCTCACCCCCAGCCTCATCAAGCAATACGAAGACCGGCTGCTCGGCGAAGGGCGGCGCCATAATACCATATCCACCTATATGCGTATGCTCCGTTCCATCTCTCACCAAGCTGCCGAACAAGGCATTCCATTCACACACAGTATAGACGATTTGTTCGCCTATGTATTCACTGGCTATGAGCCTACCGCCAAACGGGCCATCTCTCCTTTACTAATCCGGCGCTTGGTAAATCTTGATTTGGAGAAGAAACCCGCCTTGCGTTTCAGCCGCGACATGTTTCTGTTAAGTTTTTACTTACGAGGCATTCCGTTCGTAGACCTTGTACATCTCCGCAAAACGGATGTCAAGCACAATACCATTTATTATTACCGCCATAAGACCCGTCAGCAATTGTCCGTACATATAGAGTCGTATGCCGCACAGATTATAAATAGGTATAAAAACGAAGCCGCCTCTTCCCCCTATTTGCTACTGATATTATCACTGACCGGGGAAGATGGTTACAGACAATACAAAAGTGCTTTACGGCTCTACAACCAACATTTACACACACTTTCGAAGATGTTACGGTTAAGCATTCCATTAACATCTTATGTAGCCCGCCATAGCTGGGCCACCACTGCCAAAGACGAAGGAGTGGCCATTTCTGTGATTAGTGAAAGCTTAGGACATACTTCTGAAAAGGTAACTCATGTTTACCTCGCTTCTTTTGACAACAATGCGATGAGTAAAGCAAATAAAAAAGTGATTGCGACAATTCATCCAAACAAAAAGAAAAAGCCCTAAAAGCAAGAATTTGTAAAAGTATTCCTATTTGTATAGGAGTACTTTTATTCGTCAATTTTATTCTCTTACTTACAAGGTAATGGATACCAATACTCTCTTACTTACAAGGTAAGAGAATATATTTTGTGGCTGCAAAGATATGAAAAAGATTACTACAATCGTAAAAAATAGATTTATTTTTTAATTCATATTTATCTCATATATAGATATAAGACACATTGCAGCCACTTGTATTTCAGTCTTATATATTTACATAAAC
>ENA-USUM01000485-USUM01000485.1-human-gut-metagenome-genome-assembly--contig:-NODE-485-length-23203-cov-9.945083_pt1 | contig 23203 bp, 28 predicted proteins | sample MGYA00250063_ERZ773402 | MGnify/ENA primary metagenome ERZ773402 (study PRJEB29103, sample SAMN06112030) | human gut metagenome | biome: human gut; feature: ankylosing spondylitis patient; material...
GAATCTCGATGCGAAACGTTCAACAGTGTTGCATGCAAGAAACAGTTTCCAGGAAGAAATTGGAGAATATGGCAATCTTTTAGTTTTATATATAACATTATTAAAATATATAATATATCTAATACGCCTGATGCGTGTATGTATACGCGTGCGTGCGTGAGATCACAAAACGAAAGCGAGGATTGACATGGACGATGAAAAACAAGTGGAACGCTATCTTTGCCGCTGTGTACGGCGTATCGGCGGCAGGGCATACAAGTGGACGTCGCCGGGCTGCTGCGGCGTACCTGACCGTCTGGTATTTTTCCCGGGCGGCGGGATCGTGCCGGTGGAGCTGAAAGCCCCGGGGCGAAAAGGCAATCTATCCAAATCCCAGCAGCTGCAGATAAAGCGGCTGGCTGCGGTCGGCACGAAAGTCTATGTGCTGAGTACACAGGAGGAGGTGGACAAGTTCATGCAAAAGCATAGCACCGCGTATGGACTGCCGGAATGAAGTTCACGCCGCACCCCTACCAGCAGTACTGCATTGACCGGATCGTATCCGATCGGGCACTGGGGCTGTTTCTGGATATGGGGCTGGGAAAAACGGTGATCACATTGACCGCCGTACAGGAGCTGATCTATAATCGGCTGCAGGTGTGCAGGTGTCTGATCATCGCCCCGAAGAAAGTTGCCGAAGCTACATGGGACACAGAGGCGGCGAAGTGGGATCATCTGCGGCACCTGCGGTTCTCCATGATTCTGGGCAGCACACAGAAGCGGATCCGTGCAGCGTGCAGTCCGGCAGATGTCTACATCACGAATCGGGAGAATGTCGTCTGGCTGGTGGATTATTTCAAAAACGCATGGCCGTTTGACATGATCGTTATCGACGAAAGCAGCAGTTTCAAATCCAGCAAGGCAAAGCGATTTAAATCTTTGACGTGGATCCGGCCTCATGTGCAGCGGCTGATCGAACTGACCGGCACACCGGCACCGAACAGCATTCAGGATCTGTGGGCACAGCTGTATCTGCTGGACGGCGGTATCCGTCTGGGGCGGACTGTCACCGGATTTCGGGAGATGTATTTCAACAGCAATACCCACGGCGGACACTTCACGACCTATGAGGCGAAGGAAGATGCACAGAAGGCCATACAGGACAAGATCGGCGACATCTGCATCAGCATGAAAGCCGAGGATTATTTGCAGCTGCCGGAATTGGTGTATGACACGATCCCGGTGCAACTGGACAGTAAGGCGGCGAAAGCGTATCAGCAGCTGGAAAGGGAAATGCTGCTGGAGGTGGATGAAACTACGATCGATGCCGGATCGGCGGCAGCGTTGTCCAACAAGCTGCTGCAGCTGTGTAACGGGGCTGTATACGACGAGAACCGCAGTGCGGTAGAGATCCACCGGTGCAAGCTGGAGGCGTTTGAGGAGCTTCTGGAGCAGCTGCACGGGGCACCGGCACTGGTGTTTTACAATTTCCGGCATGACGTCACACGGATCACTACGTTGCTGGCGGGATCTAAGCTGCGTGTCCGTGTACTGCAAAATGCACAGGACGCAGCGGACTGGAACGCCCGTCAGATCGACATTCTGCTGGCACACCCGGCATCTTGTGCCTACGGGCTGAATTTGCAGCAGGGCGGAAACCACGTGGTCTGGTTCGGACTGAACTGGTCCTTGGAACTGTATCAGCAGGCAAACAAGCGGCTGCACCGGCAGGGGCAGACGGCTACGGTTTTCGTGCATCACCTTGCAGTGACCGGTACACGGGACGACGATGTCCTTGCTGCCCTGCAGGACAAGAACGCGACGCAGGACGCCCTGATCGACAGTCTGAAAGCGAGAATACGCAAAGCGAAGGAGGCACAGCCATGACCACCAAACCCTGCGAAACCTGCGGCAAGCCACTGATCGGCGTGAAAGGTGACCGGAGATTCTGCAACGCCTGTGCCATACGCCGGCGGAAAGCGTATCAGAAACAGTATCGGGAGAACCGGAAGAAACGCTAACGCCCGCCGAGCGTAAGCCTAACGCACGCGAGCGTTGACCGAGCATAAACCGAGTGAAAAGACAAAACAAGGAGGACTATACATGAAGAAAAGAATTATTGCAGCTGTAACTGCTGTGTGCATGATGGCTGCATCTATGACAGGATGCACAGAGGCGGAAAGAGCAACGTACAACGTGCAGAAAGAGGCAGACTATTTCAACGTAGAGCGGCGTTTGTCTGTCATCAATGCCAGAACGGACAAGCCGATCTTGGAACTGATCGGATACTTTTCCCTGTCCAACAACAGCGACAACGAGCTTGTTATCACGCTTGAAGTTGCCGAGAATCAGTACAAGGTGGATTATGTCTACCTGAACAACTGGACGATCTACACAGTAGAGGACATCAGTGGAGCACACGTTGATCCGTATCATTACGAGATCAACTTCCTGCCGGAGATGATCCAGCCTATTAAGTTTACGCAGAATGATTGAGGTGACCAAGCATTGGAAACACATACTAAAGTTTTTTAACGCACGCGGGCGTTAACCGAGCGTTAAACCAAAAAAGGAGTGGATTCACATGGAAAACAAGCAAATCAAGAAAGCCACGCTCTGCTGGAAGTGCAAAAACGCTGACCCCATCAAAGATGCGGGGTGTAGCTGGTCGAGAGCATTCCAGCCGGTGGAGGGCTGGACGGCGGAGAGAAAGCACACGGCAAAGGGTAACGGTTCGGCAGACGACGTGTACGAAACGTACTGCGTGACGGCTTGCCCGGAGTATCGCAAAGACGACGGCGGCGACGTTCTGTGCCGGAGCAATGAGGGCTGTCTGCGGATCGCAGAACACGTCCTGCGGTTGCAGATGAACAAATATCGCAGTGCGTTGCAGCGGTACGCCAGATCACGAAGCGACAACGATCTGGCACAGCTGAAGGCGGTGGAACGGGAACTGTTTACGCCGTACTATGCAGCACTGACGATGCACAGCGTTGACCTGCGGCAGGTGTGCAATGAGGAACGGCGGCGGGTCGGGCTGCCGGAACTGGAGGAGAGAGAATGACCAAAGAAACACTACAGCAGTGCCGGAGTGCATCGCTTGCACGAATATCGGTTAAGAAACGCATCGCAGAGCTACGAGAAGATGCGGCAGGCATCAGCGGCATCCGATACGGTGGCGACGCTCCACGAAGCAGAGGCGAGCCGTTGTCACGGCAGCAACGATATGTAGAGGCGTTGGAACAGCTGTCTGCGGAGTACGAGGAAACTACTGCCGCGTGGGCGGAGAAAGCCGCAGAGATAGAGCGTGCCGTGCGTCAGCTGCCGCCGAAACTGGGAGAGCTGCTGCGGCTGCGGTACGTGGATGGCTTGAAATGGGAACAGGTCAATGAGCAGTTGTATGTATCGCATATGACATCTGTCAGAATGCACCGAAAAGCACTGGAGCTTTTGCTTGACAAATAAAAAATGGTCTTGTTTGATACATACCACCTGTGTTATAATAATAACATGAAATACTGACAAGAACCGCTGCAAGGGTGACCTTCGGCGGTTTTTGCATGCCGGAAAGGAGCGTGATCCGATGCCATATAAACAGCGTACCCAGTGCCGCCACCCTGGCTGTCCGGTGCTGATTCCGGTAGGCGGCAGCAAGTACTGTGACAAACACAAGCAGCTGCATCCTGACCGACCATCTGCCGTCAAGCGTGGCTACACCAGCCGGTGGCAGCGGATCAGCAGACAGTATCTGCGGCAGCATCCCCTGTGTGTCCGGTGCGGCAGACCGGCACAGGTGGTAGACCACATCGTCCCCCACAGAGGCAGGGAGCAGCTGTTCTGGGACGAGAGCAACTGGCAGACATTGTGCAAGGCTTGCCACGACAGGAAAACCGGCGAGGAGGACAGCCGCCCGACCTACGAGTATTAGGGGGAGGGGGTATCAAAATCTCTCCAAGGCAGGCTATGAAAAGACCGGCGCCCAACTCCGTGTGAGAGTTCGCAAAATGAAAAGAGGGGGGTATCCGGCGGAAAACGGCAGGAGGTGACACGAAATGGCAGGAAGAAAACCGAAACCCACGAGCTTGAAGGTGCTGGAGGGCAATCCGGGCAAGCGACAGCTGAACCCCAACGAGCCGAAACCGGACGCATCTGTCCCGAAGTGTCCGGCGTGGCTGAGCAAAGAGGCAAAGCGGGAGTGGAAAAGGCTTGTGCCGTTTCTGGAGCAAGCCGGACTGCTCACACAGGTGGATCGTGCCGCTTTCGCCGGCTATTGCCAGTCCTATGCCGACTGGGTGGATGCCAAGGCACACATTGCCGCAGAGGGCAGCACCTTCGAGACACCCAACGGCTATCAGCAGCAGACCCCGTGGGTGTCCATTGCACAGGCAAGTCTGAAAACCATGCTGAAATTCTGCACGGAATTTGGTCTGACACCGTCCAGCCGCAGCCGGATTGTGGCGGCAAATGCACCGGAATCCGAGGCGGACGACATGGAAATGCTGCTGGGCGGTGACGGATGATGGGAAAAAACGACCTGCGTCCGGCGGAATTTCCCCGTCTGGAGCACTACGAGCCGTCCGGATTCATGCTCCCCACGTCCCATTATGACGCCAAAAAGGCAGACCGGGCTGTGGCGTTTATCGAAAACCTCCGGCACACCAAGGGAAAATGGGCAGGCAAGCGGTTCTGGCTGCTGCCGTGGCAGGAGCAGATCATCCGGGACGTGTTCGGCATCGTCAAAGAAAACGGAAAGCGGCAGTTTCTCACGGCGTATGTGGAGATCCCCAAGAAAAACGGCAAGTCAGAACTGGCGGCAGCGGTCGCCCTGTACCTGCTGTACGGGGACAACGAACCGTCCGCCGAGGTGTACGGCTGTGCCGCAGACCGGCAGCAGGCATCTATCGTCTACGACGTGGCAAAGCAGATGATCGCACAGTCGCCGGCACTGGAAAAGCGGTCGAAGGTCATAGATTCTGTCAAGCGTGTGGTGAACTACAGCAATGCCGGATTCTATCAGGTGCTGTCCGCAGAAGTCGGCACCAAGCACGGGCTGAATGTGTCCGGTCTGGTGTTTGACGAGCTGCACGCACAGCCGAACCGGAAGCTCTGGGACGTTATGACCAAGGGCTCCGGCGACGCCAGAGAGCAGCCGCTGTTCTTTGCCATCACCACCGCCGGAAACGACCGGAACAGCGTGTGCTGGGAGCAGCACCAGCTGGCGATGGACATTCTCAAAGGCAGAAAGGCAGACCCCACCTACTATCCGGTGGTCTACGGCTTGTCCGATGAAGAGGACTGGAACGAGGAGGAGAACTGGTACAAGGCAAATCCCTCGCTGGGGTACACCATCCAGATCGACCGTGTCCGGAATCTGTACCGGCAGGCACTGGACAATCCGGCGGACGAGAACAACTTCAAGCAGCTGCGGCTGAATATGTGGGTGTCCTCCATTGGGGGCTGGATTCCGGAGCACGTCTGGGACTGGGGCAGCAAGCCCGTTGACACGGCGGCTCTGGAGGGCAGAACGTGCTACGCCGGACTGGACCTGTCCTCCACCACGGACATCACCGCATTTGTGCTGGTGTTTCCGCCGGAGAGCCAGGACGCACCCTACATCGTGCTGCCCTACTTCTGGCTGCCGGAGGAGACGCTGGATCTGCGTGTCCGGCGTGATCACGTCATGTACGATGTGTGGGAAAAGCAGGGCTATATCTGCACCACCGAGGGCAACGTGGTACACTACGGCTTTATTGAGCAGTTCATTGACGATCTGGGGCGGAAATTTCACATCAAGGAGATCGCCTTTGACCGCTGGGGTGCAGTGCAGATGGCACAGGACTTAGAGGACATGGGCTTTACCATGGTGCAGTTCGGACAGGGCTTTCGGGATATGTCGCCGCCGTCCAAGGAACTGATGCGGCTACTGCTGGAAAAGCGTATCCGGCACGGCGGCAATCCAGTGCTGCGGTGGATGTCGGGGAATGCAGTGGTCAAGCGTGATCCAGCCGGCAACATCAAGCCGGACAAGGAGAAGTCCACGGAGAAGATTGACGGCATTGTGGCACTGGTCATGGCGCTGGATCGCTGCATCCGGCATAAGGACGACACCGAGGGCAGCGTGTACGATGAAAGAGAACTTCTGATTTTTTGAGGTGATGACAATGGGAATTTTCACAGGGCTGTTCCGGTCACGGGACAAGCCGAAGAATTACTACCACAGCCCGTCCTACGCCTATTGGTTCGGGCGGTCGAAAAGTGGTGCAGAGGTCAATCCCTTTACGGCGATGCAGCAGTCGGCGGTGTACGCCTGCATTAAGGTGCTGGCGGAATCCGTGGCACAGCTGCCCCTGCATCTGTACGAGCGGACGGAACACGGCAAAGAGCCGGCAGTGCAGCATCCGCTGTACAAGGTGCTGCATGACCAGCCCAATCCGGAAATGACCTCGTACACGTTCCGGGAGGTGCTGATGACGCACCTGCTCATCTACGGCAACGCCTACGCCCAGATCATCCGCAACGGTCGAGGCGAGGTGCTGGGGCTGTATCCGCTGGCGGCGAACCGTGTCCGGGTGGAACGGGAGGACAGCGGCGAGCTGGTCTATCTCTACCGCCGCTATGATGATGCGAACCCCAATTTCAGGGAACAGGGCGAGATCCGGCTGTATGACTTTGACGTGCTGCATATCCCCGGCATGGGGTTCGACGGGCTGGTGGGCTATTCACCCATCGCTCTGGCACGGAACGCCATCGGTCTGGCTCTGGACTGCGACCAGTACGGCTCCAGCTTCTTTGCCAACGGGGCAGCACCCAGCGGCGTGCTGAAGCATCCGGGCGTGCTGAAAGATCCCCAGAAGGTGCGTGACGCATGGGAAAAGGCTTACGGCGGAGCAGGGAACTCCCACAAGACTGCCGTGCTGGAAGAGGGCATGGACTACCAGCCCATTTCCATGACACCCCAGGACAGCCAATTCCTTGAAACAAGGAAGTTCCAGCTGGAAGAGATCGCCCGGCTGTACCGGGTGCCGCTGCACATGATCGGCGATCTGGATCACGCCACATTTTCCAACATCGAGCAGCAGTCCCTGGAGTTTGTGCAGTTTACGCTGATGCCGTGGCTGACCCGGTGGGAGCAGGAAATTCAGCGTTCCCTGCTCCTGCCCCAGGAGGAACGGCGGTATTTCGCAAAGTTCAATGTAGACGGCATGCTCCGGGGCGACTATAACAGCCGGATGCAGGGCTATGCCACTGCACGGCAGAACGGCTGGATGTCTGCCAACGACATCCGGGAGCGTGAGGACGAGAACCGCATTCCGGCAGAGGAAGGCGGCGACCTGTATCTGGTGAACGGCAGCTTTACCAAGCTGCAAGATGCCGGAGCATTTGCAAACGGAGGTGAAAGCAAATGAAGAAGTTTTGGAACTGGCTGCGGAACGATGCAGACGGCGAAAGCGAGCTGTATCTGGACGGTGCGATTGCCAGTGAGACCTGGTGGGGCGATGAGGTCACGCCTGCCGCATTTCAGGCGGAGCTGAAACAGCACACCGGAGATGTGACCGTCTGGATCAACTCGCCGGGCGGGGACGTGTTCGCAGCGGCACAGATCTACACCATGCTGCGGAATCACCCCGGCAAGGTCACAGTGAAGATCCACGGCATTGCCGCATCTGCTGCATCGGTGGTGGCAATGGCAGGGGACACCACGCTCATCAGTCCGGTGGGAATGCTGATGATCCACAATCCGTCCACCATGGCAGCCGGCGAGAAAAAGGACATGGAGCAGGCGATCGCTGTGCTGGAGGAAGTCAAGGAATCCATTCTGAACGCCTATGCGGCAAAGACCGGACTGTCCCGGAATCGTCTGGCGAAGATGATGGATGCGGAAACGTGGCTGAACGCCAACGAGGCAATGCGGCTGGGATTCGTGGACGGCATCCTGTTCGCGGAGGACGATCCGGACAAAAAGCCGGAGAAAGAAGAGCCGGAGGAGAATCCGGACGATCCGGACAAAAAGCCGGAGGGAGAACCGGATGAGCCGGACGAACCCGACAAAAAGCCGGAGGGAGAACCGGATGAGCCGGACGAACCCGACAAGAAAGAACCCCCTGCACAGGCATATTCCCAGAAACAGACGATGCGGTCGTTTCTGGCAAAGCTGGGGCAGAGCAAAAGCGACAAAACCGTGGACGCTACACAGCTGCGTGCAAGGTTGAACCTACTGAAACCGTAAGGAGGAAAAGCGAATGACTATGACAGAAAGATTGCAGCGTCTGACAGCACTCCGGCAGGAGCGTGCTGCAAAGTGGGACACCGCCAGAACATTTCTGGATTCCAAGACCCACAACGGCAGAATGAGCGAGGCGGACGCTGCTAAGTATGAAGCCATGGAAAAGGAACTGACCGATCTGGGCAGTGATATTGCCCGTCTGGAACGTGCCAACGAAATGGAAGCTGCCATGAACGCTGCCGGCAATCCCATTCTGGGAGAGCCTCACAGCGGCAAAGCTGCCGGTACCGGCACTGCGTCCGCATCGTACAAGCAGGCGTTCTGGGATGCGATCCGGAACAAGCACTATACCGCTGCGGTGCAGAACGCATTGCAGGTGGGAACGGACACCGAAGGCGGCTATCTTGTCCCCAGCGAGTTCGAGCGTCAGCTGATCGAGGCACTGGAGGAGGAGAACGTGTTCCGTACACTGGCGACCGTGATCACCACAGCATCCGGCGACCGGAAGATTCCCATTGTCAGCGACAAGGGCGAGGCATCGTGGATCGACGAGGAAGGCACCTTCCCGCTGTCGGACGATACCTTCGGACAGAAGTCCCTGGGTGCGTACAAGGTGGGTACGGCACTGAAGGTTTCCACAGAGCTGCTCAATGATGCTGCCTTTGATCTGGAAGCGTACATCTCCAAGGAGTTCGGCCGCAGACTGGGCACCAAGGAAGAAGAGGCATTCTGGGTTGGTGACGGCAAGAGTAAGCCGACCGGTATCTTTAACGCCACCGACGGTGCAGAAACTGGTGTGACTGCTGCATCTGCATCCGTGACCTTTGACGATATGCTGGAGCTGTACTACAGCCTGAAAAGCCCGTACCGCAAGAAAGGCACATGGGCGATGAACGACGCCACTGTCAAGGCACTCCGCAAGGTGAAGGACACCACAGGGCAGTACATCTGGCAGCCGTCTGTGGTTGCCGGCGTGCCGGACATGATCATGAACCGCCCGTATGTGACTTCCAGCTACATCCCGGCTCTGGCGTCCGGCAAGACCGGCATTGCCTTCGGCGATTTCAGCTACTACTGGATCGGCGACCGGCAGGGCATCACCTTCAAGCGTCTGGACGAGCTGTTCTCCATGACCGGACAGGTGGGCTTCCTGGCATCCAAGCGTGTGGACGGCAAGCTGATCCTGCCCGAGGCGGTAAAGCTGCTGGCAGTGAAGTGACGGAGGTGCTGTATGGTGACGCTGGAAGAGGCAAAGAACTATCTCCGTGTGGAGCATTCCGAGGACGACGAGCTGATCCAGTCCCTGCTGCTGACTGCAAAGCAGACGGTGCAGGACGTGGGCAGGGTGTCGGCAGAGCAGTATGAGCAGGAGGAGACCTGTCACACTGCCACGCTGTACGCCGTCGCCTATCTGTATACCCACCGGGAGAACGCCGACCACAACGCCCTGCTGCTGACGCTGCGGGCAATGCTGTTTGCACAGCGGGAGGGAGTGATCTGATGGCAGTATCGATTGCAGAGAGAAACCAGCGTATCACCGTGCAGCAGAATGAAACGGTGACAGACCGCATCGGCAACCACACCAGTGCATGGACGGATTTTTTGGAGCTGTGGGCAAACGTGACAATTACTGCATCCACGGAGGGAACAGAGGCGGGTGTTACGTCCATGCGGCAGACGATGAAAGCGATCGTGCTGAAAAGTGCCACGACAGCGGCACTGTGCAGCAACCGCCACCGGATCCTATTCGGCGGCGAGGTCTACAACATTACCGGTGTGATGCCGTACTACACCAGCGGCGATCTGGTGCAGATCACGGCGGTGTCGCAGCAGGAAAGGCTGGTGGAATGTGATGAGCAATGTGGGTATTGACGCTCTGGCAGCGGCGGTGATGGACGGGCTGGAGGAGTATGTGGAGCTGGCGGAGGACGCCATGAAAGACGCTGTCACACAGACGGCAAAGGCAGTCCGAAAAGAACTGGTGACCACATCACCTGACGGCAAGACCGGCAAATACCGGAAGGGCTGGCGTGCGTCTGTAGTGGAAGAAAAGGCACATATGCGGCATATGTCCGTACACAACCGGAAGTATCAGATCGTACACCTGCTAGAAAAGGGACACGCAAAGCGGAATGGCGGGCGTGTGGCTGCCATTCCGCACGTTGCTCCGGCAGAGGAACACGGTGCAGAGATGCTGGAAACCCTGATTACAGAAGCGTTGGGAGGCTGAGCGTATGACCTATGAAGAGATCACGGCGATGATGCAGGAGATCGGACTGCCCTGTGCATACCATCATTTCGCAGAGGGCGAAAGTCCGCCGCCGCCGTTTGTGGTGTACCTGTCGCCGGGAGAGCATACGTTCCACGCCGACAACATCAACTATTACAGCTGGAAGCAGCTGGACGTGGAACTGTACACGGACACGAAAGATCCGGACGCAGAGCAGCGGGTGGAAGATGTCCTGACCGCACACGAGATCAGCTATGTAAAATCGGAAACATGGATCGAGAGCGAACGGCTCTATGAAGTCCTGTATGAAATGGAAGTCTGACTTAGAATGAAGGAGGCTGGCGTATAAAATGGCAGCAGGAAAGAAAAACAAGGTAAAATTCGGTTTGAACAAGGTGCATTTTGCGATGTGCCATATTGATGATGACGGCAATGCCACATATGACACACCGGTGCGGATCCCCGGCGGCGTGTCGCTGTCGGTGAACCCATCCGGCGAGCCGGAGAACTTCTATGCGGACAACCGTGTGTACTACGTCATCAACAACAATTCCGGCTATGAGGGGGATTTGGAGCTGGCACTGTTGTCGCTGGAATTTCGCAAGGACGTGCTGGGCGAGATTCTGGATCAGAAGGGTGTGCTGGTGGAAAAGAACGATGCAGAGCTGAAACAGTTTGCACTGCTGTTTGAGTTCGACGGCGACGTAAATCACATCCGCCATGTGCTGTATTGCTGCACAGCGTCCCGTACCGCAGTAGAGGGCGAAACCAACACAGATACCAAGACACCGAAAACGGAAACCTGCTCCTTCACTGCCGCAGCACTGGACAATGGTCTGGTCAAGTGCCGTACCTGTGAGGGAACGGATTCTGAGGTATACGCAAACTGGTACAAGGCGGTGTATGTACCGAATGTGACAGAAGCAACGGGGGAATAAGCAATGCTGGAAAAGAAGATCATGATCGACGGCAAGCCGGTGAAATTCCGTGCCTCTGCCGCCGTTCCAAGACTGTACATGGCACTGACCGGCTCTGACATTTTTTCTGACATCGGAGATCTGACAGAGCAGTTCCACAAGCCGGCGGGAACCGGTGAGCAGCAGAAAGCACAGATCGATCTGAAAGATCTGGGCAAGATGAGCACGTTTGAGAACATCGCCTATGTGATGGCAAAGGCGGCGGACAGCAGCGTGCCGGACACGGTGGAGGAATGGCTGGATCAGTTCGGCATGATGTCTGTCTGGCGTGCATTCCCGCAGATCGCAAAGCTGTGGGCAGCCAGCCAAAAGACAAACGTAGACCTTAAAAAAAAGAACGTCCGACAGAACGCCCGATGACGACGGCACTGTTCCTGCTCCGGTGTGTGGAGCTGGGACTGTCGATGGAGGACTTGAACGTCCTGACATACGGCATGGTGATCGATATGTTTTCAGAGCGTTCCAACGATGATTATGACTATCCGATCCGTGCGACACAGCGGGATTTTGACACATTCTGAGGGGGGTGAAGTACTGTGGCAAATGATAGGCGTATCAAGGGATTGACCATTGAGATCGGCGGCGACACCACGCAGCTTTCGGAATCCCTGCATGACGTGAACAAGTCCATTACTTCCACACAGGCACAGCTGAAGGATGTGGAAAAGCTGCTGAAGCTGGACCCTACCAACACGGAAATGCTTGCCCAGAAGCAGGAACTGCTGACGCAGGCGATCAGCAAGACAGAGGAGAAACTGGAAACGCTGAAGGACGCAGCTGTGCAGGCGGAAAAGCAGCTGGGAGAGGGAAAAATCTCACAGGAGCAGTTCGCCGCATTGCAGCGTGAGATCGCAGCAACAGAGATCGAACTGAAACGATACGATTCCCAGCTGGATACTGCGGCAGATGCCACAGAAGATCTGGGCGATGCTGCGGAGCAGGCGGCACAGGATTCCGGCGAGGCAAGCGAGGAGATCGGCGAACTCAGCGATGCAGCGGACGATCTGGGAGATGCAGCGGAGGATGCCGGTGACGGCACAAAAGACCTCGGCGAATCTGCCAGGGATTCCGGCGACGGCTTTTCCGTTCTGGACGGGGCTGTGGCGACCTTTATCGGAAACGGTCTGACTGCACTGGTGAGTGCCATCGGCGATGCCATTTCCACATTTGCCGAACTCAGCGAATCTACGCAGGAGTACCGGGAGAATATGTCCAAGCTGGACACTGCCGCATCTGCGGCAGGCATGGATGCTGGTTCTATCGCGGATGCGTACACCGATCTGTACGGCGTTCTGGGCGACGAAACCGCCACCACGACCACCATTTCCAACTTTGCAAAGCTGGGCGTATCCATGCAGGACATGTACAGCCTTCTGGACAGTGCCACCGGTATCTGGGCGGTGTACGGCGATTCCATTCCGCTGGACGGTCTGGCGGAGAGCGTCAATGAAACGGCGAAGGTCGGACAGATCACCGGCACAATGGCGGATGCGATCAACTGGGCATCTGCCAGCAATGACACATGGACAAATGCCCTCAGCGGCAATGCGGCGGCACTGTCCGCATTTCAGAGCGGCGTATCCCAGGGAATGAGTGCAGAGGACGCATTCAACGAGGCACTGGCTGCCTGCGGCGATGAGCAGGAACGGCAGCAGCTGATTATCAGCGCGCTGAACGGACTGTACGCCGACAGTGCAGAGACCTATCGGGAGAACAATGCGTCCATTATTGATGCACGGCAAGCAACACTCCACTATCAGGACGCTGTGGCAGGCGTAGGAGCTGCCATGGAGCCGCTGCAAACCACCATGACCAGGTTCAAGGCGAATCTGATCCTCGGCGTATCTCCTGCATTGCAGGAACTGTCTGACGCCTTCATGGATGTGGTCACCGGTGCGGACGGGGCAGAGGAAGGCATTGCATCTGCCGTTACGGGGCTGGTGGATACCGTTTCTTCTATGGCATCAGACCTGCTTCCGCAGCTTCTGGAAATGGGAACACAGATTTTCGGAGGCATTATGCAGGGGCTTGCACAGAGTACACCTACGCTGATGGCTACTGTTTCTGATATGATTCTGCAATTGATTCAGGCGATAACAGCGTTTTTACCGCAGTTCGCAGAAGCAGCCGTCACCATTGCCGGAAGCATCGTCACGCAGCTGACTGCTTTTGTGCCGCAGCTGCTGCAGGCGGCGATCACACTGCTCATGGCAATTGTAGATGCTGTACCGATGATCGTCAACACGCTTGTGCCAATGCTGCCGCAGCTGATCACAGCAATTGTGACAGCATTGCTCGGTGCAGTGCCGCAGCTGTTACAGGCTGCCACGACCCTGCTCATGGCAATTGTGAATGCTTTGCCCACGCTCATCACCGCACTGACAGCAGCTCTGCCGCAGATCCTCACAGCGATCACGAACTGCCTGCAAGCGTCGGTTCCGGTACTGCTGCAGGCGGCGATCACACTGCTTATGGCGATCGTGGACGCACTGCCGACGATCATTGACGCACTGGTGGCTGCAATTCCGGTCATCATCACCACGCTGGTGGACTTTTTCACGAACAACATCGATACCATTCTGGACGCAGCCATTCAGCTGCTGATGGCTCTGGTGGATGCGATTCCGGAAATTCTGGTGGCTCTGGGCAATGCACTGCCGCAGATCATCAGTGCGATTCTGAATGCCGTGGTAGACGCTGTGCCGAAACTGTTGAAAAAGTCCAGGGAGCTGTTCGGAAAGATCATGGAAGCACTGGGCGAACTGCTGGGCAAGCTGCCCGGCAAGATGCTGGAAGTGCGGGATTCCATTGTCAACGGCATCCGCAATTCCCTCGGCTCTATCGGTTCTGCCGCAGCGGACATTGTCAGTGCGATCTGGGATCACATCAAGGAACTGCCGGGTATGATGCTGGACGTAGGACGAGATCTGGTGGAAGGCTTGTGGAACGGTATCAGTGACATGGTGGGCTGGATCGGGGACAAGATCTCCGGATTCGGCGACAGTGTACTGGGCGGACTGAAAGACTTTTTCGGCATTGCGTCGCCGTCCAAGGTGATGCGTGACGAGGTCGGCAAGTTCCTGCCTGCCGGCATTGCGATCGGCATTGAGGATTCCACTCTGTCCGCTGTGAAGTCTGTCCGCAGCATGGCAGACAAGCTGCGGAATACTGCGGTAGAGAGCCTGAACGGCATGACATCCGGTGCAGCATACCGAATGCAGCAGAATCCCATGACGGCAGCCGTCCGGAAAAATGCCGCTGTCGTCAACAACTACTATAAGACTGACAACAGCCGAACGGTGAACCAGACCAACAACAGCCCCAAGGCTCTGTCCCGTCTGGAGATCTATCGGCAGACCAACAACGCACTGAACCGGTGAGGTGAACCATCATGAAATACCATTTGATTCTGGAAAACGCCGCCGGAGAGCAGCTGGACATGAGCACAACGGCAAACCATTATATGATGTCAAAAGTCACCGGACTGGACCCGCCCGGTGCGACGATCAGCACGGCGACCTATGCCACCATGAACGGCAGCCAGCTGAACCGGGCGTTTCTGGAAAAGCGGAATATCGTCATTTCCTTTGAAATGCGTGGTGTCGGCGTGGAGAAACGGCGGCACAGGCTGTATCGTGTGGCAAAGCCGTCGGAATACATCAAGGTGTATTACCGGACATCCAACATCGATGTCTATACAGAGGGGGTTGTGGAAACCTGTGAGCCGTCCCGGTTTGATATGCCGGTATCCGGTCAGATCAGCATCCTCTGTCCGGACGTATACTTCTACAGTACGCAGGACACCATTGTGCAGCACGGCAGTATCGTCAGCGGTTTTAAGTTTCCGTTTGCTATTGCAGAAAAGCCCGGTGTGCCGCTGGGCGTGTATCGGACCGACAACAGCATCACCATACAGAACAACGGCGACACCATCGGCATGGAGATCACGCTGGAAGCCAAAGGCGGCATCGTGGAAACGCCGACGATCTATAACGCCGACACCGGAGCTTATCTCCGGATCACCGGGGATATTCTGGAGGGCGACAAGATCACCATTACCACCAGACACGGACACCGCACGGTGACGCTGACAAGAAACGGTGTTTCCACGCCGATCATGAACCGGTGGGTGTCTGGTTCTGACTGGCTGGAGCTTCCCACAGGGGAATCCCATTTTTATCTCACGGCAATGAAAGGGCTGAAATATCTGATCGTGACATTTCGGCATACAGATGTCTATCTGGGGGTGTGACAATGTATCTGGAAATTTTTCAGACCGCCAGTGCGGAAAATGGTCTGGGCGTAACGCTCACCGGCATATGCGACACGTTTTCCAGTCTGATCTGGGACGTGGAGTATTTTTCACCGGGAAAGTTTGAGGTGTACGTTTCCGCCAATGCGGACACCATCGCCCTGTTCCGGCGTGGGAACATTGTGGGCAGAAGTGACGACAAGCAGCACTACGGCATCATTGAGGGCGTGTATCTGCGGACAGATGCAGAGAACGGCGACTATCTGACGATCTCCGGACGGTTTCTCATGTGCCTGCTCAGCCGCCGCATCATCACGCCCACGCTGTCGTTTACGGCATACCGCACATACGGCGAGATCGTGCAGACCGCCGTCCAGAAAAACTGCATCACCCCGTGGACAGCAGCGGGGCGTGGGATTCCGTCGCTGAAGATCGGTGCAGTGTCCGGGGACTGCTGGGAAATCAAGAACGTCTTGCAGGTCAGCTATGAGAACCTCATGGACTGGATCTATACCGTGTGCCGGAACATTGGCGGCACAGCCAACATCCGGCTGCGTGAAGTCGATATCGGCAAGTACGCCATGTTTCTGGAACTGTCTCAGGGGACAGACCGCAGCATCATGCAGCGGGAAAATATGCCGGTGGTGTTTTCCGATGCCTATGACAATCTGCTGACGTACATCTATAATTCAGACTATTCCGAATACCGGAACTATGCCTATATCTACGGCGAAGGGGAAGGAATCCGGCGGCAGTCCGCTGCCTGCTATTCCGGAGAGAAAACGCCGACGGGGCTATCACGCTATGAGATCTATGTCAATGCAAGCGACTTGTCGCAGACGATCCGGAACGACGACGGCAGCGAAACTGTGGTTTCCGATTCGGAGTATAAAGAGATGCTGCGGGAACGCGGCACAGAGAATCTGGTCGCTCCCGTGTTGTCCAGTGAGGCAACCATTGTGACGGAGAGTCATCAGTTTGTCTATGGAAAAGATTATCAGGTCGGCGATTTTGTCACCATGCAGCACACCGGATACGGCATACAGATCCCACGGGTGCGGCTGGTGGGCATGATCGAAAGCTTTGACAGTGAAGGCTATGGGCTGACACCTGTCGTACAGGAATGAGGTGCATCAAAATGGAATGTGGTTTTTTCAACAGCAAAGGAGAGGACAGGCTCTATAACGCAGAGCATTTCACAAGCTATCTGTCCAGTATGATCTGCAACGGCGTGCAGGATACTGTGGGCGAATGCTTTGCCCCGTCTGTGTCTGAGGGCGACGGTCTGTTGCTGACCATCGGCAGCGGCAAGGCGTGGATCAATGGGCATTACGCACAGACAACGACCAGCGAAAAGCTGGATCTCTCTGCATATGTAGACGAATCTCTGGGACGGTGCGTTGCTGTCGGTGTCTACTGTGATACTAGCGAATCGGTGCGGGACTGCGGATTTGAAGTACTTGCCGGCACCTGCTCCGGCAGTCCCAGACCGCCGAAATTTTCCAACACGGAGAGCAGGACATATCTGACGATCTGCACCGTGCGTCTGCGTCCCGGTGCAGCGTCTATCCTCAGCGGCGACGTGACGGACTGCAGGAACGACGAAGCCCTCTGCGGCTACTGCAAGTGTATTCTGGGCAAATGCGGCGTTACCGTACTGCAGGAACAGATGGGGGCACTGGAAAGCCGGATGGACGCTCTGGAAAAGAAAATGGATGCTCTGGATGTCAAAGTGCTGGATTCCGGAACGTGCGGCGAAAATGCAGCGTACACCCTGTATACCAACGGTCTGCTGCGTATCTCCGGCAGCGGTGCAACAGATGACCAGAAAGAAACCAGCGTATGGGCGAAGAACGGAACGGCGGACAGTATCACAAAAATCATTGTGGACGACGGCATCACGAAAATCGGAGACCATTTCTTCAATGGGCTGCCCAACGTGACCTCTGCTCTGATCGCACAGACGGTTTCGGAGATCGGCACATACGCATTTGCCGATTGCAGCAAGCTTTCCGGAATTTCCCTGCCGCCTGTTCTGACCAAGCTCAACAGCCGTACATTTTCCGGCACAGGCATTGCAGCACTTTCTGTTCCGGTTTCGGTATCCGCCATCGGTCTGCAGGCGTTTTACGGGACAGCAATTGAAAATCTGGTTTATGCCGGTACGAAGGCACAGTGGAATGCTGTAGAGAAACAAACGAATACAACAACTCCATCCCTGACGGATTCGTGGGACGTGACAGGAACAGATCCGGACACCTTCCTGAAAAAGGTGATTTGCTCTGACGGAACCTATGTGCGGAACACCAGCGGAAAGTGGAGTACAGAATAACAGGGAGATGAAAAAATGCTGAAATTTTGCATCTATGGGCAGAAAATAGAACTGATAAACCGTCAGACGATCGCCGATCAGCAGATCTGTTTCGTGGATATGTGCTTTCTGTTCTCTCCGGACTGGGAGCAGCTGGACAAGACGGCACAGTTCGCACAGGGCGAAAAGACCTACAACGTGCATCTCGGCACGGACAACGTCTGCCACTGCCTGCTCCCGGCGGAGCTGCAGACCGGCTGTGTCAGCGTCAGTGTGTTCGGCTATGCGGTGGACGGCTCAGTCCGTGCGACGACCGTCCCCCTCTGCATCGGCATCAGGCGTTCCGGTTTCCGGGGCGACGGCGAAACACCGATCCCGCCCACGCCGGACTTGTATGCACAGCTGCTGGACGCCATCGACAAGAAGATCGCATCCCTCCATGACGGCAAGGACGGCGTGGACGGAAAATCCGCCTATGAGATCGCCGTGGACAACGGGTATCCCGGCACGGAGCAGGCGTGGCTGGCATCTCTCAAAGGGAACAAGGGCGAGCCCGGCGAAAAAGGTGACACCGGAGCTGCCGGAAAAGACGGCAGGGACGGCACAGACGGTGCGGCAGGACGTGACGGAGTAAACGGTGCGTCTGCCTATGAAATCGCCGTACAGCACGGCTACAGCGGCTCAGAAACGGCATGGCTGGAATCCCTGCACGGTGCGGACGGAGCAAAGGGCGATACCGGAGCATCCGGCAAAGACGGTGCAGACGGATTTTCTCCTGTCGCAAAGGTGGAGAAGTCCGGCAGCGTGGTGACCATCACCATTACAGATGCCAACGGCACAACGATCGCAACGCTGACAGAGGGTGCAGCCGTAGACCTCACCCCATACGCAAAGACGGTCTATGTGGACGGAAAGGTGCAGGAGCTGTCCGACAGCCTGACGTATACCTTGCAGGAGCATACGCTGTCCATCACGCATCTGGAGGAATCCGCACACACCCATGACAATCTGGAAACGCTGAACAAGATCAGCGGAACAGAGTGGACACAGCTGGTTTCCACCAGGCACTATCACAACAACATAGAAACGCTGAACAGCATCAGTCCGGCGGACTATGAGAATCTGAGCAGCAAGTTCCCGGCGAGAATCACGGCATTAGAGGATTCTCTGGGTGACATCGCCGCAGCTCTGGCGGACATTGTGGAGGTGACCGAGTAAATGGCGACAATCGCACAGTACATCGCAGAGATCAACCACCAGCGTGACCTGCTGGCAGGGCATTTGGTTGCCCGCGGCATTGTCGCAACAGCAGACGAAAAGCTGAATTTGCTGGTACACAAGGTTTCTCTGCTGCCCTCTGGTTCGACCGAAAAGACGGTGCTGTTTGACGCAGACCACCGGAAAAAGGTAAGCCTGCTCTATAACGGTACGCTCTACAGTCTGGAAGATTTCGTGGCACAGTATCCGGATTTCTGTAGTTCCAAGAACGAGTATGCACTGAACTATTCCACGTCCATTTTCGGGTGGGATTATTCCTGTTACACCTGTTCGACTGTGCCGCTGACAGCGTCCGCAGCGACCCAGATCGCCATGCGGTTTCTGGCAGGCAGTACGGAGACCGGCATCATGCGGCTGGTACAGTCGGACAGCGGCACAGCAGAGGACATTCTCAGCAAGGCACAGACCGAGGGCAGCTACATTGACCTGTCCCTGCAATGGCTGTACAGCACGGACTACATCACCACGCTGACACCCTGCGAAGGTGTCACAACAGGCACATATTATCTGGCATGGGTCGGGCGGAGCAACAACAGCCATCCGCTGATCCGTTCCATCACAGCGATTTAAGGGGGAGCATATCATGAATATTGTAGAAGCAGTGGAGCAGCTGAAACAGGGCAAGGCAATCAAGCGGAGCAGCTGGGGAACCGCTGAGATCAAGGCGGCACAGCTGGACAATGGACAGTACCAGATCTTCGCATCCGGCGATCTGACACCGGAAATGCTGGTGCTGCTGTCCGGAGATTATGAGGCAGAGAGGGAAAAGGCATGAAGGAATGGCTTTGTACAATCGTTGGAACGGTTGGCGGTGTGATCGCCGGACTGTTTGGCGGCTGGGATACGGCGTTGGCAACGCTGTTGATTTTTATGGCGGTAGACTATGTGACGGGATTGATCGTTGCGGCTGCCGGAAAATCGCCGAAGGGCAAGCTGTCCAGCAAGATCGGCTGGAGAGGACTTGCCAAAAAGTGTGTTGTGCTGCTTCTGGTTCTGGTGGCGGCACAGCTGGACGTGGTTCTCGGCATGGATTATGTGCGTGCAGGCGTGTGTGTTGCGTTTCTGTGCAATGAGGTGATTTCCATTTTGGAAAACGCCGGCTTGATGGGCGTACCGCTGCCGGCGGCACTAAAAAACGCTGTGGAGCTGCTGCAAAAGAAGGAGAAATAAAAACACCGCCCGGCGGCGTACAAAGTCTTTTCAAAGACATTTTTAGAAAGGATGATTTACATGGCAATTTTGACCCCTGATAAAACAACCACACTGGGCGGTGTGACCGTCAAGGAGTATCTGCTGACAAAGAACAACCCCAACCGTATTGACATGCCCACAGCACAGCTGACAGGCAAGGTGCTGGGCGTGACGATCCACAACACTGACCGCATCAAGACTGCCGCCGGCACTACGCCAGCAGAGCAGTACACTCGTGCGACTGTCAACGGCAACATGAAGACCGTGCGGGTACACTACTATGTGGACAGCACCTGTGCGTGGCAGAATCTGCCGCTATCGCTGTCCGGCTGGCATGCTGCCGACGGTTCCGGGAACGGAAATCGCAGAACGATTGCGATTGAGTGTATCATGTCCAGTGCGTATAACTCGACTGATAAGAAATCGGAAGATAACTGTGCGAGATTGGCTGCGGCTTTGCTCAAACAATACGGTCTGGGTATATCGCATTTATACACCCATACCCACTGGCTGAACGTCCGGGACGGCAAGAGCGGCAGTACTGACCAGCTGAACACTATGCACAACAGCTACAAGATGTGCCCGGCGTACATTCTGCCCCATTGGGCTGCTTTCAAAGCAAAAGTACAAGCCTATCTGAATGGTACTTCTGCCGCAAAGCCATCCAACGCGCAGCTGTACAGAGTCCGAAAGAGCACGAACGATATGAAGAGTCAGCTCGGCGCATATGCTTCTCTGGAGAACGCCAAGAAGGCATGCAAGGCAGGGTATTCCGTTTTCGATTCCAGTGGGAAGGCGGTGTATACCAACAGCAGCTCCGGGAAGTATGTAAAAGGCCAGGCGGTGCACATCGGCAGCAATGTGCCGCTGTTCGCCAACGAAACTACTGCCGCACCAGCTGCCCGACTGACCGCCGGGACGTACTACATCTACGACGGCGTACCGTGTAAGCTGGGGCGGTATCGTGTTACTACTACGGCGGCTTCCTGCGGTAAAAAGCCGGCAGGGAAGTATGTTACGGGGTATGTGTCTTGGGATAATTTCAAGTAACACAGAAATGATAATCCGATGCAAATAACGAAAAAACCGGCAGTACAAAACAGGAAATTTCCTGCTGTACCGCCGGTTTTTTTGTCATAATCTTGTTATCATCTTTTACAGTTAAGTCCGCCAAGCTGCAAAAGCTGATAACCGGACTGCATAAAAAAATCACCCGTGATATTCCACTTCCACACGTGTGTTTTTGCGGTCAAATACAATCTTACTGACAAATGTGTGGAGCATGTCGTTTTTCAGCCCTGCCGGTGCATCGGATTCCAGAAGTGTAACGTTTGACAGGATACGCTGCCGCAGCTTTTCTGCCACAGATTCCTGGGTTTCTTTCGGCGGAGCAGGCTTCGCTTCCAGTTCTTCGATTTCCTTTTGGATTCTGGCTTTGTTCTGCCTGTACTCCTCTATCGTGTCAATGCCGTTTTCATACGCCTCCCTGACACGGGCGAGTTTCTTTCTGGCACGTTCCAGAGCCTTTTGGTTGTCCTGCATCTCCTGACCTTCCGCAGCGTTTTCCGGAATCAGTATGGTGCGAAAATTCTGTGCCTCCACATCGCTTTTGATCTTATCAACGATCATCTTGTCAATATATTCCAGCTTGATATAGTGAGATACATTGCACTTCCCGTGTGCGTAGTTGTGGCACTGGATCCCGTTGCCACGGCCAAGCATACACAGTGCCCCGCCGCAGTCGCTGCATCGCAGCAGCCCTTTCCCCAGAAACGGGATACCGACTTCCGGCTGCTCGTGCTTCTTGTACTTGCGTTTGTTTTCCGCGATCTTCTCTTGTACCGCGGCGAATTGTTCTTCGGACACAATTGCGGTGTGAGCGTTGTTTTTGACAATGGTATTCCCTTTGATTTTTTCGGCGTGTTTCATGTCTTTTGTCCCCCCGGGAGTCCAGTGCTGGTGTCCTGCATAGGTGATATTCCGCAGCACATATTCCACTGTACGGTTCTCCCAAGGCTTTCCGTATGCGGTGCGTATGCCGTTGTTGTTCAGTTGTGTAGCGATAGTCCGCATTCCTGTGCCGCTTAAAAAGGCGTTGAAGATCCACTGCACTGTCTTTGCATCGTCATTGGGCAGCAGTTCACCATCTTTCGCTGTATATCCAAACGGAGCACGCCCAAGTGTGCCGCCACGCCGTGCCTTCTCCGACATGCCGCGGACGACTTCTTCCGACAGGTTGATACTGTAGTATTCGTCCATAGCTTCCAGCAGGGCTTCGATCAGGATAGACGTTTTATCTTCTCCGATCTGCTCGGAGATAGACACCACTTCCACACCGCACTGTTTCCGGAGCATGGACTTGTAGACCACGCTGTCCTCCCGGTTCCGGGCAAAACGGGAGAACTTCCACACCAGGATCGCATCAAACGGGTGGCTTTTCTGCTTTGCCGTGCCGATCATCTGCTGAAACGCCGGACGCTTGGTGCTTCTGCCGCTGATGCCCTCGTCTACGAAGATGTACTCCTGCGGTACGATGTAGTCGTTTCGCTTGGCGTAGTCCAGAATGGCTTTCCGCTGGCTGTCGGGGGAGTATTCGATCTGGTCATCGGTGGATACGCGGATGTACGCCGCTGCGATTTTCATTGGGCGCTCCTTTCTATCATGATGCCCTGCCGTGGTGGGCGGCAGGGCGGCGTAAGCGATCTTATTTCAGCGATTCATCGACTGCTTTGAGATTCAACAGGTAAAATGAACGATTGCC
>ENA-USUM01000489-USUM01000489.1-human-gut-metagenome-genome-assembly--contig:-NODE-489-length-23145-cov-25.900642_pt1 | contig 23145 bp, 17 predicted proteins | sample MGYA00250063_ERZ773402 | MGnify/ENA primary metagenome ERZ773402 (study PRJEB29103, sample SAMN06112030) | human gut metagenome | biome: human gut; feature: ankylosing spondylitis patient; material...
ATCTGCGCTTTTGGCTTAGCAGCTGCCGCACCTCGCTCGCCGTATCGGCACTTAGAATTATGCGGTATTGCCTTACATCTACATGGAATTATAGCACACCTTGCGGCAAAACAAAAGGCCGCAGCCCGGAATTTTGGGCTGCGGCCTGATGATTTTTAGGGCAGGGACCCTGTAGGGGCGGATTCTATATCCGCCCGTGGACGTTTACCCTGCGTTCATCTTTTTTCACAACGGGATGCTGCCAAGCGGGCGCATATAGAATGCGCCCCCACGGTGCAGCATGGCTGCACATTTTTTTTGCAATCACTCGATCTCGATCAGCGTCTGCTTCGGCTCGAGCTTCTTGGCCTCGGCCTTGGGCAGATGCAGGGTCAGGATGCCGTTCTCAAACTTAGCGCTGATGTCCTTGGGCTCCAGCTCCTTGCCGACATAGAAACTGCGTGCGCAGCTGCCGGTAGCACGCTCCTGGCGGATATAGCGGCCCTCGTTGTCCTTGTCATCCAGCTCCTCATTGCGCTGGGCGCTGATGGTCAGATAGCCGTTGTCCAGATCGAGCTTGACATCCTCTTTCTTGAAGCCGGGCAGATCAACGAACACATCGTAGCTGTCCTTGTTCTCGCGGACATCGGTTTTCATCACATTGGCGGCACGTTTGCCAAACATACCGCGGGGGGCAGCGGCCTTCATGGCGCGGTCAAAATCGTGCTCCCAATCGTTGCTGAACAGATCATCCATCAAAGCCTCATTGAACATATACGGAACCATCATCATAAGTCATTCCTCCAATTTTCATCGGCCGCCCGTTTTGTTTGTGAGCGGTTGACTTTTGATACACATTGTTGCGTTCCCTTTGGGGATTCGGTTCTTCCGTTCCTCTTTCCCTTGGAACGCCTCTATAATAGCACCGAATATTAGCACTGTCAATAGTAGAGTGATAATGTTTACATGTTATGTAATGTTTGTTCACAAAATATGTAATAAGTTTGAAAATAGATTGCAGCCACGTTGTAATCAGAGCTTACCTGTAGGGGCCGGTCATCCCCGGGGGCAGCCTTTGCTTTCTAAAGCCTGCTCACGGGGGGAGGAGAAGGCTTCTCATCTTTACATTATGTCGTATTCAATCGGCGTCTCAAACAGCCGTGCCGCCTTCTCCCGGTCCTCGGTCTGGCCCAGCGCCCACATCAGCTTGACGGCGACAGCCTCGGGGGTCATGTCGCGGGCCTCCAGGACGCCGGGCAGCTCACCGACGGCGCGGCCCACCTCGTAGACGGCAAGGTCGCAGCCCTCGTGCGGGACCTGCGTGGTAAACACCGCCAGCCGCCCGCTCTCACACCAGCGGCGCAGGGCGGCGAACATCTCGCCGTGTTCCCCGCCCGGCAGGCCGCCGACGCCGAAGCTCTCCAGCACCAGTGCGCGGTAGTGCGGGGCCAGCAGCGGGATGATGTCCGCCCGCATGCCCGGCACAAGCCGCAGCACAAAAACGGCGGGCTCAAGCCTTTCATAGAACCGCACGGGCGGCTGGTCCGCGGGGCGGCGCAGAAACGTCACCAGCCGCGTATCGCGGAACACCGCAGTCTCGGGGTAGTCGATGCTGGAAAACGCATTGAAGCTGCGCGTCCGCGTCTTGCGCGCGCGTGTGCCCAGAATGACCTTGTTGTCAAACACCAGCTGCACGCCCCATGCGCCGTCGCTGACCGCGTAGACGAACGCACGGTAGAGGTTGTTGCGCGCGTCGGTATCGCGGTTGTAGATGGACTTCTGGCTGCCGGTCAGCACAACGGGCTTCGCGCTGTTCTGCACCATGTAGCTGAGCGCCGCGGCGGTGTAGGCCATCGTGTCTGTGCCGTGGGCGATGACAAAGCCGTCGCAGGCATCATAATTTTCTTTGATGCAGCGCACGATGCTCTGCCACTGCGCAGGGCCGACGTTCGTCGAATCCAGGTTGAACACCTGCACAGCGCTGACCTCGCACAGGTCAGCCAGCTCGGGCACGCAGGCCAGCAGCTCCTCTGACGTGATGGCCGGGGCCAGCCCGCCCGCCGCCGTAGGGCGGCTCGCAATCGTCCCGCCTGTGGCGAGAAGCAGAATTTTTTTCATCAAAGTACCTCACTTCCTTGGCCCCCTCTGCGAGGGGGCTCCGCCCGCAGGCGGTGGGGGAGAGAGCTTCGCGGTTATCCGAAATATTTCGGGTCATGGCAAAGTTCTCTCCCTCCGGCCCTACGGGCCACCGCTCCCCTTCTGGCGCAAGCGCCACCTCCCCCGTATCGGGGGAGTCTGTCTCGCAGAGGGAGGCAAGAGCTTTTCACTCCGCCCACATCAGATGCCGCTCCGCGACGACCTGGGCGTCCAGTGTGCGCGGACCTGCCGTAAAGCGCACGGTCACGCGGCGGCCTGCAACGCTTTCCACAGTGCCGGGGCCAAAGACGGCATGCCGCACATGGGCACCGACGGCGGTGATGCTGTCCACATCCACAGGCGGCAGCGGGGCGCGTGCCGCGGGCGGGGGTGTGCGGCGGCCCGCGGGCTCGGCGTCGTGGCGTTTGCGTTGGCCGGGCAGACCGGACAGCACCTCATCCACAAAGGCCGAGCGCTCCGCCGCGCAGTCAAACAGCACCAACTGCTGCCGCGCGCGGGTCATGGCCACGTAAAACAGCCGCCGGTCCTCCTCATACTGCTGTGTCTCACCGGGCGTGCGGCAGCACAGCTCCGGCTTGGCGGGCAGGATGCCGTCCAGCACATCCAACAAAATGACCCTGTCATATTCCAGCCCCTTGGCCGAGTGGATCGTCGAAAGCAAAAACCTGCACCCGGGCGGGTTCTCATGGTTTTGTATGATGCTGCGCAGCTTTTCCAGCCGCCGCAGCAGGTGCCGCGGCGTCGGCTCCTGTGCGCCGAGCATTTCCAGCACGGCCAGCTTCGTGCGGTCCATGCCGTTTTTGTCCAGATATTTGCCGTAACCCAGCTGGTCGGCCAGGAACCGCACCGCATCGTCCGCGGCCATTTTGGGCAGACGCGCCAGACCATCCGCCACGTCAGCCATGGCGGCGCGGGTGCGCGGACGGATGCTGTCCTCATTCAGCAGGGCCGTCCAGCAGCCCTGCCCGTACTGCCGCGCCTGATTGCAGGCAAACAGCGCCTGTGCGCGGGTGACTGGCACGCCGAATTTGTAGTAGCAGCGCAGAAAAGTTTCCCCATCCGCGGGGTGTGCGGCCAGCGTGAAAATATCGGTCACATCGCGGACGATCTTGTTGGTAAAAAAGGTCTGGTCCACTGCCTTGCAGGCGTAGGGGATGCCCCGCCGCTCGCACAGGTCGATGATGGGCAGTGCGCTCTCGTGGTTGCGGAACAGCACCGCCGTCCCGGTATCGCAGTGCTGCGCCGTCTCAAACAAGAATGGCAGTTGGTCGGCGCGGCGCGGCACGGTGACGATCTGCAGCGGTGCGCCGGGGCCCTGCGTCGGCGCGATGGTTTTGGGGCGGCGATAGCGGTTGCGCGCCACAAAACGGTTGGCAGCCTCCAGAATCGGCTCTGTGGAGCGATAGTTCTGCTCCATCAGCAAAATCTGTGCGCCGGGATAGGTCTTTTCAAAGTCCATCAGCGCCTGGGGGTAGGCGGCGCGGAAGCCGTAAATGCTCTGGTCCTCGTCGCCGACCATAAAGATATTGCCGCTTTCCTGCGCCAGCACGCGGATAATTTCATGCTGTACCTTGGACGTATCCTGCGACTCATCGACGCAGAAATACTTGTACCGCTTGCGGAACGCCGCCGCAACCGCGGGCGCACCGCGCAGGATTTGCAGCGCAAAGCAGAGCTGGTCGTCGTAGTCCATTTTGTGCGCGGCCTTCAGCGCCTTCTGGTAGCCGCGGTACAGGTCTGGCAGATTCTCAATGTCGGTTTCCAGCTCGTCCAATTCCGCGTCGGTCAGGCACATATTTTTAATGTAGGTGATGGCCGTGCGCAGATCCTTGACCGTACTCTCGGCGGGGTACTCGTGGTTTGTATCCTGCCATAGCCGCATGAGCAGCGGCGTAGTCTCGCTCTCATTGCGGATGAGCTCCGGCGGGGTACGGCCATACATGCGGCTGTACAGCGCGATGATGCGCGCCGCCACACCGTTGATGGTGCGGAACTCCAGCCGTGCGGCCAATTCGCCGCCGAACCGCGCCGCGAACCGGGCGCGCATCTCCTGCGTGGCGGCGACGGTGTAGGTCATTGTCAGGATGGCTTCCGGCGCAATGCCGCAGACCTCGGTCATATAGCCCAGCCGGGTGATGAGCACGGTGGTTTTGCCGCTGCCCGGCACCGCCAGCAGCAGCACCGGGCCGTTGACCGCCTCCACCGCCGCGCGCTGTTGGTCGTTCAGGGCCGCCAGATGGGCCGTTTCAAATATAGCCTTGTCCATGGCAGCTCCTTTCGTGCAGTATAAATCGCCGCGCAGTAGGGGCCGCACATGTGCGGCCCGCAGCTTCACGGGGGACGCCCGCTTATAGGCAGGCCGCGGGCCGGGCATGCCCGGCCCCTACAGTGTTTCCCTATTGTACCATACATCCCGCACAAAAGCAAAGCTCCCCGCCGGATCAGCGGGGAGCAAAGCTGTTACACGCGGTTCAGCGCCTCGACGGTGTAGCCGCCGGCGCTGCCGATGCCGAACACCACCACCCGGGCGTTTAACAGCCGGTCCATGCCCTCCTTGCCGAGCAGTAATTGCGTGCATGAAAACTGGTTTAACATATATCGGTTCCTCTATTGTATATATCCCTACTATGCAGATGTGATTATAAACACTGTGCCGATATCTGTCAACCTTGCAAAGTGTAAAAACCTGCAGCGTTTCAGCCCGCGTATTTTGTCACCCCCAAGTCTTGGATAAACGCGCACACTGTGGTACAATATGTAAGAAAGAGCAAACTCCCCATAACCAAAGGACGTCACCATGAAACAAGGCAATTTGAATATACGCTGCACCGAAGATTACGCGGTGCTGTACTGGGATAAACCCGCCGCCGCACCCAGCGGGGCGGAATACACGGTCTCCCTGAACGGTGAGGCCATTGGCCGCACAGACCGCACCCATTTTACGATAGAGGGGCTGAGCTACGGCAGTGCCTTCCGGGTGGACGTGGTCAGCGGCAGCTACTGCATCGGCTCGGCCACGCTGCAGTTCGGCAGGGAAAAACGCCGCATCGACATTACCGCCGCGCCCTACTTCTGCAAGGGCGACGGCCATATCCTGAACACCGACAATTTACAGCGGGCCATCAACGACTGCGGCGCGGACGATATTCTGTACGTGCCGGCGGGCGATTTCCTGACCGGCGCACTGCGGCTGCACAGCGATCTGGAAATTTATCTGGCCAAGGGCGCGGTCCTGCAGGGCACAACGAACATTCACGACTATTCGCCCCGCATCCCCAGCCGATTTGAGGGCACCGAGATGCGCTGCTACTCAAGCCTTTTGAACGCGGGCGACATGAACCACAAGACCGGCCCGAACTGCCGCAATATCATCATCCGCGGCAGGGGCACGATCTGCGGCGGCGGGCAGGAGCTGGCCCGCAAGATCATCGAGGACGAGCGTGCCCGCATCAAGAGCTTTCTGGACGACAACCGGGAGCTCGTCGAAAGCTGCGAGAACAGCGACACGATCCCGGGCCGCGTCCGTCCGCGGCTTATCAATTTAAGCAACTGTGAGAACGTCTGGATCAGCGGTATCACGCTGAAAAACGGCCCGTCCTGGAACGTCCACATGATCTACTGCGACGACATCCAGACCGACCACTGCACCTTTGTGTCCGAGGGCGTCTGGAACGGCGACGGCTGGGACCCGGATTCCTCGACGAACTGCACGCTGTTTGCGTCGGAGTTCTCCACGGGGGACGACGCTGTCGCCATCAAGAGCGGCAAGAACCCCGAGGGCAACGAAATCAACCGTCCCTGCGCGCATATCCGGGTGTTTGACTGCCGCAGCGACTGCGGCCACGGCATCTGCATCGGCAGCGAGATGAGCGGCGGCGTGGAGGACGTGCAGATCTGGGACTGCGATCTGGCGAACTCGCTGTCCGGCATCGAGATCAAGGCCACGCCCAAGCGCGGCGGCTATGTGCGCGGCGTGACCGTGCGGGACTGCATCACGCCCCGCGTCATGCTGCACAGCGTACCGTACAATGACGACGGTGTGCCCGCCGGTGCCCCGCCGAAGCTCGAGCACTGCTTCTTTGAGCGGCTGACCCTGACCGCCGAGGTGCTGGACCATGACCGCAGCCGACACGATGCCGCCCCGATCGAGATCGCGGGCTTTGACAAGCCGGGCTATGAGGTCGAGGACATTGTCTTTAAGGACATTACCATCACCAAGCCGTCCGTCGCCCTGCCGCTGGGGCTGTGCAGGGGTGTGACGCTGAGCAATCTTGCGTGTGTGAAGGAATAAGCCTAAAGCCTCCCTTTGACAAGGGAGGCCCTTCTCCTCACTTTATGAACAAATCTTAAAACTTCCTTACACCCTCTTGCACCGCTGTGCAGGAGGGTGTATTATTATCGTGTTTTAATAATTAACACAAGCCAACTATTAACAGGAGGTGTTCACCAATGGGCACTGAAGCCCCTTATCTGAGCGGGGTGTTCCGCTTTGTGGCGCGGCTGCACACACTGTCCAAGCGCGGGATGCGCATGGCACTGGCCGGGCAGCCCAAATGCCGCTATGGCATGCTGCAAAGTCTGTACAATCTCATTGAGCAGCACGGCCGCGACGGCGCGATCTATGTCTCGGACATTGCGCGGCAGATGCACCAGCCGATGCCGGCGATTTCCCGCGGGCTGCGTCAGATGGAGCAGGACGGCCACATCGTCCGCGAGACCGACCCCAAGGACCGCCGCAAGACGCTGGTGCGCATCACCCCGGCAGGGGAGCGCGCCCGCAAAGCCAATGAGCAGGCCATGAACGACTACTTTGCCCGCATCATGGCGCGGCTGACCCCGGAGCAGCTGGCGCAGGCCAACGCCGTAAAGGACGCTCTGCTCGCCGCCATCGAGGCCGAGAACGCCGCTATGAAAACCGATTTGAAAGGAGAACCCCCGCATGACGAAAATTTTTAAGCAGCTGGGGCGGCACTGGGCGGCCTGCCTGGCCGTCGTTGCGCTGCTCATCGTGCAGGCATACTGCGATTTAAGCCTGCCCGACTACACAAGCAAAATTGTGGACACCGGCATCCAGCAGGGCGGCATTGAAAGCCCCGTGCCCGACACCGTCCGCAGCACAACGCTGCAGGCGCTCGAGCTGCTCATGTCCGAGGACGACGCCGCACTGGCGGACGAAGCCTACACCGACCCCGACGCGGACGGTGTGCGCACACTGAACCCGGACGCGGACACCGCCGCGCTGGAAAATGCGTTCACAACGCCGGACGTTGTGCTGTACATGGCCGCGGCGAAGAATGCCGCCACTGCCGCCGATACCACCGACACCGTGGTCCCCACGGCCTATGACCTCGACGCCGTCGCCACGCAGCTGGCCGCCGCGTCCCAGGCCCCCGGCGCACGGGAAATGCTGCAGAGCCAGCTGACGGACGGCCTCGCCCAGCTGGACGAGACCGTCGCCGACAGCCTGTCCAGCCAGGCCATGCTGCTCGTCGCGCTGGAATATGACGCTCAGGGCATTGCCCATGACGTGCAAATGTCCTATCTGCTGCGCACGGGCGGCCAGATGCTGGCTTTAACGCTGCTCATGGTCGCCGTGGCCGTCGCCGTAGGCTTTATTGCGTCCCGCGTCTCCGCCGCCATTGGCCGTGACCTGCGCCGCGACGTGTTCAGGACCGTCGTCGGCTACTCCAACGCCGAAATCGAAAAATTTTCCACTGCTTCGCTGATTACCCGCACCACGAACGACATCCAGCAGGTGCAGTTCGTCTGTGTGATCCTGCTGCGCATGGTAGCCTACGCGCCCATTTTGGGCATTGGCGGCATTATGCACGTTGCCAGCGGCAACACGGGGCTGGAATGGATCATCTTTGTGGCCGTGGCCGCACTGCTGGCGCTCATCGCCGTTTTGATGAACGTAGCCATGCCGAAATTCAAGCAGATGCAAGTTTTGGTGGACCGGCTGAACCTTGTCAGCCGCGAAATCCTGACCGGCATTATGCCCATCCGCGCGTTCAGCCGCGAGGCATTTGAGGAAAAGCGCTTTGACAGGGCCAACACCGACCTGATGAAGACCCAGCTGTTCACCAACCGCACGATGGTCGCCATGATGCCGTTTATGACGCTCATCATGAACGGCACGAGCCTGCTCATCGTCTGGTTCGGCGGCAAGGCGATGGATCTGGGCAGCATGCAGGTGGGTGAGATGATCGCGTTCATCACCTACACGATGCAGATCGTCATGTCGTTCCTCATGCTCTCGATGGTCGCCGTCATGCTGCCCCGTGCCGGTGTGGCTGCGGACCGCATTGACGAGGTCATCAAGACCCCCTCGACCATCCATGACCCCGCTGCGCCCAAGGCACTGCCCGCGGACGGCACCCACGGCGTTGTGGCGTTCCATGACGTCAGCTTCCGCTATCCCGGCTCCGACGAGGACGCGCTCGAGCACATCAGCTTCACGGCCAGACCCGGCGAGACAACGGCCATCATCGGCTCCACGGGCTGCGGCAAATCTACGCTGCTCAACCTGATCCCGCGCTTCTACGATGTGACCGAGGGCAGCGTGACGATTGACGGTGTTGACGTGCGCGACATGACCCAGGCACAGCTGCACGACGAGCTGGGCTATGTACCGCAGAAGGGCGTGCTGTTCAGCGGCACGATCACATCCAATCTGAAGTTCGGCGGCGACCACATCACCGACGCCGACGCAGAGCAGGCCGCCGAGATCGCCCAGGCCACGGAGTTCATCTCCGCTAAGCCCGAGGGCTTCGACAGCCCGATTGCCCAGGGTGGCAGCAACGTCTCCGGCGGGCAGAAGCAGCGCCTTTCGATTGCCCGCGCCATTGCCAAGCACCCGCAGATCTATCTGTTTGACGACAGCTTCTCGGCGCTGGACTACAAGACCGACGTGGCGCTGCGCCGTGCGCTGAAGGCTAAAACCGACAACGCCACGGTCATTATTGTAGCGCAGCGCATCTCCACCGTGCTGCACGCGAACCAGATTCTGGTGCTGGATGAGGGCCGCATCGTCGGCAAGGGCACCCATGCCCAGCTGATGGAAAGCTGCCCCGCGTATCAGGAAATTGCGCGCAGCCAGCTGAGCCAGAAGGAACTGAATTTGCAGAAGGAGGGTGAGTGATATGCCAAGACACGGACGCATGACGACGGAGCGCGCCAAGGACTTCAAGGGCACGCTGCGCCAGCTGCTGGCCGCCATGAGCAAGTATAAGCTGTCGCTGGTCGTCGTCATTGTTTTTGCTGTTCTGTCAACCATTTTCAACATTGCAGGGCCGAAGATCCTGGCCAAGGCCACCACGGCGCTGGCCACCGGCTGGATCGCCAAGCTGCGCGGCGTGGGCGGCATCGACTTTGCCTACATCGGCAAGGTGCTGCTGTTCCTGCTGGGCATGTACCTGCTGTCCGCAGCGTTCAGCTTCATTCAGGGCTGGCTCATGTCCGGCCTGTCGCAGAAGGTCTGCTACGACTTCCGCGACCGGATCAGTAAAAAGATCAACTGCCTGCCGCTGGCCTACTTTGAAAAGCGCACCGTCGGCGAGGTGCTGTCCCGCATTACAAACGACGTGGATACGCTGGGCCAGAGCCTGAACCAGAGCGTGACCCAGCTGATCACCAGCGTTGCGACGATGGTCGGCGTGCTCATCATGATGCTGTCCATCAGCCCTAAAATGACGCTGATCGCCCTGCTGATCCTGCCGGTTTCGCTGGCGCTGGTGCTGGTGGTCGTCAAGTTCAGCCAGAAGTATTTCAAGGCGCAGCAGGCGACACTGGGCGTTGTCAACGGTCAGGTCGAGGAGGTCTACTCCGGCCACAACGTCATCAAGGCGTTCAACCGCGAGGCCGCCGTGCTGGACGACTTCAACGACGCGAACGATAAGCTGTACGAATCCGCGTGGAAATCGCAGTTTTTGTCCGGCCTGATGCAGCCCATCATGAACTTTGTGGGCAACCTGGGCTATGTGGCCGTCGCCATCGTCGGCAGCATTTTTGCCGCAGCGGGCGCCATCACCATCGGCGATATTCAGGCATTCATCCAGTACGTCAAGAACTTTACCCAGCCCATCCAGCAGCTGGCGCAGGTGTCCAACATGCTGCAAAGCATGACCGCCGCCGCCGAGCGCGTCTTTGAATTTTTGAACGAGCCCGAGGAGGACCAGCTGGCCGACCCCGCCCGCCGCGCCGATCCCGCCTGCATCGACGGTCAGGTCACGTTTGACCATGTAAAGTTCGGCTACACGCCGGAAAAGACCGTCATCCACAATTTCAGCTGCAATGTCAAGCCCGGCCAGAAGGTCGCCATCGTCGGCCCCACCGGCGCGGGCAAGACCACAATGGTCAAGCTGCTCATGCGGTTCTATGATGTGGATTCCGGCGAAATTTTGCTGAACGGCCATAACGTCAGGGACTTTGACCGCAGCGACCTGCGCGAGGGCTTCGGCATGGTGCTGCAGGATACCTGGCTGTTCAAGGGCACGATCATGGAGAACATCCGCTATGGCCGTCTGGATGCCACGGACGAGGAGGTCATTGCCGCCGCGAAGGCTGCAAACGCCGACCACTTTATCCGCACGCTGCCCGGCGGCTACCAGATGGAGCTGAACGAGGACGCCTCCAACGTCAGCCAAGGCCAGAAGCAGCTTTTGACGATTGCCCGCACGATTTTGGCGGACAACCGCATCCTGATCCTCGATGAGGCGACATCGAGCGTTGACACCCGCACCGAGCAGCGCATCCAGACGGCTATGGACCGCCTGATGCAGGGCCGCACGAGCTTCGTCATCGCGCACCGCCTGTCTACCATCCGCGATGCCGATTTGATCCTGGTCATGCGCGAGGGCGACATTGTCGAGCAGGGCACCCACGACGAGCTGATCGAAGCCGGCGGGTTCTATGCCGATTTGTACAACAGTCAGTTTGAGGATGTGACGGCTTGACAAATTGACGCAGGTTGGTTCTAATGTAAAAAACGCCTAAAGGCTTCCCCCTCGGGGGAAGCTGTCCGCGAAGCGGACTGATAAGGGCAAAGCTCCCGCAGCCACCCATTTATGAGCACCATCCGCAGGGTCGCCCTCATCCGGCCCTACGGGCCACCTTCCCCCGCGGGGGAAGGCTTTTCTTTTATTGACACCCCTGCTATAATAGTAACCAAAGGGGGCATTACCTGTGGATTATGCAAAACTTACGGCGCAGGCGCGGCAGGCTGCGGAAGAACTGCTGCAGGCTGCGCATCTCGAGACCGGGGACATTTTTGTGGTCGGCTGCTCCAGCAGCGAAATCATGGGCGGGCGCATCGGCAAGGATTCCAGCATGGAGGCTGCCGCTGCCGTGCTGGCGGGCGTGCTGCCGCCATTGCAGGAGCAGGGCGTCTATCTGGCCGCCCAGTGCTGTGAGCATCTGAACCGTTCTATCGTCATTGAGCGCGAGGCCGCGAAGGCCAACGGCTATCAGATCGTCTCGGCCATTCCGCAGCCCCACGCGGGCGGAAGCTGGGCCACGAACTGCTGGCAGCGCTTTAACGACCCCGTCCTTGTGGAGGAGGTCAGGGCCGCTGCGGGCATGGACATCGGCGGTACGCTGATCGGTATGCACCTGCGCCGCGTGGCTGTGCCGGTGCGCTTGTCGATGGACCACATCGGGCAGGCAATTCTGCTCTGCGCCCGCACCCGTCCGCCGTTCATCGGCGGTTCCCGCGCCGTTTACAGTCAGGAGGAAGTGCGATGATTCCCGAAGCCCAGAAGCAGCAGATGGCCGAGGCCGTCGCGAAGATCCGTGAGACGATGGCCACTGCCGCCAAGGCCGCAGGCCGCGACCCGGCAGAGGTGCGCCTTTGCGCCGCCTGCAAGACCCGAACAGTGGAGGAGGTGCGCTACAGCGCCGACCTGCCCATTGACCTTTTCGGTGAAAACCATGTGCAGGAGCTGGTCGAAAAGACCGACGCGAACGCCTACAACGGCAAGCCCGGGCACTTCATCGGGCATTTACAGACGAACAAGGTCAACAAGGTCGTAGGCCGCGCCGCGCTGATCCAGAGCGTGGACAGCACGCGCCTTTTGGATAAGATCGATGCCGCCGCGGCCCGTCTGGGGCTGGTGCAGGACATTCTCGTCGAGATCAACATCGGCGAGGAGGCCAGCAAGAGCGGCGTGGACGCCGACAGCCTGTTCCCGCTTTTGGAGGCTGCCGCCGCCAGGGAGCACATCCGTCTGCGCGGCCTGATGGCGATCCCGCCCGCCGACGCCGACGACACCGAGACCCGCCGCTTTTTTGCACAGATGCGGGAGCTTTTGGCCAGAGCCGACGCCCGGCACTATGACCGGGCACAGATGGACATTCTGTCCATGGGCATGAGCCACGACTACGCCGCCGCCATCGCCGAGGGCGCGACCATCGTCCGCGTCGGCACCGCGATTTACGGCGCACGGGATTACAGCAAAAAGGCATAATTTCAGGCTTCCCCCGCAGGGGAAGCTGTCCGCGAAGCGGACTGATGAGGGCAAAGCTTCCGCGGCCACCCGTTCACGGGATTTCGCCGCAGACTCGCCCCTCATCCGGCCCTTCGGACCACCTTCCCCCGCGGGGGAAGGCTTTTTTATTTTCTCCCCCTGTATTCCCGCGGCGTCATTCCGTACCGCTTTTTGAACAGACGGTTGAAGTAGGACAAATTCTCAAACCCGCATTGCTCCGCAATCGCCAGCACGGTGTCGCTGCCGCTGCGCAGGGCATCGGCGGCGGCGTTCAGGCGTTGCTCGTTCAGGTATTCGGTAAAGCCCTGGCCGGTCATTTTCTTGAACCAGCGCATAAAATGGCTGGGGCTGCATCCGCAGGCCTCCGCTGCGTCTGTCACATGCAGCGCCCCCGCGTAGCCCTCATTCACAAGCTGCACCACGGTTTTCAGCCGCCGGGTGTCGGGGGTATCGGCAGGGGGCAGGTCTCCGGTGCGGCCCACCAGCGCCGCCAGAAACAGCAGCAGCTCGCCCTTTATACAGAGTTCATATCCCACGTCTTTGATCTTGTTGAATTCCTCCGCCGCGTGCAGGCACCGCACCGCCCAGTTGTAGCCCCAGTCTTCCGGGCCAAGGCGCATGGGCAGAGCCAGACGTCCGCTCTGCAGCGGCAGCAGGTACTTCTCGGCACAGATGTCACCGGCGCCGCCCAGCAGCTCCAGCTCAAAGATGATGTTCTCATATTCCATTGCCTCACCGGGCAGCTGGCGCAGGGCGTGCAGCACGCCGGGGGCAAACACGTAAATGTCGCCCGCCTGTGCCGTGTAGGTCGTCAGCCCGGCCTGCACGATGCCGCGCCCTTTTTTGACAAAGACCAGCTCCATGCTGTCCTGCCAGTGCAGCGCCACCTGCGGGAAGTCCTTCGGGATCGTACATGGGTAGATATTGAACGGGAACCACGCGGCCCCATGTTGCTTTGCTTCGCGTAAACGCTCTTGTTTCGCCATATTTTCACCTCGCATGATAGTATTGTACCATAAGTTGCGGGTATTTTGCAAGTCAGATGCATGTTTTGTGTGGTATAACCAAGTTGTACCCAAGAAGCCCATACACGAATGGAGGGAACCTCTTATGAATATGACTGCTGCGATGGAAGCCAGAACCAACAAGCCCCTGACCGCCTGCACCGACCAGGAAATCTATCTGGCCCTGCTGGACATCGTCCGCGAACAGAGCGCCGCCCGCGTCCGTCCCGTCACGGGCCGCAAGCTCTACTATATCAGCGCCGAGTTTCTGATCGGCAAGCTGCTGTCCAACAACCTTATCAATTTAGGGCTGTACGACGACACCCGCGCTGCGCTGGCCGCTGCCGGGAAAAACCTGTCCGATATTGAGGAGGTCGAGCCGGAGCCAAGCCTTGGCAACGGCGGGCTGGGCCGTCTGGCCGCCTGTTTCCTTGACTCCCTCGCCACGCTGAACCTGCCCGGCGACGGTGTCGGCCTGCGGTATCACTTCGGCCTGTTCCACCAGTCCTTCAAGGACGGCGTCCAGAACGAGCTGCCCGACCCGTGGCTGACCGCCCACTCCTGGGCGGAAAAAACGGATACGGTCTATCCCGTCGAGCTGGCCGGCAAGACCTACAGCGCCCGTCTGTACAAGCTGGCCGTCACGGGCTACGAGGGCCGCACGAACACGCTGAATCTGTTCGATCTCGACACCATTGATGAGAGCATCGTCCACGACGGCATCACGTTCGACAAGACCGACATCGACAAAAACCTGACGCTTTTCCTGTATCCCGATGACTCCGACGAGGCCGGACGCCGTCTGCGCATCTACCAGCAGTACCTGATGGTTTCCGCCGGGGCCCAGCTGATTCTGGCTGAGTGCGCCGCCCGCGGCTGTGATTACCACGATCTGGCCGACTACGCCGCCATCCAGATCAACGACACCCACCCCAGCATGGTTATCCCCGAGCTGATCCGCCTGCTGGGGGAGAAGGGCATCGACTTTGACGAGGCCGTCGAGATCGTCACAAAGACCTGTGCCTACACAAACCACACCATTCTGGCCGAGGCGCTCGAAAAGTGGCCCCGCGCCTATCTGGACGCCGTCGTGCCGCAGCTCATGCCCATCATTGAAAAGCTCGACACGCTGGCCCGCACCCGCACCACCGACGAGAGTCTGGCCATCATCGACGGGGACGACCGCGTTCACATGGCCCACATGGACATCCACTTCACCCACTCGACGAACGGCGTTGCCTATCTGCACACCGAGATCCTGAAAAACAGCGAGCTGCACGGCTTTTACCAGCTCTACCCCGAAAAATTCAACAATAAGACCAACGGCATCACCTTCCGCCGCTGGCTGCTGGAGTGCGACCCGGCGCTGACCGCCGAGATCGAAAAGCTCATCGGTTCCGGCTTCCGCAAGGACGCCGCTGAGCTTGAAAAACTGCTGCCCTACACGGAAAATGTCGATATTTTGCAGCAGTTCTCCGCCGTCAAGGCGCAGAACAAGCGCGCACTGGCCGACTGGCTGCACCGCACGCAGAACATCACCGTTGACCCGGATGCAATGTTCGACATCCAGTCCAAGCGCCTGCATGAGTACAAGCGTCAGCAGCTGAACCTGCTCTACCTGATCCACCAGTATCATGAGATCAAGGCCGGGCATCTGCCCGCCACACCGCTGGTCAGCATCTTCGGTGCCAAGGCCGCCCCGGCGTACACGATTGCCAAGGACATCATCCACGCCCTGCTGACCCTGTCTAAGGTCATTGCGGCGGATCCGGTCGTGTCGAAGTATCTGCAGGTTGTCTTTGTGGAAAACTACAACGTCACCGCCGCTGAGAAGCTCATCCCCGCCTGCGACCTGTCGGAGCAGATCTCGCTGGCCTCCAAGGAGGCGTCCGGCACCGGCAACATGAAGTTCATGCTCAACGGTGCGCTGACGCTGGGCACAATGGACGGTGCGAACGTCGAGATCTGTCAGCAGGTCGGCGATGAGAACATCTATATCTTCGGCCAGACGTCCGACCAGGTCATCCACCGCTATGAGATGGGCGACTATCAGGCCAGCCAGTGGGTGGAGGGTGACCCCAACATCCGCCGCGCCGTCGATTTTCTCGTCGGGCCGGAGATGCTGGCCGCCGGGCATGAGGAAAACCTGCGCCGCCTGCACGACGAGCTGGTCTGGAAGGACTGGTTCCAGACGCTGCCCGACTTCAACGCCTATGTGGTGCGCAAGGGTCAGGCCCTGAGCGACTACGCCTGCGACCCGCTGGGCTGGCGCAAGAAGTGCGTCATCAACATTGCCAAGGCCGGCCTGTTCAGCAGTGACCGCACGATTGCCGAGTACAACAAGGACATCTGGCATCTGGGCGAGTAATCCACCTCTATAAGCAACCGCATCCCCTGTCCGCACGGGCAGGGGATTTTTGCTTGTGTATGGCTTCTTTACATGGGATGCCGGATGCAGAGGTTTCCGCTGGGCGTTGAAACGTTTCCCTTGCAAACTGTCGCTCTACCTGCTACAATAAATGCAGATTATTTGTAAGGAGCGATCACTCATGAACTGGCATCAGGCCTGTGAGCTGCCCTATTACCACGGCAGCGACCTCGGCGCAAATCCAACGGCGGAGGAAACCACCTTCAAGCTGTGGGCTCCCACCGCCTGCGGGGTCGTGGTCTGCCTGTATGCCACCGGCACCGACGCCGAGCCGGGCGCGAAAGAGCTGGGCGTACACGAAATGCGCCGCGGCGATGGCGGCGTCTGGGCCATTGTGCTGCCCGGCAACCTGCACGGGACGTATTACATCTACCGCATCTACTTCCCGGATGGCCGCGTGCATGAGGTCGTGGACCCCTACGCCCGCAGTGCCGGGGCCAACGGCACCCGCGGCATGGTGGTGGACCTGACACAGGCCGCCCCCGACGGCTGGGAGCAGGACCGGCGCCCCGACATCCCGGCCCACGCCCGCAGCGTGTGGGAGGTGCATGTGGCGGACTTTTCCGCTGACGGGCACAGCGGTGTAAAACCGGAGTGGCGCGGCAAGTTCATGGGCTTCACGCCCGATGACACCACGCTGGACAACGACGGCGAACACCCGACCTGCCTGAATTATCTGAAAAATCTGGGCATCAGCCATGTGCAATTACAGCCCATCTGCGACTACGCCACGGTGGACGAGTCCCGCCCCGACGGCGGCTACAACTGGGGCTACGACCCGCAGAACTACAACGTGCCCGAGGGCAGCTTTGCCACCGACCCGTTCCACGGCGAGGTGCGCGTCAAGGAGTGCCGCGCCATGGTCGCCGCGCTGCACCGCGCGGGGCTGGGCGTCGTGATGGACGTCGTCTACAACCACACCTACCACGGCGAGAGCAATCTGGAGCGCACCGTGCCCGGCTACTGGAACCGCCGCTGGCCCAACGGCATGATGACCAACGGCTCCGGCTGCGGCTGTGACCTGGCCAGCGAGCGCCCGATGGTGCGCAAATACGTGGTCGAGTCGGTGCTGTACTGGGCCACAGCCTACCACATCGACGGTTTCCGCTTTGATTTGATGGCGCTGGAGGATGTGGACACGATGAACGCCATCCGCGCCGCGCTGGACAGTCTGCCCGGCGGCGAGAGCATTTTACTGTACGGCGAGCCCTGGATGGGCGGCGGCACGAACCTTGAAGGCGGCGCACGCCCCGCCGACAAGCGCGCCCTCGACGCACTGCATGAACGCATCGGATTTTTCTGCGATGACACGCGGGACTGCATCAAGGGCAACGTCTTTGACGCGGCCAACGCGGGCTATGTCAACGGCACACCGCAGCATGGCTACGATGTGCTGCACTCGATCAGCGCGTGGCGCAGCGGCGCACACGGTTTCCGGCCCAAGTGCGCCGGGCAGGTCGTGCAGTACGTCTCCGCCCACGACAACTACACGCTCTGGGACAAGCTGGCCGCCGTGGGCCGCCGCGGCGATTACGACTGCCCCGACGCCGATTTGCTGGCACAGAACCGCATGACGGCGGGCATCTACCTGACCTGCCAGGGTCTGCCCTTTATGCAGGCGGGCGAGGAGTGGGGCCGCACCAAGCACGGCGACCACAACAGCTACAAGGGGCCGCTGGCCACGAACCGGCTGGACTGGACCCGCGCCCACCGCCCGGAGTTTGCCGCGCTGACGGCGTTTTACCGCGGCATGCTGGCCATCCGCCGCGCCTATCCGCGGCTGAGCGGCGCGGCAGGGGAGCCGGAGCCGTTTATTCTGGCGCTGCCGGGCTGGCTTATCGGCTTTGTGCCGGAGAACGACGGCACGGCCACGGCGGGTCAGCTGGCCGTCTACTACAACCCCGAGCGCACCCGCCAGTGGGCCAGCCTGCCCGCCGGTACCTGGCGCAAAGTAAGCGACGGCGTCCACGCCGGTGTGACCCCCTTCGGCCCCTGCTTCCGGGATGCGTTGGAGCTGGCCCCGACGAGCGTGACGGTGCTGGTGGCGGAGTAAAAGTATAATCACGTTTCATGGGAGAGGGAGAGCCTCTCCCTTTTTGTTTGTCGCCCCTTTTATTGTGGCCTTGTAGGGAGGGGTCTTGACCCCTCCGCGGGGCGTCGGGGACGCCGCCCCCCTACAGTGTGGCAACCCGTAAGCTTTCCTGCTGTCGCAAGCGTCCGCGGCGGCCAGAGGGCTGGCCGCCCTACAAACTTCCGGCAACGGCGTTTGTAGGGGAGAGATTTATCCCTCCCGGAAAGCACACGTCCGCCTTACACCTCCGGGCCGGGCATGCCCGGCCCCTACAGCCTTGTCATTTTCTTCTTGTCATTTTGTTCACAAAAACTTTGTTTGACAGACTGTCCAATTTCCCTGTATAATAGATTTATACGTTATACGATTTGTAGAATAGCCCGCCGCTGCTACAAAGTGTTTACCACACACGGACAAGAAAGGGAAAGGGAGGCCGTCACCATGAGCGACTACGCAGCCATTGAAAAGGAAGCCCGCATTTTTACCGAGGAATGTGTCACCAACAACCGCATTGATCCCACGCTGTTTGCCCAATATGACATCAAGCGCGGTCTGCGCGACAAAAACGGCAAGGGTGTGCTGGCGGGCATCACAAATATTTCCCGCATCGACGCCTTTGAGGAGCGCGACGGCCAGAAGGTTCCCTGCGAGGGCAAGCTCTGGTACCGCGGCTACAACGTCTATGACCTGATCCGCGGTCTGCGCGGCAAGCGCTATGCGTTTGAGGGCGCGGCCTATCTGCTGCTGCTCGGCGACCTGCCGAACAAAGAGCAGCTCGAGAGCTTCACCGCCTGCCTTGCCAAATGCCGCGACCTGCCGACAAACTTTGTGCGCGACGTCATCATGAAGGCCCCCAGTCACGACCTGATGAACTCGCTGACCCGCAGCGTGCTGACGCTGGCCAGCTACGATGACGACATCGGCAAGACCGACCTGCAGACCCAGCTGGAACAGTGCATCAAGCTCATCAGCGTTTTCCCGATGCTGGCGGTCTACGGCTACCACGCCTACAATTACTATGAGTGCGGCGGCAGCATGTACATCCACCGTCCCGACCCGAGCCTGTCCACGGCGGAAAACCTGCTGAAGATGCTGCGCCCCGACCAGAAGTACACCGACCTCGAGGCCCACGTGCTGGACATTGCCCTGCTGCTGCACATGGAGCACGGCGGCGGCAACAACTCGACCTTCACGACCCGCGTCGTCACCTCGTCCGGGTCGGACACCTACTCCGTCATCGCGGCGGCGCTTTCCAGCCTGAAGGGTCCCAAGCACGGCGGCGCGAACATCAAGGTCATGCAGATGATGGACGACATACGCGCCCACGTCACCGACCCGCTGGACGAGGAGGCCATGGCTGATTATCTGGGCCGCATTGTGGACCGCCAGGCGTTCGACCAGAAGGGCCTGATCTACGGCATGGGCCATGCGGTCTACTCGCTGAGCGACCCGCGCGCGGTGGTGTTCAAGAGCTTTGTCCACCAGCTGGCCGACGCTAAGGGCCGCAGCCGCGACTTTGAGTATTACAACACGATCGAGCGGCTGGCCCCGCAGGTCATTGCCGAGAAGCGCCATATTTATAAGGGTGTCTCGACGAACGTGGACTTCTACTCCGGCTTTGTATATGACATGCTGGGCATCCCGGTGGAGCTGTACACCCCGATCTTTGCGGTTGCGCGTATCGTCGGCTGGTCCGCCCACCGCATGGAGGAGCTTGTCAACGTGGATAAGATCATCCGTCCGGCCTACCAGAGCATCATGCAGACAAGGGAGTATGTGCCGCTGGAGGAGAGATAAAAGAGAAAAAAGAGAGAAGAATTTTCGCACAGGGCGAAGGTTCTTCTCTCTTTTTATTGCCTGCTTTAAAGCCTCCCTTGAGGGGAGGTGGCCGAGGGCCGGAGGGATGGGTGGGAGCTGCTGTCTAAATCGTCAGCCTGCCGCCCACCCCTCACCGCCTGCGGGCGGAGCTCCCCTCCCGGGGAGCCTTTTAAGAGAATCCGTCCAAAACCACCTTCAGCTCTGCCCAGATGTCCTCCTGCGAGGCATTATAATAAAGGCTATCCGTATAGGGACGGCAATAGACTTGGTACAAAATGCCGTCCTGCGCAAAGTAGGCTCTGGACTGGATGTAGGGCCTCGAGTTCGGGTTGCTTGTACAGTGGGGGATCAGCGCGGTGTTGCCGTTGGCCATGGGGTAGCTTTCACATTGCCACGTCAACCCGGCACTTTTTTGCCAATACAAATCCGTTGCCATCTCCTTGGGCGCATCCCCAAGATAGGCAACTGCCATGATTTCTACATTGTAGCCATCCAGAAGCACACCCGTGCGTAGGTAGAGCTTGTCCGGTGTATCGCCGCGCCCGATGGGGATAAATCCGGCGGGATATTCCTGAAATTTCGGCGTATAGGGCATACCATCGTCATATTCATCCGGGATGTCGATCATGCCGGACGGATACATGGCAATCGACGGGAAAGTGCTTGTATCTCCCTCATCCAGCAGCGTGTTCTGCGCCAGCGGCAGACCAGTCGCGGTAGTCATTTCCACCCAGCTGTCGTAACCGCGTGCAGCCCGGGCGTACCAATCGGCGTAGTCCGCGTCGGTGGGGTGCAGCTGGCCGTTTATTTTGGCGTTCATCGGCAGCCAGCCATCGTCAGACATCTCCCCATTATGGTTTGCCACCATTCCCGCCAGCAAATCCTCATCCAGCGCAAAATACTGCCGCTCATACGTGATGGCGTACCCGGTGTTGGCCTCCGGCGCAAAGGACGGGCGCGGGTTTTCGCGCAGGTTCGTGAACTCTGCCGTGCCTGCCAGCACTCCGGCGGCAATCAGCAGCGGCGCGGCCAGGCAGATTGCCAGCTTCCAGCGCGGGTGCCGTGCGGGGGGCGCGTCGGGCAGGTGCTCAGCCACGGCGGGCCATAGGTCAACGCCTGCCGGGTGCAGGCCGCCGGTCAGCTTTTTGTGCAAATACGCTTCTTCGCGGTCATACTTCATAGTGCTCCCCCTCCTTCAATCGCTGCGCCAGCTGCTTTTTGGCGCGGTGGTAGCGTGTGCGCAGATAGGCGGCGGGCCGTCCGTGAATGCACGCCAGTGCGGCGTAATCCAGCCCGTCCAGCACACGCTCTAAGATCAGGGCCCGATCCAGCGGGGCCAGCGTGTTCAGCGCCGCGCGCAGCTCTTCGCTGATGCCGGGGTCCTGCTCCAACGGCTCCGGGGTGGGGTAGGCCGCCGCGCGTTTGATTGCCCGCAGCATGTCCAGCGAGGTGCGGTAGGCGATGCGGTAGAGCCACGCGCGCTCGTTGTCGGTGCCGTCATGGCGCAGCGTGTGGCGCTGCTGCCACGCCTTGATGAAGGTTTTCTGCACAGCATCCTGTGCGTCGGCCTCGCACCCCAGCAGGCCGGTGCAGTACCGCAGCAGTGCAGCGGTATGGGTATGTACGAGCTTTTCTAAATCCTGTTCGTTTTGCATCGGCTCGCCTCCTTTCACCCTTATAACGCCGACGGGAGCGGGAATGTGTCACAAATCAAGCATTTTCTTGGCCCCCTCTGGCGCAAGCGCCACCTCCCCCGTATCGGGGGAGTCTGTCTCGCAGGGGGAGGCAAGAAAAAAGAGCCCCGCGGGGCTCTTTTTTTACATCAATGCGCTAAGACGGTATTTTTTATTTTCTTGTACACCGCATTTGCTGCCAGCGGCAGAACCAGGCCCGCGGCGGTGTAGGCAAGCCACCAGGCACCGCCCGTAAAGTAAATCGGGAATGCGGCCAGAAGATACGGCTCTCCGCCTGTGGCCAGCAGGCCAAGCCAGGTCACGAGCTTGAAGCTCAAAAAGTGCAAAATCACAATCGGCATCGTCGCACGGCCCAGATAGGCCAGCGCCGCCCGGACACAGGGCAGGGGAGCGGTCAGGCACGCGGCCTCCCGCACCAGCACCCAGCCCGCCAGGCTGGCAAGCAGCAGGAAAATCGGGCCGCTGTATCCATTGCCCGCCAGACCCACAGCGCCGAGCTGCCCCAGAATCAGCAGCACCGCAAAGGCCGCTGCGGCAAAAATACAACGCTGGTACGTCGGTATGTTTTCCCGCGTCGTGCGCCGCAGGACCGTGCCCAGGTAGAACAGGCAGTAGCAGCTGGCCGCAATGCCCAGCCCCCACACATTCCATCCGGCCAGCCTGCAGCGCCAGCCCACCCACAGCAGCACGCCGGAAAAAAGTCCCTGCGGCAGCAGCGTATCGGTACCATGCAGCAGCCTTTGCAGAATAAATTCCACCAAAGCGTACAGAATAGATACTTGAAACAGTGCTTGGATGAACCACATCGCGCCGCCCAGCTGGGTGCCGCCGTCAAACACGCACCAGTGCACGGTGCGGCCAATCACATCCTTCACCGTCACGGGCGTTGTGACGGCATTGCCGGGAACCTGCAAAATGCGCTCATCACTCGTCAAAATATTCAGCTTTAAAAACAGGTTGTTCAGCACGGTAAAGGCGGTGTTTGCCAGCACAAAGGGCAGCCAGAGCGTGACGGCTTTGCGCTTGATAAAGTACACCGGCCCGCCGCGCAGGCTGAAAAGCCAGCCGCTCAGCATAAAAAACAGGGCCATGTGGAACAGGTAGATGAAGTCCGTCCCGGGAAAGCCCGAATGCCCCAGCACCATAAGCACAATGCCGATGCCGCGCATACTATCTATTACAGGGTCACGCTGTTTTGCCATAAATCAGAACCTCACTGCGCGTTTTTGGCGCGGCATTTCGGGCAGATGTAGCGGATCGTCAGCGTGTAGCCGCGTACCTCGGTACCGATGGCGGACTCAATGTCGCGGATCAGTCCCACCACCGGCAGGTCGGCCAGGTCGCCGCAGCTGTCACACAGCAGGTGGCCGTGGGGGGTCGGGTTGGCGTCGTAGCGGTCCGGGCCGTCGGGCATTTCCAGATGACCGATCTCACCGTCCAGCTCCATCAATTTCAGGTTGCGGTACACAGTGCCGCGCGCAATGTGCGGCATGGCCTGCCGCGCATGGCT
>ENA-USUM01000495-USUM01000495.1-human-gut-metagenome-genome-assembly--contig:-NODE-495-length-23062-cov-51.891755_pt1 | contig 23062 bp, 9 predicted proteins | sample MGYA00250063_ERZ773402 | MGnify/ENA primary metagenome ERZ773402 (study PRJEB29103, sample SAMN06112030) | human gut metagenome | biome: human gut; feature: ankylosing spondylitis patient; material...
TCTTATTTTGTATCGGTCTGTTACTGACTGTTGCGACGATTGTAAATGCACAGTCTGTGACTTGGATTAGTAGTACCGAAGGCAATGTATGGCAAAAATCAAAAGTGAAGTTGCAGTCGAAATCAGAACAAAATCCTGTTTTACAGGTAGATGGAACAGAGAACGGTGTTGCTTTCAAGAATTGGGGAACTACTTTCAATGAACTTTGTTGGGATGCTCTTGGGTTATTAACTCGTACTGAACAAGATGAAATATTGTATAATATATTTTCTCCGCAAGGTGATTTACGGATTACGCGTGGACGAATTTCGATGGGAGCCAATGATTACGCTCGTTCTTGGTATAGTTGTGACGAAGTGGAGGGTGACTTTGAATTGAGATATTTTAATATTAATCGTGATAAACAGACTATTATTCCTTTCATACGTGCTGCACAAAAATATAATCCGAATCTTACATTTTGGATATCACCTTGGTGTCCTCCAAGCTGGATGAAAATAAATGGAGATTATCCGGTTTTAAGTAGTCCGTTTAATAGTTTGTCAGAGAAACAGAATTATTTATTATATGGTGCTACAGGCGGTCAGGTTGATGAGAATGAAATGAAGTTGACCGGTGCCCGTGATGGAGTTTTTCCTCGCCAACTTGCGACAACTGACTTTATGATTCAAGATCCACGTTATTTGCAGACTTATGCAGATTATTTTTGTCGGTTTATAGATGCCTATAAAGAACAAGGAATTCCCATTGATATGGTAATGTATCAGAATGAAGCGTACAGTTACACTCCTTATCCTGGTTGTGCCTGGACTGCCACCGGTACGATTCGTTTCAATAAAGAATATTTAGCTCCTACTTTGAGGCAAATGCATCCTGAGGTGAAGCTTTATTTAGGTACTTTTAATACGAATCGCCAAGATCATGTAGAAACAATTCTTGCTGATACGGCTTTATGTAATTGTATTCGTGGTATGGGATTTCAATGGGAAGGACGTGAAATACTTCCTTCCATAAGAAAACAGCATCCCGAATGGGAATATATCTGTTCGGAAAGCGAATGCGGTTGGGGTAGTTTTGATTGGAAGGCAGCAGAACATACATTCGAGTTGATAAATCATTATTTAGGGAATGGATGTTGTGAATATAATTTTTGGAATTGTATTTTGACCGATAAAGGTGAAAGTCCGTGGGGATGGAAACAGAATGCGTTGATTCGTGTGGATTCGGAAAAGCGTACGTTTGTTTATACCCCGGAGTATTATGCAGTAAAGCATTATAGCAAAATGGTGGCTCCAGGATCAAAAATCTTACAATACAAGGCAAAGGGGGAGGATAACCAACCAGTCATTATATTCCTGACTCCTGAGAATCAGTATTTGGTAGTGGCGGGGAATTTTAATGGCAAACAACAGAATTTGAGTGTAAAACTGGCGGGAAAATATTTGGAGGTGACGTTGCAGCCCCATTCTCTAAATACATTTTATACAAAATGATCACAAGGAATAATCCTCGTTAAATTGATATCCATTGTAGGGATCGGTGGATTCTTACAATGGATAAAAAAGATGTAAAACTTCTATTTTCCCCCATTTGACCGAATAAAGTCCCTCTTTTGAAAGATTTATATACCCATCGTTAGGATTGTATTTTCTATCTTTGCATCAAACAATTTTTGAACTAATTATTATGAAACACAAAATCCTTACTTTCTTTTTGGCTTGTCTTGTGCCCTGGCTGGCAGGAGCACAGCAATCTGCCAATAGTCAAAACAATGTAGCCGAAAAAGATTACATAGCTTATCTCTTTACCTATTTTACAGGTAACCACATCAGCGAGGAAGCCGTATGCTATGCGGTAAGTACGGACGGATATACCTATTGGGCATTGAATGACAACAAACCTGTCATTGATTCCAAAATCATCAGTTCTACCGGTGGTGTGCGCGACCCGCATATCCTGCGTTGCGAAGACGGAAAGACATTCTATATGGTGGTTACCGATATGGTTTCTGACAATGGATGGGATTCCAATCGTGCCATGGTGTTGCTGAAATCTACAGACTTGGTGAACTGGAACCATTCTGTCATCAATATGCAGAAACGTTATGTCGGACAGGAAAAACTGAAACGGGTATGGGCTCCTCAGACTATCTTCGATGCGGAAGCCGGAAAATACTTGGTTTATTGGTCAATGAAATATGGTGATGGGGCAGATGTGATTTATTATGCTTATGCCAATAAAGAATTTACCGACCTGGAAGGTGAACCGAAACCGCTTTTCATCCCTGAAAACAAGAAATCTTGCATAGACGGTGATATCGTATATAAAGATGGAATCTACCACCTGTTTTATAAAACCGAAGGACATGGAAACGGCATCCGGGTAGCAACTACCCGTTCACTGACTTCGGGACAATGGGAGGAAGAACCCGACTACAAGCAGCAGACCCCGGAAGCGGTGGAAGGTGCGGGAACTTTCAAACTGATAGGTCAGAATAAATACATCTTGATGTATGATGTCTATATGAAAGGTAAATACCAGTTTACCGAAACGACCGATTTGAAAAACTTTAAAGTGATAGACAGTGAGGTGAAGATGAATTTTCATCCGCGTCACGGAACTATCATCCCCATTACCCGTGCCGAGTTGAAGCGCATCACCGACAAATGGCCTTCAAAGGAAATGGGCAATATGACGATTCCCAACAATCCCGTGCTGCAAGGTTTCCATGCTGACCCCGAGATATTGTATTCTCATCAGACTAAAAAATATTATATCTATTCCACCACCGACGGACAGCCCGGATGGGGCGGATGGTATTTCAGTGTCTTCTCTTCGGATAATCTGAAGGACTGGAAAGATGAAGGGGTGATGCTTGATTTGAAATCCGATCAGGTGGCATGGGCAGATGGAAACGCATGGGCTCCGTGCATTGAAGAGAAAATGGTGGATGGAAAGTATAAATATTTCTTCTATTTCAGTGGTAATCCTGTAGCCGGAGGCGGCAAGCAGATTGGGGTGGCGGTAGCCGATTCACCCATTGGTCCGTTCAAAGACTTGGGACATCCCATTATTACTGAATCTCCCGTGGGCCACGGACAGCAGATTGATGTGGATGTGTTTACCGATCCGGTTTCGGGAAAATCCTATCTGTACTGGGGCAATGGTTATATGGCGGGCGCCGAACTGAATGAGGATATGGTTTCCATCAAAAAGAATACCTTGACCGTATTGACACCGAAAGGAGGAAGTCTGAAAGATTACGCTTTCCGTGAAGCGGCATATGTGTTCTATCGTAATGGTCTTTACTACTTTATGTGGTCGGTGGATGATACCGGTTCGCCCAACTATCATGTGGCATACGGTACGTCGAAATCTCCGCTAGGTCCTATAAAGGTTGCTAAGAAACCGGTGGTACTGATTCAGGATCCTGCAAAGGAAATCTATGGACCTGCGCACAATGCAGTCCTACAAATTCCGGGTACGGATGAGTGGTACATTGTATATCATCGTATTAATAAGAACTTTATAGATCGTGAGAAGGGTCCTGGCGTGCATCGTGAAGTATGTATAGACCGTATGGAATTTAATCCGGACGGAACCATCAGGAAGGTTGTTCCCACGTTATAAAAGAAACATGACAATAAAGCATATACCATGAAAAAGACCTTATTATCTCTGGCAATCGCCTCATTGGCAGCAGGCCAATCCGTCTGTGCTGCCGTGGAAAAAGTATATAATGAGCCCGATTCGGTCTACATCTTCTCTTACGCCCATCCGGAAGACGAGGGACGCAGCGGACTGAAATTCGCATGGAGCCCCGATGGCGACAAGTGGCTGAGTGTATCCGACGGCTTTGCCTATCTGAAATGTGATTTCGGGCGTTGGGGGGCGGAAAAGAGAATGATTAAACCTCTTCTGGAAAAAGCGGAAGATGGACGTTGGTATTGCCGGTGGCAGCTTACCCCCAGCGGAAAAGTATGGGGTACTTCCCATTCTTCCGACTTGTTGAAGTGGGCTCCCCAACAATATGTCAATGCGGAGAAGCCTGCCGTGCCCCGACTGGTCACTGCCCGGCAGATTGTCCTTGATAAAGATACCTTGAACGGTTATATGCAGAAAGTACCTTATGCGGATATAGAACAGTTGATTCGTTTTGCTGAGCATAAGAAATTCCGCGATATACAGAATAATGAGCGTACCGAACAGGATGCCGTCCGCTTTGCCGGACTGAAACCGGTCGCTGCCACCATCCGGGTGGATACCGGACGGGTGAAGCCCATTAGCGAGCATCTGATAGGTATTTTCTTTGAGGATATCAATTATGGAGCCGATGGTGGACTTTATGCGGAGCTGGTTCAGAACCGTGATTTTGAATATTCTGCCAAAGACGGTGCAAGAGATAAGAACTGGAACAGCACGTATGCGTGGAGTATACAGGGTACTGATGCGGAACTGTCTGTCAGTGAGGACAGTCCCATCCATGCTAACAATGCTCACTATGCAGTGTTAGAGGTACACCGCCCGGGTGCTGCCTTGGTGAATAACGGTTTTGACGGTATTGCCGTGAAAAAAGGTGAGAAGTATGACTTCTCTGTGTTTTCCAAAGTGCTGGATGATACGAAAGGTGGAAAAGTGCTTGTGAGACTGACTGCCAAAGATGGCAAGGAGATTGCGCAGGCTGCTATTCGGGTTTCATCTACAGAGTGGAAAAAACAAAAGGCTGTACTGACGGCAACGGCGGATGCTGCGGATGCCGTGTTGTCCGTTTGTCCGCAGATGGCTGGGAAGTATGCCTTGGATATGGTTTCTCTTTTCCCACAGAATACATTTAAAGGCAGGAAGAACGGGCTGCGCGCCGATTTGGCACAGACTTTGGCGGACCTTCATCCCCGTTTTGTCCGTTTCCCCGGCGGATGTGTGGCTCACGGAGATGGTGTGGACAATATTTATGATTGGAAAGGCTCTATAGGAGCGTTGGAGGAACGCAAGCCTCTGCGCAATTTGTGGGGGTATCATCAGACCCGCGGTCTGGGATATCATGAATATTTTTTGTTCTGCGAGGATATGGGGGCCGAACCTGTTCCTGTAGTGGCAGCCGGAGTGCCTTGTCAGAATTCGGGTACTTGCAGTCATCACTCGGTAGGCGAACTGGGTTGCGGCGGTCAGCAAGGCGGAATCCCGATGGAGGAAATGCCGCAGTACGTGCAGGATGTACTGGATTTGATAGAATATGCGAATGGAGATGCGAAGAAGACCGTGTGGGGAAAGAAGCGTGCGCAAGCCGGACATCCCAAACCTTTCAATCTGAAGTACATCGGTATTGGTAACGAGGATTTGATTACCGATATCTTTGAAGAACGTTTCACCATGATTTACAATGCGGTGAAGGAGAAATATCCCGAAGTGACCGTTATCGGAACGGTAGGCCCGTTCTATGAGGGCAGTGATTATGAGGAAGGCTGGAAATTCGCCACTAAGATGAGTATTCCGATGGTGGATGAACATTATTATAACACCCCGGGATGGTTTATCAACAATCAGGATTTCTATGACCGTTATGACCGTAACAAGGCGAAAGTGTATTTGGGAGAGTATGCGGCTCATTTGCCGGGACGTCCCAACAATATAGAAACAGCTTTGGCCGAGGCCTTGTACCTGACTTCCGTGGAGCGTAATGCCGATGTGGTGACCATGACTTCTTACGCTCCGTTACTGGCTAAGGAGGGACATACCCAGTGGAATCCGGATTTGATTTATTTCAATAATACGGAGGTAAAACCCACCGTAGGTTACTATGCGCAGCAGATGTACGGACAAAATGCGGGCAGTGAATACATCGCTTCTTCCGTGACTTTGGATAATGCGCAAGATGCGGTGAAGAAACGGGTAGGTGTGTCGGTAGTTCGCGACGGAAAGACAGGAGATATGATCGTGAAACTGGTGAATCTGCTGCCGGTAGCGGTGAATGCGCAAGTGGAGCTCCCCTCTTTGGAAGGAATGAACACCACTGCCGTAAAGACGGTTCTGGCAGGCAAGCCGACCGACAAGCAGGCTCGTCCTGTAGCCGGTACAATGGAAGTAAGCGAGAAATTCGGATATGAATTGCCGGCTTATTCATTTACGGTAATCCGGATAAATAAGAATGAAAAATAATAATAGATAAATGAAGATGAAGAAATTACTGACTTTGTTGCTGGCGGTCCTGCTGCTGGCAGGATGTGCCGGCAATAAGCCCGGGACATTCGAAGCGGGTAAGAATACCTTTCTGCTGAATGGGAAACCGTTCGTGGTCAAAGCGGCAGAGGTGCATTATCCGCGTATTCCCCGTGAATACTGGGAACATCGTATTGAAATGTGTAAAGCATTGGGCATGAATACGCTTTGTCTGTATGTCTTTTGGAATTTGCATGAGGAAACTCCCGGTAAGTATGATTTTACAGGTAATAAAGATATTGCAGCTTTCTGTAAATTGGCTCAGAAGCATGGTATGTACGTCATTGTGCGTCCCGGTCCGTATGTATGTGCGGAATGGGAAATGGGTGGGCTGCCTTGGTGGCTGCTGAAGAACGACAGCGTGCAGCTTCGTACTCTCGATCCTTTCTATATGCAGCACGTGGGAGCCTTTATGCATGAAGTGGGCAAGCAGTTGCAGGATTTGCAGATTACCCGTGGTGGTAACATCATCATGGTGCAGGTGGAAAACGAATATGGTTCGTATGGCACGGACAAGCCCTATGTGTCTGCCATCCGTGATACGGTACGCGCCGCAGGCTTTACTGAAGTGCCTTTGTTCCAATGTGACTGGAGTTCTAATTTCCTGAATAATGGTTTGGATGATTTGCTTTGGACTATAAATTTTGGTACGGGAGCTGATATCGACAAGCAGTTTGCCAAACTGAAAGAAGTACGTCCCGACGCTCCGTTGATGTGCAGCGAGTTCTGGAGCGGATGGTTTGATCACTGGGGGCGCAAGCACGAAACCCGTGACGGACAAATCATGGTGGATGGCCTGAAAGAGATGATGGACAAAGGTATTTCTTTCAGTTTGTACATGACCCACGGAGGAACGACCTTTGGCTGGTGGGGCGGTGCCAATAATCCGGCTTACTCGGCTATGTGCAGCAGCTATGACTATGACGCTCCTATCAGCGAAGCAGGCTGGACCACCGACAAGTATTTTGCTTTACGTGATATGTTGAAGGACTACTTGGACGAAGGACAGACATTGCCTGAAGTTCCTGAAGCTTTACCGGTTATGGAAATCCCTGCCATTAAATTCACTCAAATAGCTCCGTTGGTTGACAATCTGCCCGAACCGAAGCAGACAGAGGAAATCCAGCCGATGGAGAAATTTGACCAAGGCTGGGGAAGTATCCTGTACCGTACCCATTTGCCGGAAGATGTGAAAGCGGGAACCGTTCTGAAAATCACCGAACAGCATGACTGGACACAGGTTTTTGCCGACGGGAAACTGTTGGGGCGTCTGGATCGCCGTGGTGGAGAACAGGAACTTACACTGCCTGCATTAAAAGCCGGTACACAGCTTGATTTATTGGTGGAAGCCATGGGGCGTGTGAACTTTGACAAGTCCATTCACGACCGCAAGGGAATTACCGAGAAAGTGGAACTGGTGAACGGTAAGAATGCCGAAACGTTGAAAGGCTGGACTGTTTATAATCTTCCCGTAGATTATGAATTTGTATCTTCCCGGAACTTTCAGGATATGAACTCGTCTGCCGCCTGTGGCATAGAGAAAAATGATGAAAGTGTTCCGGCCTACTATCGCGCTACTTTTACCTTGGATAAGGTGGCTGATACATTCCTGAACATGGAGTCTTGGGGAAAAGGTATGGTATGGGTGAACGGTCATGCCATGGGACGTTTCTGGGAAATCGGTCCTCAACAAACCCTGTTCATGCCGGGCTGCTGGCTGAAAAAAGGAGTGAATGAAATCATCGTTCTTGACTTGAAAGGCCCGAAAGAGGCAACCATCGTCGGATTGAACAAACCTATCCTGGATATGCTTCGTGTGGCTGTTCCTGAAACGCATCGTAAACAGGGGCAGACCATCAAACTGGAGAAGGAAACACCGGTATCTGCCGGTACTTTCAAACCAGGTAACGGTTGGCAAGAAGTGAAAGTTCCTGTTACGAAAGGACGTTACTTCTGTCTGGAAGGGCTGTCTTCTTTTGATAATACCAACATTGCCGCCATTGCGGAGTTTGATGTGCTGGATGAGAAAGGACAGAAAATCTCTCGTGAAAACTGGAAGATTGTTTATGCCGACAGCGAGGAAACCCGTAGCGGTAACCGCACAGCCGACAAGATTTATGACTTGCAAGAAAGTACTTTCTGGCAGACGGTGGATAATACGGCTTATCCTCATCAGGTGGTGATAGATCTCGGCAAAGAATATAACGTGACCGGTTTCCGTATTCTGCCACGTGCGGAACAGGGAGCTCCCGGCATGATTAAAGATTATAAGGTGTATGTAAAAGCAACCGGTTTCGATTATTGATATACTTTTCCCGTAGGGGTGGAAACACAGACTGCTGAAGAAGCTACCGAAAAGAATTAAAGACACAGATGTAATGAGGAAGCTTCAAAAGAAGGAAACCTGTGAGTGGAGCAATTATCGGATACTTTAGCAAATTTTAAAATTTGCTAGAGTATCCGGTTTCTTTTTTATAACTTTGTGGCAGTCTATGATTCTAACCGAAAGCACAATGAAATATATATTGACCTTTATACTATCTTTTCTCTCCTTCTTGGTGTGTTCTCAGAACATAACTATTACAGATATCCCTACCATTGACCAGCTGCCGGTAAATGCCATTCATCGCGTATTCAGAGACAGCGAAGGATATATGTGGTATGGCACGGTGAACGGATTATGTCGTGATGACGGTTATCATGTGAAAGTGTTTCGTTCGGACATTGAAACTCCGGGATTATTAGAGGATAATTTGGTGGAGTGTATCGCTGAGGATAAGAAGGGGAATATATGGTTCGGTACAGACAAAGGGGTGTATATTCTTGATAAATCGGACTACAGTGTACATCCTATGGACCGGGAGCGTTTGAAGAATATTCCGGTGATGTATCTATATGCTACCAGTGACGGCTATATGTGGCTGAGCTATCGTTCTATATTGGCCAAATATGACATCAACGGACAGTTGGTCAAAGAGTATCCCCTCCGGAATAAGTACGGAAGAACTACTATTTCCGGATTTTGTGAGAGCCGCAACCATGAGATTATTATTTCTGTGTGGAATGGCCGGGTATATCATTTGGACAAAGAAAAAGACGAGTTCGTTCCTTATCCTGATAAGATGAGAAGACAAAATCCTACGGTGATGGTTCAGGATAATGAACAGGACTACTTCTGGTTGGCAACCTGGGGGGATGGTGTGGTGCGTTTTGACCCTTCGGCTCCTGAAGATTCTATGTTTGTATATTCTGAAATACCGGTCAATGCTGCCGGTGAGGAGGATGGGGTCATCCTTAGTCTGGTACAGGATGATAAACTGGGGTATATCTGGTTAACCACCGGGCACGATTTCATGTCCTTACAAATACAACCGGATAAGACGTTAAAACAATTGAAATTCCAGACAGGGCTTCTGCCTGTTAATCATATGTTGGTAGAAGTCCTGAAAGGGAGGGGATGTCTATGGGTGTCGGCCTTTGACCGTCCTAGTTTCATTGTACATCTGATGGATAATATGACCAAGGATTATGCCTTGCCCGCTTTGGCGGACAGAGTAAACCGCAGTCCGGCTGTAATGGCTTTGTGTGATGACGGAGACGGTATGATGTGGATGATGCAAGAAAGAACCGGGTTGGTGTTATATGACTTGAAGCAGGATAAAGTGAAAATCTATTCGGATTTTCCCGAGCTTGTTTCGTTGTCTTTGGATAACGGACGAGAGATGACTCGAGCACGTATTAATAACGGTATTTGGGTGGCAAAAGATTTGAATAGATTGGTTTATGGTATGATCCGTAAGGGTATGGAGATGTATCTGGTGGATCTTATTGATTTGAACGGGCAGGTGGAATCGAACGCTACGGTGACCAAATTGTATGAAGACTCGCACGGAATCTTGTGGATAGGCTTGAACAAAGGACTTTGCAGTTATGATGTCCGTCAGAAAAGAATTAAACAGGTTTATCCCGATGTGGGGCATGTGATGGGAATCGTGGAGAATAAGGAAGGGCTGATATGGATTTGTACTCAAGACAACGGTTTGTTTCAGACAACGGCGGATGAAAAACTTCGTTCTTTCAAATTGGACAAGAATTTCTCTTGTCTGTCTATTGCTCCCGATTGGATTTTGTGGTTGGGAACTTGTGACGGAGGAGTCTATTCTTATGATCCTTCAGAGAATAAGTTGGTCAGTTATAATGAGGCTTGCGGTATGAACGGTAATCAGGTGAATCAAATAGTGGCTGATGCATATAATCATATTTGGATTGATACAAACCAGAAACTGATAGAATTTAATCCTCGTAACGGTTCGTTCCGCACCTATCTTACCACGGATGGTTCTATCTTGTTGCGTCGCTTTCTTCCCACTGCTGTTTGTCAAGCAAAAGATGGCAATATTTATTGGGGCGGCATTCCGGGTATTTGCATGGTTACTCCATCAAACGGGTTGGAAAGAAAGGCTAGTGCAGTGAAGACCAAGATAACTGATATAAAGTTGCAAGGAGAATCATTGATATTCGGAGATAGAAAGAGTAGCAATTCCATTAACCGGATAGAATTGCATCCCGATGATCAGAATTTGGAAATTAGTTTTTCTTCTCTTAACCACCGTTATGCTTCAAAAATACGCTATGCTTATCGGTTGATAGGAGTGGACAAAGCGTGGGTATATGTGGAAGGTGGAAAAAACTCGGCTTTTTATAATCATCTGAGTAAGGGCACTTATACTTTTCAGGTGAAAGCGACGGATGAAAATGGTCTTTGGAGTAAAGAGGTAACTGAACTGACTATCCGACGCCTTCCTGCTTTTTATGAAACTTGGTGGGCGTATTTGTTCTATGTATTGATAGTGATGGGTGTATCCGGTTATAGTCTGTATCTTTATCTGAAACGCGTGGACCGTAAGAATAATGAAATGTGGGCGGACAGCAAGGAGATGATTAAAATGCGTATTTATTTGGATAGTAAGGTGAATTTGCCTGAACCTGAGTTTGTACAACTGGACAAACTTCTATTGGAGAAAGCGGTAAAAGCCGTGGAAGATAACCTTACTGAGCCTGATTTTGATGTGACAGCTCTAGCTGATGCCATGAATATGTCCCGTTCTACTTTGACCCGTAAATTGAAAGCCATAACAGGCCGAACTCCATTGGATTTTATCCGGAACATCAAGATGAAGCATGCCAGACACATGTTGGAAGATAAAGACAAAAGTGTAACAGAGGTTGCCGCTACGTTGGGGTATTTTAATCGGAAGTATTTCACCACTTGCTTTAAGGAGGAATTTGGAATGACTCCCAGTGAGTTCCAGAAATCACAACACGAAGAATAAACATCTTCCTGTCCTTTAATTGTTGCAAATAGGGGGTACAAATGCGTCAAGTTATAGCTAGAGCTATTTGTATCCCCTGTTAGCATGGTTCTTCACCTGTATTTCTATTTCCTATTTCATTCTTTTGCCACAACCTTTTACGGGGAGAAAAACACATCTTCTTCATTCATTCCCGCAGTAAAGGTATGTATAACTTTAAATTTAATATAGAATGAAACATTTGTTTTTGTTGCTTACTCTGTTAAGCTTTTCATTAACGGCCTTAGCCCAGCAAAAAGTGACGGGTAAGGTGAAAGATTCTTCCGGCGAGCCTGTCATAGGAGCCAGTGTTGTTGTAAAAGGCAATAATACCATGGGAACCATTACCGATTTTGATGGAAACTTTATGTTGGATGTTCCGGCAAAGAGTGTGTTGGTTATTTCTTATATTGGCTATGTCACTCAGGAAGTCCCGACAGCAGGAAAGAATTCATTAGAGATTGTTTTAAAGGAGGATACCAAAACCTTGGATGAAGTGGTGGTGATTGGTTACGGTACACAGCGTAAAGGTGATGTGACCAGTTCTGTAGCTAGTGTGAAAGCCGACAACTTTGTAAAAGGAGCCGTGAAAGATGTGGGACAGCTGATTCAAGGAAAAGTAGCCGGTCTGGCCATTACCAATCCTAACGGTGACCCGACGGGAAGTACTCAGATACGTCTTCGTGGTACAAATACCATTGGTGGAGCTAATACAGCTCCTTTGGTATTGATTGACGGAATTCCGGGAGAACTCGGTACAGTGGCTCCCGAAGATGTGGAGAGCGTGGACGTGCTGAAGGATGGTTCTGCTGCCGCTATTTATGGTACGCGCGGTACGAATGGTGTGATTTTAATTACTACCAAACAGGCTAAAGGAGTGGATATTAACCAGGTGGAGTATAATGGCTACGTCAGTACTTCTCTTATAGCCAAAAAGTTGGATATGCTGAATGCAGATGAGTTCCGTACCCTTTATCCTGACCAGGACCATGGGGCTGATACGGATTGGATTGATGAGATTAGCCGTACACCGGTTAGCCATGTTCATAACTTGTCATTGATGGGTGGCAATTCAAAGACTAATTATATTGCCAACTTGAACTATGCCTCTCGTCAAGGGATCATGAAAAAATCGGATTTCGAAAGTTTTCAAGGACGTATTGAGGTAACCCACCGTATGTTTGATGATAAGTTGAAGTTGAAATTCGGTTTGTTTGGTAAGAAAAACCAGATGGAATCTACAACTAGTGGGGGTAGTTTCAGAGGTTGGGTATATGGCCAGGCAACTCGTAGAAACCCGACTGATCCGGTAAGAAATGAGGATGGTACATGGAATGAGAATGTGAGCAAATTCGAATACGAGAATCCGTTGGCTTTGTTGTATGAGGCTGAAGGAAATGTAAAAAAGACGCAGTTGCGTTACAATGGAAATATTGTTTATAATCCTATCAAAGATTTGACTCTTTCTGCCGTATTCTCTTATATTCGTGACAATATGAACCGTGGCTACGGTGAAACTTTGAACCATATTTCTGCTTTGCGTGATGGATTGGCTGGTTGGTCTTCGGTAGGTGCTTATACCAAGATGGAGAAGTTGATGGAACTTACTGCACAATATAACAAAGAAATCGGTGCGCATAAATTTAGTGTCTTGGGTGGTTATAGCTACAATGAAACAGACTTTGAAGAGCTTTGGATTGATAACTATGGTTTTCAGGATGATTATTTTGGCGGATGGCATAATATTGGCATTGGTTCTGCTTTGAAAGACGGTAAAGCGAATATCGGCTCAAAGAAAACTCCTACAAATTTGATCGGTTTTTTTGGGCGGGCTACCTATTCGTTCAAGAATCGTTATTTGTTGATGGGAGCTCTTCGTTATGAAGGAGCCAGCCAGTTATGGGGTACTGATAATGCATGGGGGCTTTTCCCATCTATATCTGTAGGATGGAGAATTACCGAAGAAGCATTTATGAAGAATCAGAAGATATTTGATGATTTGAAACTTCGTGTGGGATATGGTGTGACGGGTTCACAGCCTAAAGATCCTTTCCTGGGGGTGGCTATGTTGAAATACGGCTCGTATGCTTTTGTAAATGGGAATTGGGTACAGACCATTGTTCCGGCATCCAATCCGAATCCTGATTTGAAATGGGAGGAAAAGAAAGAAACCAATATTGGTTTGGACTTCGTTTCATGGGGTGGCCGTTTGTCCGGTTCTATTGATTATTATAACCGTGATGTGGATGGCTTGATATACGAATATGGAGTACCGACTCCTCCGAACTTGTATAATAAGACGATGGCCAATGGGGGTACAATGAGAAACCGTGGTGTGGAAGTGTTGGTAACTGTGGTTCCTGTTCAGAATAAAGATTTTGAATGGAGCACTACCGGAACATTCTCTTTGAACTCTAATAAGCTAATCAGTTTGTCTGGCAGCATCTTTAAGTCGGATTATGACTATTTTAATACGGGTACAGTGGAATACTCCGGTCAGGTAGCCGATTCTCACAGAGTACAGGTAGGTGAAAGCATCGGTAATTTTTATGGCTTTAAAGTAGTAGATGTGGACAGTGAAGGTCGTTGGATCTACGAAGACAGGAATGGTGAGTTGGTGAACTATAAAGATTTTACTCATGCTCCCGAAGATAAGCATGTTATTGGTAACGGTCTTCCTAAATGGTATGCGGGATGGAACAATACTCTTCGTTATAAAAACTTCGACTTGAATGTGACGATGCGTGGCGCGTTTGGTTTCCAGATAATCAATGGTGGACGTATGAATTATGAGAATGTAAAAAACAGCCGTTTTGAAAATCGTTTGAAGTCTGTGAATGACTTGGTATTTGGCAAGCATACGTTGAGTCCGGAAGTGGAACCGGAATTCAATAGCTATTATGTAGAAGATGGTGACTACTGGAAGATTGACAATATCACTTTGGGATATAGCTTCGGTCAGGTAGGTAAATATATAAAGTCACTCCGTATTTATGGTTCGGTATTGAATGCTTTGACTATAACCGGATATAAAGGTATTGATCCGGAAGTATCAACAGATGGTTTGACTCCGGGGTATGATACACGTGACAGATATCCGAGTGTGCGCTCATTTACTTTCGGCGTTAATGTGAAATTTTAATGAACTAAAAAGGAATTGAAGATGAAAACAAATATAAAATTATGGACAATGGGACTGATGACAGCCGCATTGTTGGGAAATACAGCTTGTACTGATTTACTGCATGAGAGCTATGGACAGGTAGTGTCTGAGGATTACGTACCGAAAACGGAGGAAGATGTCAGTTATCTGGTAAATGCCGCTTATATACCTTGGCGTGAAACGTTGCTGCAATGGAACGGAGTGGTTCGTGCACAGGAATTGTGTGCGGATCAAGATGTTCTTCCTGCCCGTGATGGTATTGGATGGGTAGACGGTTATATCTATAAAAGATGGCATCAGCATACTTGGACTACCGAGGATGACGGTGTGCTTCAAGGATGGGAACGTACGTACAATGGTGTGAATACCTGTAACCGTATTTTATCTCAGATAGAAGAAGGTGTGATCAGTGTGGATGGAGAAACGAAAGAAAAGTTGATTGCCGAATTGAAAGTACTGAGGGCTTCATATTATTATATTTTGATTGATTTGTATGGTAATGTGCCCATTGTGACAGATTTTAAAGATACTTCTTTGCCGCAACAGTCTACTCGTAAAGAGGTCTTTGACTTTATTGTGAAAGAAATAACGGAGAATATGGATTTGTTGTCCGAAACGCCGAGAGGTTATTATTATGGACGTTTCAATAAGTGGGCGGCTCATACATTGCTGGCCAAAATGTATTTGAATGCTGAAGTTTGGTCGGGTACTGCTCAATGGCAGAAATGTATTGACGAGTGTGATATCGTGATTAATTATGCCGAGAAGTCCGGAGAATATGCATTGGAGAATAATCAGAAGGATGTTTTTGTAACGCATAATGAGAATTCTAAAGAAATTATCTTTGCATTGCCGTTTGATGAAATTTATGTGACAGGATGGAATGATTTTGATTTTCATATGTACACTTTAGCACCTGAGAATCAAGATACTTACCAATTGACTGCACGTCCTTGGGGAGGCGTGTGCGCAGTGCCTCAGTTTATTAATTCTTTTGATGAGGATGATGCACGTTTAGAGGATAACTATATTCAAGGTCAGCAATATACCTATTCCGGTGAAATCTTGAAGCGTAGTATTGATGGAAAACCATTGATTTATACGGTAGATGTCCCCTCTATTGATCAGTCGGATGTGGATGATGGGTTCCGTTGGGGTAAATTTGAATATGCCACCGGTATAACCAACCGTTTGAGCAATGACTGGCCGTTGTTACGATATGCGGATGTATTGATGATGAAAGCGGAGTCATTGATGCGTTTGGGCAAATCGGGAGCAGGTGCTTTGGTGACTCAGGTACGTGAACGCGCCTTCAAGAATGAACCTGAAAAAGCGCAAGTTACAGACGCGGAACTGATGGGAGGAAGTGTATATGATTATGGTCGGAGAGATAGTTATAAGACAGAACATGATGGAGGAACGGATATTAAATATGGTCGTTTCCTTGATGAGCTTGGTTGGGAGTTTTGTCAGGAAGGACGCCGCCGTCAGGACATGATTCGTTTTGGCATCTTCACTACAAAAGCTTGGTTCTCTCATGATAAGAGTGATGAAACCAAAAATCTGTATCCTATTCCAAATAAAGTATTGTTGACCAATAGTAATCTGAAACAGAATCCGGGATATTCTAAATAGTATTTATTGGATGTTTTTTTAAGGATGAAAAGGTTGTTTTTTCTTTTCTACATTAAATTAGAAAGAATTATGAGTAAAAAGATTTCAATAATTTTGTTGCTCCTCTGTCTGGGATTATTTTCCCAGGCACAGAGCTATCAGAAAATATCGCAAGGAGTTAAGACTACTGTACAAGGTATGGATGTTGAAGTGGCATTTTATTCTCCATCCATTGTCCGGGTTTATAAGACACCGGAGGGAAGTTCGTATGACAAGAAGAGCCTTGTAGTAATGAAAGAGCCTGAGGAGACCTTTGTGGAGTTTGCAATGAATAAAGAGTATATTCGTTTAAAGTCGGATGTATTACAAGTAGAGGTAAATTCATCTACAGGTGGAATCAATTTCTATGATGCAACCGGAAGGGTGTTGTTAAAAGACAAGGATTATGGAACACAGTTCACCCCGTTTGATGATGCGGGTACTTTTTCTTACAATGTCCGGCAGGCTTTTTTATTAGATAAGGATGAAGTGATTTATGGATTGGGGCAACAACAGACTGGAAAAGTGAATCAGCGCAATCAAAAACTTTTTCTTCGTAACAAGAATATGAGTATCTGTATTCCTTTTATTCATTCAGTGAAAGGTTACGGACTTTATTGGGACAATTATTCCCCAACTATGTTTACGGATAATCCGCAAGAAATGTCATTCGATTCTGAAGTGGGCGATTGTGCCGACTATTATTTCATTTATGGTAGCAATGCGGACGGCGTGATAGCCGGAGTCCGTGATTTGACCGGGCAGGCTCCTCTTTATCCGCTGTGGACACTTGGATTCTGGCAGTGCCGCGAGCGTTATAAGAGTCCGGATGAACTGTGCGAAGTGGTTGATGAATACCGTGATCGGAAAGTTCCTTTGGATGGAATCATTCAGGATTGGCAGTATTGGGGATGTGATTCTAACTGGAACTCCATGAAGTTCCAGAATCCTCGCTATATTAATAAGATGGGCGACAAAGAATACATGAAATATCTTCCGAATGGTGAGAATCCGGATGCACGTTATGGTACTCCAAGAATAAAAAGCCCTCAAGAAATGATTGACTATATACACAAGCGGAATGCGCATATCATGATTTCTGTATGGGCCTCTTTTGGTCCGTGGACAGAGATGTATCATAAGATGGACAGTCTGAATGCTTTGCTTCATTTTGAGACTTGGCCGCCTAAAGCCGGAGTGAAACCTTACGATCCGTTCAATCCTGTAGCAAGAAGTATTTATTGGAATGAAATGAAAAAGAATATCTTTGATCTAGGTATGGACGGCTGGTGGTTGGATTCTACCGAACCCGATCATCTGGAGATTCAAGATAAAGATTTTGATACAAAAACTTATTTAGGTTCTTTCCGAAGAGTTCACAATGCTTTTCCTTTGATGTCCAATAAAGGTGTTTATGAGCACCAGCGTGCTACCACTTCCGACAAGCGGGTATTCTTACTTACCCGTTCTTCATTCTTGGGACAGCAGCGTTATGCTTCACATTCATGGAGTGGAGATGTCGTTTCTACTTGGGAAGTGATGCGCAAGCAACTGGCAGCTGGCCTGAATTATTCTTTGTGTGGTATTCCTTACTGGAACACTGACTTGGGAGGATTTTTTGCTTGGAAATATAATAATGATGTTAATAATATTGCTTATCATGAGTTACACGTCCGTTGGTATCAGTGGGGAGCTTTCCAACCTATCATGCGTTCTCATAATTCCAGTCCTGTTGCTGTAGAGATCTATCAGTTCGGCGATAAAGGTGATTGGGCTTATGATGCATTGGAGAAATATACCCATTTGCGTTATCGCTTATTACCTTATTTATATAGTACTACTTGGGAAGTAACAAATAAGGCAGGCAGCATTATTCGTCCTTTGGTGATGGATTTTCCGAAAGACAAGAAAGTACTTGATATGGATACGGAGTATATGTTCGGACGTAGTTTTTTAGTACGTCCGGTAACTGATTCTCTCTATACATGGCAGGATAAAAAACAGAATGGTTATCAGAAAAATATGCGGAAAATAGAGAAAACGGATGTATATTTGCCTGAGGGAAGTAACTGGTTTGATTTCTGGACTGGGGCAAAGTTGGCTGGTGGCCAAACCATACAGCGTGAAGTACCTATTGATATCATGCCTGTTTATATCCGTGCCGGTTCTATAATTCCTTGGGGACCTGCGGTGCAGTATGCCACAGAAAAAAGTTGGGATGACCTGGAGATTCGTGTTTATCCGGGTGCTAATGCAACTTTTATTCTTTATGAGGATGAGAACGATAATTACAATTATGAAAAGGGAGTTTATTCTACTATCACTTTCCGTTGGGATGATAGTAACCGTACTTTGCACATCAGCGACCGTGAAGGAAGATATCCCGGAATGTTGGAAAAGAGGAAGTTCAAAGTAGTTCTCGTAAATCATAGATCAGGAGAAGGCGATAAACCATTGAAGGGAGGAAAGATGGTGAATTATACCGGTACAGCAATTGAGGTGAAACTTTAGAATGTTCATATTGAATATCCAGCAGAATAAATAAAGAAACGATAAAATACATTATGAATTTACTTAAAACCATTTTATCCACTTCCGTTTTTGCTATAGCTTCTGTAGCTTTACATGCTCAGCTACCCGCAAAAGTAGAAAGTTTTCCAGTCAGGGATGTGCGGCTCACCGCCAGCCCTTTCAAACACGCAGAGGATATGGATATCCGTTATCTGCTGGGAATAGACCCCGACCGTCTGTTAGCTCCTTATTTGAAGGAAGCTGGTCTTTCCCCTAAAGCCGAAAATTATACCAATTGGGAAAATACAGGGCTGGACGGTCATATTGGCGGACATTATTTATCGGCCCTTTCCTATATGTATGCCGCTACGGGAAATAAGGAGATCAAGGCGCGTCTGGATTATATGATAAGTAAACTGAAACGCTGCCAGGATGCCGCCGGTGACGGTTATCTGTGTGGAGTTCCAAACGGGCGCAAAATGTGGAAAGAAATAGAGGAAGGAAACATTCGCGCGTCCGGTTTCGGATTGAACGACCGCTGGGTTCCTCTTTACAATATTCATAAAATATATGCCGGCCTTCGTGATGCAACTCTTCAGACCGATAGCCGGGAGGCAAAGGAAATGTTGGTGAAACTCACGGACTGGATGATTCGTCTGGTATCCAAGTTGAGCGATGAACAGATACAGGATATGCTGCGCAGCGAACATGGAGGGTTGAACGAAACATTTGCCGATGTGGCCGCTATCACCGGCGACAAACGCTACTTGAAACTGGCTCACCAATTTTCTCATCACACCGTGTTGCAGCCTTTGTTGAGACAGGAGGATAAACTGACTGGTATGCACGCCAATACCCAAATACCGAAAGTGATAGGTTTCAAACGTATTGCCGATTTGGAAGGCAACCGGGACTGGAGCGAAGCTGCCCGCTATTTCTGGGAAACGGTGGTAAATCATTGCAGCATCACTATTGGAGGTAACAGTGTGCGTGAGCATTTTCATCCGGCTGATGACTTCAGCAGTATGCTCACCAGCGAGCAGGGGCCTGAGACTTGTAACACCTACAATATGCTCCGCCTTACAAAAATGCTGTATGAAACGAGTGCGGACGTTCATTTTATGGATTATTACGAACGGGCGCTTTATAACCATATCCTTTCCACGCAAGATCCTGTGCAAGGCGGATTTGTTTATTTTACCCCGATGCGTGCCGGTCATTACAGGGTCTATTCGCAGCCTCAGACCAGTTTCTGGTGTTGTGTGGGATCGGGGATGGAAAATCATGCCCGTTATGGTGAAATGATTTATGGACACAAGGATAATAATCTGTATGTCAATCTTTTCATTCCGTCTACCTTGCGCTGGGGAGATACCCAAATTGAGCAACAGACGGCTTTTCCCGATGAGGAGGGGAGTACTCTTGTTATTTCTCCGGAAAAGGGAAAGAAAGAATTTACCCTTCTTTTCCGTATTCCCGAATGGACGAAGCCGGAAGCATTACGCTTGTCTGTTAATGGTAAACGGCAGAACGTAACGGTCAAAGAGGGATATGTTAGCCTGAACCGTACTTGGTCAAAAGGTGACAAAGTAAGGCTGGAACTGCCGATGCATTTGCGTGCCATTGCACTGCCGGATGGTTCTGCCAACTATTCCATCTTATACGGACCGATTGTGCTGGCCGCCCGGTTGGGCAAGCAAAATCAGGATGGCATGTTTGCCGATGACAGTCGTGGCGGACACATTGCTGCCGGACCGCGCCTGCCTTTACAAACGATGCCTGTCATTGTGGGGGATAAGAACAATCTTCTTTCTCATCTGAAAAAAGTGGAAGGTAAGCCGTTGACATTTACATTGTCCGGAGTTTATCCCGAACGCTATGAGGGTATGACTGTGGAACCGTTTTTCCGTTTATATGAGTGCCGGTATATGGTCTATTGGCCTGTGCTGTCCGTACAGGAGTTGCAGGCAAGGCAGGAACAGTTGGCAAAAGAGGAAAAGGAGCGTGCCGCATTGGATGGTATGACCGCCGATAAAGTGATTTGTGGGGAACAACAACCGGAAAGCGACCATTTCATCCGGATGGAGAATTCCCGTACGGGGGATGATGAAGGGATTCACTGGCGTGAGGCGGCCGGTTGGTTCAGTTATCGTATGAAGACGAACGGAAAGCAGGTCAATAAAGTGCGTATCCGGTTCCGTTCCGAGATTCGTAAGGATGCAAAAGTATGGATAAACGGGCAGGAAGTAGGACGATTGGCTGGTAAACCGGCTTCGGATGTATCGGTTGGGATATTTGATGTACCTGCATCTATGCAATCCAATGAGCAACTGGAGATAAAGATCGGTAAAGGAAATGAGAAAGTGACTCCGCATATTTATGAGGTGCGGCTGGTGACTGAATGATGATAGATATACAAACCGGCCATGCCTCAGTTGGCATGACCGGTTCGTCTTTTCAGATAATTCCGTTGTCTTTCAAGACCGCTTGTAACTCTTTATCAGTGATATTCTCACGCTCTGATTTATCATAAATGAAATGTAAGCCAATCTCTTTTTCTTCTTTGGATAGAGTGGCGATGAGAGTGATCACTCTTGCTCCACCTCTTTTCCCTTTTCCTTTTGATGCTATACTCATGCGTACTTTGTGTAGGCCATTGCCTAAATCAGTACCCATGTCAGGGTTCTGCATGAGTTCTGCGGCTAAAATTGTCAAGTCTTGCTTCAATGATTTATATCGCTTGGAAAGTTTCTTAACTTCTTTTTCGAAGTGGCGATATACTTTGATTTTATAGTTCATTGAGCAATTCTTCTATGGGACGGCCTTTCAGCTTTCCTTCACGCATCAGTTTGATGTCTTTGCAAGCCTCGGACAGCCCGTCCATTATTTCACTTTTGGTCATGTAGGGTTCTTCATCCTCTGCCACCATGGTAGAAACAGATTCCATTTCCTTTTTAGCATGAACAAGAGTCTTCCTTACAGACTCCAACACCTTTACATTCTTGATGTCCAAGATTTCCCGAATCAGTTCGTTTTGTATTGATTCCAATGTGATTGTACTCATGACGTTCTCCTTTCTTCTTATTATTTATCTCGTATGGCAAAGATAGCGAAAAGGTGGCATGTCTGCTTGTTTTCTGCATGAAAAATAGTTTTCATTTAGAGGTTGTACCTAAAAGAAATACCTTTTTTCATTTAGTTTTCCTATTTTTGCAGGAAACAAACCGAACAGCTAATGAAAATTCTCCATACAGCAGACTGGCATCTGGGCCAGACTTTTTATGAATACGACCGGCGGGAAGAGCATCTCCATTTTCTAGAATGGCTGAAACAGCAGATAAGACAGCATGAAATAGATGTATTGTTGATAGCAGGTGATGTATTCGACAGCCCGAACCCTTCGGCGGAATCACAACGAATGTATTATCGTTTTCTAAGAGAAGTTACGTCCGAAAACCCTTCTTTGCAAATTATCATCATTGCCGGAAATCATGACTCGGCAGCCCGTTTGGAGGCTCCCAATCCCCTGTTGGAGGATATGAATGTCACCGTTCGCGGTGTCGTGCGCCGCAATGCGGAAGGTGATATAGACTTGCAACACCTGATTGTCCCCCTTTACACAGAAGGGGAAGTGACCGCCTATTGCCTTGCCGTCCCCTATCTGCGTCAGGGGGATTATCCTTCGGCTGAAAATTACTCAAAAGGAGTCCAACTGCTTTATGAGCAGCTTTTCAATGAAGTGAAGGAGAAAGGACTTCCCGTTATCGCCATGGGACATCTGCAAGCCACCGGCTCGGAAATCTCGGAGGACGACCGTTCGGAACGTACCGTTATCGGAGGCTTGGAATGTGTATCCCCCGATGCTTTTGATGAGGCTATCGCCTATACTGCATTGGGGCATCTGCATCGCTCCCAGCGTGTGTCCCATCGGGAGAATGTGCGTTATTCCGGAACTCCTATGCCCATGTCTTTTGCTGAGAGGAACAATGCTTCGGGAGTGGTCATGATAACGATAAGTGCTGAGGGTACCGGCATAGAGAGATTGGCATTTGAACCGCTAGCCGGCGTGATGAGTATTCCTCGTCAGGCCCGTCCGCTGGAAGAAGTGCTGCAAGCCATCGGCGATTTGCCCGATGGGGATGTCACGTTGCGGTCGCCCTATCTGGAA
>ENA-USUM01000507-USUM01000507.1-human-gut-metagenome-genome-assembly--contig:-NODE-507-length-22889-cov-11.434114_pt1 | contig 22889 bp, 10 predicted proteins | sample MGYA00250063_ERZ773402 | MGnify/ENA primary metagenome ERZ773402 (study PRJEB29103, sample SAMN06112030) | human gut metagenome | biome: human gut; feature: ankylosing spondylitis patient; material...
TGTGTTAATTGTAAATAAAACATAAACAATTTATAATTGAATAATCGGTTGCGCATATTAGAGAATATTTATGAATTAAGATATTTGCGTAAAAAGGAGAAGGGAGAAAGAGGATGAAACGAAGGTTTATAAGTGGACTGCTTGCCGGTATGATGGCGGTTTCGCTGCTTGCCGGACTGCCGGAACCGGTGAAAGTATCGGCAGAAACAGTTTCCGGTATGGAAAATGCAAATTTTGATTTTGAGGATGGACTGACCGGATGGGACACAACCGGAACGGTCACGGAGGAAACTTCAGGTGCACAGGGAGGAAACAAATATGTGCATCTGGAAGCAGGTGCTTCGATTACGACCACAATCAAGGATATAAGTCAGGGAAGTTATACACTTTCTGCGTGGGTTAAAGGAACGGCCGGAAAAAACGCAAAGCTTACGGTGTCAGAAACCGGCGGACCAGACTCGGTTGCTTTGCTGGATGCATATAAAAATGCAGATGCGTGGACGGAAATGGGACACCGGAATGTTCTGGTATACAATGGACAGATGACGATCACAATCGAAGCCGGAGATAAGGCACTCGATCTGGATACCATGGAACTGGTTATGGATTCTGCAGATGAAAATACACTTTCCAACTGGGGGTTTGAAGAAGGAGAGTCCGGGTGGACGACAAGCGGAAATGTGGAGGCAGCATCCGGAAATGATGCAGACACAGGTGATAAGGCACTGCGTCTGGGCGCAGACAGTGAAATTTCACAGAAGATCTCCGTGGAACCGAATACGAGATATTCAGTAACGATGCGTGCCAGGGTAGACAAACAGGATACGTTTCAGACGGAAAAGGTAAAAAGTACTTACCGTACAGATTCTGCCGGTAATTTAGGTATCATTGGTGAAAATGAAACGCGGACGGAATTAGGAGACCGTGTAAATCTTGGAATCAGAAGCACGGACGGTACAGTGCTCAGACAGGCGCCGGCCGGAACAGAAGGGTATGGTCTTGTGACGATTACCTTTGAAACCGGAGATAATCAGACGGAAGTTGAGGTATATGCGAATACAAAATATGATCAGGCATATAAGGATTCCGTAACTGTTTATACTTCTGCAGGAGAAAAACTGGCAGATGACTGGCAGGGAAACGGTTCCGATTATGCGTATGTAGATAATTTTGATGTGTTCCGCATTCAGGATGAAAATTATCTGCGTGGTGCGGATGTATCGTTTCTGCCGGCAGTCGAGGATCTGGATGGAAAATATTTTGCAAACGGTGTACAGCAGGACTGCCTCAGAATCTTATCGAATCATGGTGTAAATTCCATTACAAATATGTTATTTGTACATGCAGGAAAAAGTGCACATTATACAGATTCACTGGCTACCGTATATTTAAATGAGGCATGGGGCGGATTATGGCTCGATGAGCAGGGAAACCCGCTGGAGCTTAAGATGATCGCGCCGGAGGATGAAGCTGAGGCATGGTTTGACAAAGAACATTCCTTAGCACTTGGAAAACGTGCAACGGCACTCGGCATGAGCTATCTTCCTAGTTTTCATTACAGTGATACCTGGATGAGTAATGCGAAGGCATATACACCGGAAGAGTGGTTAGATACCGACTATGAAAATACTTATAAAAATACAGATCTCTCACATATGCAGTCGATCGTATACAATTATGTTTACGACTTCATGAAATCATTGAAAGACAACAATGTCAATGTATGTGGTGTGAAACATGGAAATGAGCAGAATGGTGGTATTGTATGGCCGGTCGGAAAAGGAGCAACGTCACAGGGACATGCAAAACTGATCGCAGCATCCTACGCAGCAGCGGAAGATGCAATGCCGGGCGTGGCAGCTTATGTACATACCAATAATGGCTATGATTCAAATCAGATGAAGACATTTTTTAAAGGACTTTTAAAGAATGGAGCCGAATTTGATGGTATGGCATTTTCCCTGTATGGTGGAAGATCGTCGGGCAATATCATATCCATGGCAAATGCGATCGCGGCAGATGAAACATTACGTTATATGGATTATGTCAATGTGGAAACAGCATTTTCCTTTACAAAATATCAGGCGACTATGGATACCGCAACTTCATCCATGGGACAGCCGGCATATTATAATACATCGGCAAATGGCCAGTACAACTGGCTGCTTGATTACATGCAGGCAGCACTCGATACACCAAATGCTTACGGACAGACCAGAGGCTTTTATTACTGGGAAGTGGATGAACTTCCGACTCCTGGAATCGGTTCTTCCGCCGGAGTTTCTGGGGATATCAGCTGCCGTATCATGTTTAATAACGGTGATACCGGTATTCGGCAAATGGGAAGCACAAAAGACGGAAAAGTCGGCGATATGATGGATAGCATGTATGCTTACCTGATGCGCGGATGTCCGAAAAACAAGTCCAAAGATATGATCACTCCGTTAAAGGATGCAGGAACTTATTCTGTTGACGTAACTGATCCGACAGGAATTACACTTTCCAAAGACAGCATTACACTTGCAGTTGGGGAGCAGGAAAGATTACAGCCGACGGTTACACCGGTGGATCAGGTACTTTCCGACAGTAATATCACTTATACATCATCAGATCCTTCGGTTGCGAAAGTGACGCAGGATGGTTTTGTATATGGAGTGTCTGCAGGAGATGCAAAGATTACAGCATCTGTAAAAGGCGGCAATGAGGCAGCTGTGGATGTAAAAATAACGGAAGCAGGAAAAGCAGAAGGACTTACTTTGAAAATGGATGGTAAAGAGGTGACGGATAACAGTACAAAAAATGCGGCTGTTTTAGATAAGGTACAGCTGACATCTGTTTTATCCGGCAGCAATGTGACGGATCAGACGGTCATCTATACGTCATCTGATGCAGATGTTGCTTCTTTTCTGGGTGAGACATGGCAGCAGGAAGAAAAAGGAAGTATGCGCCAGGAGACAGAAAAAACAGATACTGCTGTACAGTTAAATGTGAAGGCAGTGGGAAGTACGGTTATCACGGCACAGACTGCGGATGGTTCAAAGAAGGTAAGCTTTACGTTAAATGTCAGCAAAGTAGATATAACATCTGTTACGCTTGATAAAACAGAGGCTAAAATCGGATTTGGACGTACATTGCAGTTAAAAGCAGCTATAATACCGGAGAATACCACAAAATATAAGATACACTGGAAATCTGAAAATACTTCAGTAGCAACCGTGGATGAAAATGGTCTGGTAAGTACGGCCGGCGTCGGTGATGCAATGATCAAGGCGATATCAGATGACAACGAGGATATTTATGGAAGCTGTACGGTACATGTATTACCGGTACAGGTGGAAAGTATTGCGTTAAGCAAGACATCACTTACATTACAGACAGGGTCAAGTAAAAAAATCGATACGATCATTACCCCGTCAAATGCAGATAACAAAGAGGTAACATGGGAGAGTTCTGATGATTCGATCGCAAAAGTAGATGAGAACGGAAATGTTACCGGTGTGGCAGAGGGTGGTCCGGTTACCATCACAGCAACCACAAAGAATGGCGGTTATCAGGCAAGCTGTAAGGTAACGGTACAAAAAGATGCAATCCCGGTCAGCAGTGTAACATTAGACCAGGAGAATTATTATTTTACATCTGATTATTTCTCAGATAAAAATGCGTCTGAAAATACGCCGGTGATCCGGATGGAAGCGACGGTTCTTCCGGACACAGCAACCAATACGGATGTAACATGGGAATCTGATACACCGGGCGTTGCAACGGTGGATGCTTATGGACAGGTCACAGCGGTGGCTGCAGGTATTACAACGATTACGGTAAAAACAGCAGATGGTGGTTATGTGGCAGCTGCAAAAGTTTATGTTCCGGCAGTGAGCGAAAGTTTTGACAATCGTGAGGCAGGTGACACTTGGAATATGGGAAAGAGTGTTACGCCTGGAACATTGACAGCAGCAGTTACGGAGGATTCCGACGAAAATGCGTTCTTACAGATAAAAGGAGGCGGCTCCGGTGATCGTGCGCTGATGAAAAAATTCCAGAAAGCGGTCAAGAGCGATGAAGTGATCGTGGATTTTGACTGGAACGTCGGCAAGGTAAGCAGCGGCCCGGCTTATCTGACCGTGACAGACAGCAGTAACCATTGTTATTTTGGACTGCAGACGAACAGTAAGGGAGTTCTCTCTTATGGCAGCAGAGGAACAATGGAGATGGGAGGAGAACTTTCCGATACGCAGGAATTTGGAACTGCATTTAACAAGACAAATACATGGTATCATGTGCATGCAGTCATTGATATGACAGATGAGAAAACGACATTGACTCTTACATCAAAGGCAGATGAGAGTGTGACTGCAACAAAAGAAATCGCTTTTGTATCAGGGACTTCTTATACAAAAGATGTCGCAGCGGTTCATTTTTATGGAAGAAGAAATGGTGGTTCTCTTTCCTGGAACCCGGCAGTGGATAATTTTAACATTTATCCGGCGGCAGTTACACCGGTTGAGGTGAAAGCGGATAAAGATTCTGTAAAACTGATTCCGGTAACAGGAACACGCGGTGTCAGTGTGAAAGTAGAAGCTTCTGTTGCGCCGGCATCCGCAAGTCAGGATCTGTTATGGGAGTCAACGGATACGGATCTTGTGACGGTGACGCAGGATGGAACGATCGAAGCAGTAAAGACATATGAAAAATTAGAGGATATCGTTACCGGAAACTGTACGGTTAAAGTTTCCTCTGTAAAAGATCCGTCCATTTACAAAGAGATTGCGGTAACGGTCAGCAATAACCCGAATGCATCAGAATTTTTCTCAATCAAAGATGAAAATGGAGATGCTGTCTATGAGATGGGAACCGGCGGTCAGACAGTAAGTCTTAGTACAGGTGATAAGAAGCAGTTCTTCCCGGTATTGACAGGTGGTGACGGTGAGAGCGATTATGCAGGTGTGACATGGACATCTGATAATCCGAAAGTGGCTGTGATCGACAGTGAGAGTGGAAAACTGACTGCAAAAGGAGCGGGTACAGCAGATATTACACTGAAGGTCACAATGTATGCAGGAAATCCATTGATGGGAACCTTCACGGTAAAAGTGGAAGGAGAGATACTTGCAGATACAACTTTACTTGAAAGTGCAATCTCAGATGCAAAAGCCGCAAAAGACAAGGCAGATGATTATTATACGGCAGAGAGTCTTGGGGCATATTATGAAGCATTAGAGCAGGCAGAATCTGTTTTAAAGAAATCCGAAGAAGAAAAATGGGATTCCACAAAACAGAGTATGCTTGATGAAACAGCAGAGAGTCTTAACAATGCAGTGGCAGGTTTAGAGAAGAATACATCCATTACCGGAATTCAGATTTCAGGTGGTGACGATGCGTTAAATGTCAACAAACAGACAACGCTCACGGCAGAAATCACACCATCTACAGCAGAAGAGAAAGTTGTGTGGACGTCCGATGATCTTTCCGTTGCAGTTGTGGATAAAAACAGCGGTGTTGTGACGGCAGTGGGAGAGGGAACAGCTACGATCACTGCAGTAAGTGAAAGCCGTGGCGTATCTGCACAGAAAAAGATCACGGTTACAAAAGATCTGACTTCTGCTTATGATACGAACGAAATTAAAGTTACAGAAACAAATTCTGTACGACCGGCGAAAAACGCATTTATCAATGCGCGTACCATGAATTTAAATTCTGGTAATAATGCGTGGACAACAGGTTCTGCTACAAAGACGGGAGCGATCGCTATTGATTTTGGTTCAGATGTAAGTATTGAAAATGTAAAGACCGGATTCTGGTCGAAATTAAAATACACACTGGATATTTCGGAGGATGGAGAAAACTGGACGACAGTCATTGACCATTCTGAGGAAGCTGCAGGTGTTGATGCAACGGCAAAAGAACCATATGTGGATTCATTCCCGGAAAATACCGTGGCACGTCATATGCGGATCAATGTACTTGCAAATGGCGGCACAGGATGGATCGGCATTACGGTATTACAGGTAAATGGTATTTATGTATCGGATGCAGCAGTCGTGAAATCGATATCCTGTGAACCGGTAACTGTGGAAAATGTATCCGGATTGACCAAAGAAACTCTGCCGCAGACGGTATCTGTGACAATGGCAGATGATACTGTGACACAGGAAACCGTAGAGTGGGAGGATGCTTCTTTCAATAGCGTTATAAAAGCAGATGAAGCAGGAACTTATCAGGTTTACGGTACCGCACAGATCAATGGTGTAAATTATGATGTTGTATGTGAAGTAACGGTAAAAGATAAGACACCGGTTGTTGTACCAACGGATAAAACAGCGCTGTATGAGCAGATCGCAAAAGCTGAAAAAGTAAATGCTAAAGACTACACAGAAGAAAGCTATAAAAACTTAACCGGAGTACTTGCTGCGGCGAAAGAAGTAGCAGCAAATGAGAATGCTACGCAGGATGAGATCGATGCAGCAGCAGAAAAACTGAATGTGGCAGTCAGCGCTCTGGTGGAAAAACCGAAGGATGCAGAGACACCGGGGAATACAGAGAAACCGGGGAATACAGAAACACCGGGGAATACAGAGAAACCGGGGAATACAGAAACACCGGGAAATACAGAGAAACCGGGAAACACAGAGACACCGGGAAATACAGAGAAACCGGACAATACAAAAAAACCGGACAATACAAAGAAAAAAGTGAAAGTACAGAAGATTACGATCACACCGGGACAATATTCACTTGCAGTTGGTAAGAAACTGACGTTAAAGGCAACTGTAGGTCCGAAGAAAGCGACAAATAAAAAAGTCGTATGGTCATCTTCGAATACAAAATACGCAACGGTAAACAATAAAGGTGTTGTGACAGCTAAGAAAGGCGGAGCAGGAAAGACCGTAACGATCACGGCGAAAGCGGCGGATGGAAGTGGTGTTCGCGCTAAAGTCAAGATCAGGATCATGAAGCATACGGTTACAAAGATCACCTTACAGGCAAAGTCTAAAACGGTAAAAGCCGGTAAGAAGATCACGGTGTATGCAAGAGTGAAAACAAACGGAAGCAAAGCCAATAAAAAGATCGAGTGGATATCTTCGAATACGAAATATGCAACGGTAAACAGTAAAGGTGTTGTAACAGCAAAGAAAGCCGGAATTGGAAAGACAGTTACGATTACGGCAAAAGCTACAGATGGAAGCGGCAAAAAAGCAACCATAAAGATTAAAATCAAAAAATAAGTCACGGAGACTGCGGTAGGAAAAAGTACCGCAGTCTTTTACTTTATATGATTCGAGTGTCAAAAGGTGCTTTTCAATTTTTTGACTGTCAAATTGCACAAAGCTGTGTCTGTTTTGTTCCGTTGTCCGAAAATAAGAAAAACTAAGTATGCCTGAGTTAGAATTTCTCAAAGTGACGTGAACGGCGTTCAACAAGCCTTCCATGGCTTGTGAAGCCTTGTTCTGCCATCCGTGGCAGAACATCACTGTGAATAGGCAGGCATACTAAGATTTTCTAATTTTCTCCCCAAGTCACAAAACGAGTCCAAGCTTTGTGCAATTTGATAGCCACTAAGTTGTGGGCCACCTTTTGACACCCGAATCTTTATATGAAATGATCTATGATTTACTCGGATATGTTCTATAAAAAATGGTGTAGACAGTGAACTTTTAATTTGCTAACATAAAATCAATACTGGAAGTGTATATTGCAGGGAGGGTCAAACATATGGAATTAAATCAGAATACAGAAAAACTGGACAATTATAGAAAACGTGCTGCAGAGCTGGTCGGGAAAATGACACTGGAAGAAAAAGTGGCACAGACTCTGTATCAGGCACCGGCGGTGGAACGGTTAAATATAAAGGCTTATAACTGGTGGAATGAGGCATTGCACGGTGTGGCGCGGGCCGGCACGGCGACGGTATTTCCACAGGCAATCGGTCTGGCGGCAACATTTGATGAGGATCTGTTAGAGCAGGTCGGTGATGCAGTGTCGACGGAGGCACGGGCAAAGTTTAACATGCAGCAGGAGGGAAAGGATACGGATATCTATAAAGGCCTGACTTTCTGGGCACCGAATGTCAATATTTTCAGAGATCCAAGATGGGGCAGAGGACATGAGACGTTTGGGGAAGACCCATATCTGACCAGCCGTCTTGGAGTCCGCTATATTGAGGGTCTGCAGGGGCATGATGAAAATTATTTAAAGGCGGCTGCATGTGCAAAACATTTTGCGGTACACAGCGGACCGGAAGCGGTGCGCCATGAATTTGATGCAGAGGTGACGGAGCAGGATTTAAGGGAAACATATCTTCCGGCATTTGAGGCGTGCGTAAAAGAAGGAAAAGTGGAGGCAGTGATGGGGGCATACAACCGGACGAACGGAGTGCCGTGTTGTGGAAACAAACGTCTGCTGATCGATATTCTGAGAAAAGAATGGGGATTTTCGGGGCATGTGACGTCAGACTGCTGGGCAATCCGTGATTTCCATGAGGGACATCATGTGACAGGCACTGCGATTGAATCGGTTGCGATGGCGATGAATAACGGCTGTGACTTAAACTGTGGTACTCTGTTTGGATTTTTAGTTCAGGCGGTGAGACAGGGACTGGTCAAAGAAGAACGCTTAGACGAGGCTGTCACAAATCTGTTTATGGCGAGGATGAAACTTGGTGTGTTCGATAAAAAAGAAGAAAACCCATACGATAAAATCCCTTATCTTGCCGCAGACAGCAGAGAGATGAAAAAATTAAATGAGGCGGTGGCAAGACGAACCATTGTCCTGCTAAAAAATAAGGAACATATATTACCGCTTGATAAAAATAAAATAAAAACGATTGGCGTGATCGGACCAAATGCGGACAGCAGACGCGCGTTAGTCGGCAATTATGAGGGAACGGCATCACGTTACATTACTGTGTTAGAGGGAATTGAAGATTATGTCGGCGACGATGTGAGGGTGCTCTATTCGGAGGGCTGCCATCTTTATAAGGACCGCACCAGCAATCTGGCACAGGAAAATGACCGCATGTCAGAAGTACTTGGCGTATGCAAGGAGAGTGATGTGGTTGTCGCAGTGCTGGGACTTGACGCGGGCATTGAGGGAGAAGAGGGAGATGCCGGCAATGAGTACGGCAGTGGTGACAAACCGGATCTGAACCTGCCGGGACTGCAGGAGGAGATCTTAGAGGCTGCTGTATCCTGTGGCAAGCCTGTTATTTTAGTTCTGCTATCGGGAAGTGCACTTGCGGTGAACTGGGCGGATGAGCATGTAGATGCGATCGTACAGGGCTGGTATCCGGGGGCAAGAGGCGGAGCTGCCATTGCGGATATTTTATTTGGGGAAGCAAACCCGGAAGGAAAACTGCCGGTCACATTTTACCGTACCACGGAAGAACTGCCGGATTTCGAGGACTATTCCATGCAGGGAAGAACTTACCGGTATATGGAACAGGAAGCATTGTATCCGTTTGGCTATGGGCTTTCCTACACAGAGTATGCATATCAAAATGTGAGATTTTTAGAGCAGGAACCAGTGGTGTCAGAAGGAGTGACGATCGGTCTGTCTGTAAAAAATACCGGAAAAATGGATGGGACTGAGACAGTGCAGGTCTACGTGAAGGCAGAACATTCAAAGATGCCGCATGGCCAGTTAAAAAAGATCGTAAAACTTCCACTCTGTGCCGGGGAAGAAAAAGAAATCAATATCCGGCTGGAATCAGAGGCATTTATGCTGTATGATGAAAACGGTGAAAAGATCCTGCCGTCCGGACACTTCGAGATTTTTGTCGGAGGCATGCAGCCGGATTCACGCAGTGAGAAACTCACAGGAAAAACAGTGGAAAGTCTGATGTTATGAAAATAATTGTGCGTCTCTGTAAAAAAATCGAAGAAAAAATTGACACTTACAGCATACAAAAGAAACTGATTCTTTTGTATGTCTGTTGTGTGGTCCTGCCGGTCGCCCTGACAGACAGTGTTGTAGTCGGAATGATATTTTCGGAGGAACACAATGCAAGAAAACAGGTGACAGAAAATATAGCGAGTGCGGCAGAGTACAGCATTGACAAGGCAGTAGAAGAAGCACTCACAATCTCAAAAAATATTTATATGAATAAGTATATCAACAATTTTCTGAATGCCGATTATGATTCCCATCTGGCATTTTATGAAGCGTATCAGGAGCTGATGCAGGATTCCCTGTTTGACAGTTCACTTGGCAACAGCAGCGTTGAGATCACGATGTATGCCGACAATGATACGATCGTAAATGGTGGAAAGTTCAAAAAGTTAGGACGTGTAAAACAGACGGAATGGTATCATAAATTGCAGGATTCCGGGAACAATTTTGTATTTTGTGCCTACATGGATGAAACGCACGATACATCTCCGACGGATTTAAGAAAGGTGTCGATTATCCGGAAATTAAACCGTTATATGTTAGATCCGCATGAAAAAGTTTTAAAGATTGATCTGGATTATAATGCGGTCAATACCGGACTTTTGAGGGCAAATTATGAATCAGAGGTGTATATCTGCAGCGGTGATAAGATTATCTTTTCAAATACCGGAAGAAACAATATAAAAGAATCTTTTGAGAGGTTTGATAAGGGTACCATGCACAAGTGTTATGTGCAGGAGAAAGAATTATACGGACAGCCGATGAAGATCTATGTGCGGTATCCGGAAATACAGATCTCAAAAATTTTGTGGAACAATGCCATACAGATGATCCTGCTGGTGTTGATCAATATTTTTCTCCCGTGGGTATTTATGCAGTTTCTAAACCGTTCGTTTACAGTACGTCTGCATCTGTTGGAAGATACCTTTTCGCAGGATCATACCGGAAAATTAAAAGTGGTGGAAACAATATCAGGAACCGATGAGATCAGCCAGCTGATGCAGCATTATAATTCCATGGCAAACCGGATGAATCATCTGATCGAGACGGTTTATGAGAGCAGGTTAAAACAGCAGGAGTCGGAGATTGCCAGACAGGATGCTGATATTGCCAGACAAAAGGCGGAACTTCTGGCACTTCACAGCCAGATCAACCCGCATTTTCTATTCAATGTATTGGAAAATATCCGCATGCGGAGCATCTTAAAACATGAGGATGAGACAGCGGAAATGATCGAACAGCTTTCGCTGATAGAACGGCAGTATGTGGAGTGGGGAACAGATATTGTGAGCCTTGGTGCGGAGATCGGTTTTGTGGAGTCGTATTTAAAACTTCAGAAATACCGTTTTGGTGACCGGCTAAGATACAGCATTGAAATGGAGGATGACTGCAGGGAGTACCAGATTCCTAAATTATCGTTAGTGACTTTTACGGAAAATTCATGTGTGCATGGTATTGAGGGAAAAGCGTCACAGTCATGGATCTTTGTCCGTGTATATAAAGATAAAAATAATCTGCATCTTGAAGTGGAGGATACCGGGGAGGGGATGCCGGAAGAATATCTGAATTATCTGCAGGAACGCATGGAAGAGGCAAATATCGAGATGCTTAAAGAAAAAGGACGGGTAGGTGTGATCAATGCCTGCGTGAGACTGAAAATGTATACAGGAGATCATGTAAAATTTCATATCGAAAGTGAAAGAGGTGTTGGAACAGAAGTATCTGTAGTGATACCTTTGAATGCAATTTCATAAAAAGGAGAAGATAGGGAAAATTTTATGGGAGAAAGAATGGAGGGGATAGAATGCTTAAAGTGCTGCTTGTGGACGATGAGCCATTTATCGTACAGGGACTTTCTGCGTTGATTGACTGGGAAAAAGAAGGATTTGAGATTGTGGGAACTGCGGGGAATGGCAGTGAGGCGGTAGAATTTTTAAAGAGTAATCCGGTCGACCTGATCTTAGCGGATATCAAAATGCCGGTTATGAATGGTCTGGAATTTTTAAAATATATCAGGGAAACGCATCTGTCAGAGGCATTTTTTGTAATACTGAGCGGTTATGGAGACTTTACCTATGCGAAAGAGGCAATCAAATGGCAGTGTACGGATTACATATTAAAGCCGATCCAGAAAAGCCAGCTCCTTGCACTGCTTTCAAAGGTAAAACAGATGCAGCAGGATAAAAAGGAAGAGAGCGAGCGAATCCGGAAAATCGGAAAAGCGTATTTTGTGCAGCAGATGCAGACACTTTTGCTCGGCAGACAGGAGGAAACGGCACTCTCTTATGTTAAAGGACAGGTGGATTTTGGAAGAGGGATCCGCTATATCGGGATCGAGTCGGAGGATGGCGAGACGGATACGGACATAGGACCGGAAAAGAAACGGCAGCTCCAGAGACAGATATATGAAGCCTGCATGCAGTATCTTGGAGGTGAATACAGCTGTCTTACATTCTTAGACGCGGAAGGCAAGGAAGAATGTTATGATGTGGGATTTATTTTCTGCAAAAAAATTTCGCAGGAAAAGGGACTGCGGGAGCAGGAATATATCAATCTGCTATTGGAAAAGATTCAGAAAAGCACAGTCCATCCGGTCGTGATGTATGTCGGCAGTGAGGTGGAAGATATCAGTGATATCTCAGAATCTTTCCGGTCGGCAGTGATCGCAAAGACTTTTTCCAATTTTAAGGTGATGCCGAATCTATTGTACTATTCGAAAGAGCAGAAAAATCCGTCCGGTATTGTGGTGAGCCACAAAAAAATCGAGGATCTGCTGCGGAGTGTGGAAGAGAATGACAAGAAAAGGATCGAGGATAATGTTGCAGCGATCTATGAGGAGATGAATGAGGCGGGAATGAACCCGGAATTGGTACAGATGAACATGAATTATCTCCTGTACCGTCTGGTTTCCCTTGCGATGGAGCAGGATGACAGCGTCAATCAGGATGAGGTGTTACAGTATATCTGCGAAAATGCGTTTCAGGTACATATGATCCGAGGAAGCCTTTCACATTTCCGCAGATTCGTCATGGAGTATGCGGATTATCTGGTACAGTTAAGGCAGAATGCGTCCCGCGGTGTGCTTCTTGATGTGGAGGGGGAGATCCGGAAAAATTATGCAGAGAATCTGACGCTCAAAGAACTCGGGAAGAAATATTTTGTCAACAGTGCTTATTTAGGGCAGATGTTCCGGAAAAAATATGGTGTATCGTTCAAGGAATATCTGAATAATTACAGGATCGAGCGGGCAGCGGAGATCCTTCTTAGGACGGATGATAAAATCTATCTTGTGGCGGAAGAAGTAGGATACCGTGATCTGGATTACTTTATTAACCGGTTTATCCAGAGCAAAGGATGTACGCCGACAACGTACCGCAAGAAGACACGCAGTGTAAATGAATAAACGAGGACAATAGTACCTGTGATAGAGAGTCATGACAGATTTTAGATGAAAAACTAAAATTTGTCATGACTTATTTTGATTTTTGTCCGGTTGTAGAAAAATGACAAATTGGTAAAATAAAATTACTAAATCTGATACAGATCTTACAGAAATCAGATGTGATTAAGAAGGAGGAGAAAAAATGAAACGAAGAAAAGCAGTGTCAGTATTGCTTGTTATGGCAATGGCAGCGTCAATGCTTACCGGATGTGGCGGGGGAAATACCAATACCACAGGAACAAATGGCACAGCATCCACAGAGGGAGGCTCATCAGGGGAAAACACAAATGATTCATCCGGCGTGAAAGAGTTTACCGCATTTTTTGCAGTACCTGGTTCAGAGATCAATGATGACAATGAGATCGAGCAGAAGATCGCAGAGATCACAGGTGCAAAATGCAAGGAGACATGGCTGACCGGACAGACAGCACAGGAGGCAGTCGGAACACTGATCGCAGGCGGTGAGTATCCGGATATGATCGATGGCGGCGACGGAATGAAACAGCTCTATGATGCGGGTGCGCTGGTAGCACTGGATGATTACATAGACAAATATCCAAACATCAAAGAATTTTTTACAGATGAGGAGTGGGATAAACTCCGTCAGGATGATGGACATATCTACTGGATCAATCAGTTTGGAAATATTTACGGGGAAGAAAAAGCAACCACCCACGGTGACGAGGCATTCTGGATCCAGACGAGAGTGTTAAAGTGGGCAGACTATCCTGAGATCCATACGATGGATCAGTATTTTGACCTGATCGAGAAATACAATGAAGCAAATCCGACCATGGATGACGGAACAGAAAATATCCCGTACACGATCCTCTGCGATGACTGGAGATACTTCTGTCTGGAAAATGCACCACAGTTTTTGGATGGCTATCCAAATGATGGAAGTTGTATCGTAGACCCGGATGAATTAAAGATCGTAGATTACAATACAACACCGACAGCAAAACGTTACTTCCAGAAATTAAATGAAGAGTACCAGAAAGGAATCGTAGATCCGGAGTCTTTTACACAGACCTATGATGAGTACATTGCAAAATTATCAACCGGTCGTGTACTTGGAATGATCGATCAGTGGTGGGATTTTGCATACAACGTAAATGATGCATTTAAGCAGCAGGGACTTGACAAGGAAGGCTGCAATTATGTACCGCTTCCGATCACGATCGACGAAGGTATGAAGAACCAGTGGCACAACTCCGGCGGAACATTAAATGTGTCAAGTGGTCTTGCAATCACCACAAGCTGCGAAGACGTGGAGGGCGCCCTTCAGTTCATCAATGATCTGTTAGACCAGGAAGTACATGATCTTCGTTTCTGGGGCGAAAAAGGTGTGGATTATGATGTGGATGAAAATGGTGAGTATTATCGTACCGAGGATATGAGAATGCAGTCCTCCGACACCGCTTACAAGGCATCCCACAGCTGTTCATATTCTTATTTCCCACAGTATTCCGGTACCAGCCGTGACGGCATTAATGCAATGAAATCGGGGGATCAGGCAAAAGAGTTCTATGACGGATTGAGCGAGGACGTACAGAACTGCTTTAAAGCATATGGCGCAGAGACTTATGTGGATATGCTTGGAACCAGCGAGGCACCGGGACCGTGGTATCCGATGTATTCCTATTCAAACAACATGACGACTGCAACTGAGGGCGGCATGGCATGGACAAAGATGGGCGAAGTAAAACATGAATACCTTCCGAAGGTCGTTATGGCATCTGACTTTGACAGTGCATGGGAAGAGTACATGGGTGTCTACAATAACTGTAATCCGCAGGCATTTATTGATGAGATGCAGGCAGAATTAGACCGCAGAATTGAGGAAGCAAAAAAATATCAGTAAAAATTGTGAGAAAACGGGATGGGGACTGGACGAATGACAGTCCCCATTCTTAAAAAAGAGGAGTGAAACTATGGCTTCAATAACAGTAACGAAAAAAAAACAAAAACAAAAAATCAAAGAGCCGCAGATAAAAATCACATGGAAAGAAATAAAGCGGCAGAAGGTTCTTTTAATATGGTCAGCGATCATCGTAGTGTATGGAGTGATCTTCTGTTATCTGCCTCTTGGCGGCTGGCTGATGGCTTTTCAGAATTATAAACCGAAGGATGGCCTGCTTCATTCTTCTTTTGTGGGACTTGCAAAATTCCAGCAGTTATTTTCCGATGCAACCTTTTTGCGGGTAATCAGAAATACACTTGCCATGGGTGTGATCAATCTGGTCGTCACCTTTGTGATGGCGATCGTATTTGCAATTTTATTGAACGAGGTAAAATCACAGGGAGGAAAAAAGGTCGTACAGACCATTTCTTATCTGCCGCATTTCCTTTCCTGGATTATTGTTACCGGTATTTTACATGATGCATTATCGGGCACCGGTATTATCAACGAACTTTTAGTGAACTTTGGTATTTTAGACCAGCCTCTCAACTTCTTTGCATATCCGAAATACTTCTGGCCGATCGTGGCATTTGCAAATGTATGGAAAGAGACAGGATGGAATGCGATCATCTATTTATCTGCGATCACAGCAATCGATCCTTCACTCTATGAAGCTGCAAATATGGATGGTGCGGGCCGCTGGGCAAGAATCAAATATGTCACACTTCCCGGAATTAAGCCGACGATCATGATCTTACTTTTAATGAATGTCGGAAACGTACTGAATGCAGGTTTTGAGATCCAGTATCTGCTTGGAAACGGTCTGGTACAGAGCGTATCGCAGACCATCGATATTTATGTATTAAAATGGGGCATCAGCCAGAATGATTTCTCCATTGGTACGGCAGCCGGTATTTTCAAGAGTCTGGTTAGTATCATTCTGATCGTGATCGCCAATCAGATCGCAAAACGTAACGGCGAAGAAAGGCTGTTTTAGGGGGTATTGGTATGGAAGCAGTAACAACAAAGAGAAGAAAATCAAGAAAGAAAACATCCGTTGCGGACAAAGTTTTCGTAACGTTAAATACATTATTTATGATCATGTTTGTGATCATTACGTTATATCCGGTGTTAAATACGCTGGCAATCTCACTGAATGACGGAACAGATGCGCTGCGCGGCGGGATCTACCTGCTGCCGAGAAAATTTACATGGAAAAATTATATTACCGTGCTGCAGAAAGACAACCTGATTATGGGTGCCTACATCACGGTTGCAAGAACCGTCATCGGAACAGCACTTGCACTGTTTGCCAACGCGATTCTGGCATTTATTGTCAGCAGAAAACGTTTCATGTTTAAAAAACAGTTATCCCTGTTCTGGGTGATCACCATGTATGTCAATGGTGGAATGATCCCGACCTTCCTGTTATTTAAGACACTTCACCTGACAAACAGTTTCTGGGTGTATGTCATTCCGGGAATGTTCAGCGCATTTAACATGTTAGTCATCCGTACTTATATGAATGGTATCTCAGACAGTCTGGAAGAATCCGCGCAGTTAGACGGGGCAGGTTACACCACGATCTTCTTAAAGATCATTTCCCCGCTCTGCAAACCGGTATATGCGACGGTTGCACTGTTTGTCGCAGTCGGACAGTGGAATTCATGGTTTGATGCAATGCTCTATAACCGTATGAGTGCGAACCTGACAACTTTACAGTATGAGCTGATGAAATTATTATCTTCCGTCACAAACCAGGGAAATTCCGTGGAGGCAATGAAAAATGCGGCAGGATCTGTGACACCGACTTCCGTGCGTGCCGCTGCAACGATACTGACTATGCTGCCGATCATCTGTCTGTATCCGTTCTTACAGCGCTATTTTGTGACAGGACTTACCATTGGCGGTGTCAAGGAATAAGAGGAAAGGACAAAGTTGCATGAAAAGAGGAGCGTTTGAGACTGGAACCTACCGCAATGTATTTGCGGAGGCAGGCTATGATAAGGAAACCATAGAAAAGCGGAAAAATGAGATCTTCCATACACTTTTTTACGGGGCAGAATCAGAGCGAATCTATCATCCCGTCGGGGACGATATGGCATATATCGAGGACACGGGTAACCATGATGCGCGGACAGAAGGGATGTCCTACGGCATGATGATGTGTGTCCAGATGGACCGGAAAGAAGAATTTGACCGTCTGTGGAAATGGGCAAAAACTTATATGTACTTAGAGGAAGGCGAAAATGCAGGATATTTTGCATGGTCGGTGCAGCCGGATGGAACAAAAAATTCTTTTGGCGCAGCACCGGATGGTGAGGAATTTTTTGCGATGGCACTGTTTTTCGCAGCGCACCGCTGGGGAGACGGCGAAGGGATATTCAATTACAGCAGGGAAGCGAAGGAGTTGCTGCACACCTGCATCCACAAGGGAGAAAACGGAGAGGGTGGCAGAGCCATGTGGGATGCCTCAAATCATCTGATCCGTTTTATCACGGATGTGGATTTTTCGGATCCGTCCTATCATCTGCCTCATTTTTATGAGTTGTTCGCACTGTGGGCAAAAGAAGAGGACCGGGCATTTTTTAAGGAGGCGGCGGAGGCGAGCCGTAATTACTTAAAGCGTGCATGTCATCCGGTCACTGGTCTTAGTGCGGAATATGCAGAATTTGACGGAACACCGTATCAGCCTGTTTTAGACCAGTGGGGAGGCAGACATGACTGGTATTACAGTGATGCCTACCGGACGATCGCAAACATTGCCCTTGACTATGAGTGGTTTGCGAAGGATGAGTGGGAGAGTGAGAATGTTGACCGGTTTTTGAATTTTTTCTGTGATACCGTGCAGGAGAAAGACAGGGACGGTATTTTCCTGACCGACGGAACCATTCTGGAAGGAAAGGCACTGCATCCGGTTGCGATGACTGCGGTCAATGCGCAGGCGGCACTTGCCTCAGACCAGAAAAATGCATTTCTCTGTGTCCACCGTTTCTGGGAGACACCGCTTCGCACCGGGGACAGAAGATATTATGACAACTGTCTGTATTTCTTCGCATATCTGGCACTGAGCGGCAATTATAGAATTTATTAGGAGTGCTCGTATGGAAGCAATTTTGGTAAAGGATCAAAAAGCAGCGGCATTTGTGATGGAGGATGGGACATTTGAGGGTGTCTATAGAATCACAGAAAAGGTTTGTGGGGATGTGGAGCAGGTCACAGGTGTCCGCCCGAAGATCATAAAATGGCAGGGAGAGTTGCAGCCGGCGCAGGTGTATGTGGCAACGCTCGGAAACAGTGAGATGTCAGAGGCGATCGCAGAAGAGGAAGGGATAGAACTTTCCTCTCTGTGTGGAAAGCGGGAATGTTTTCTGTTTCAGGTGTTGAAAAATGGCAGTCTGCTGATCGCAGGAAGTGACAAGCGGGGAACAATCTATGGGTTATTCCATATCTCAGAGCTTATGGGGGTATCGCCGTTTGTCCACTTTGCAGATGTGGTCCCTGCCCCGCAGAAAGAAATCATTTTTTCCGAAAAAGACTCGATGCAGAGCAAAGAACCCTCCGTGAAATACCGGGGGTTTTTTATCAATGATGAATGGCCTGCGTTCGGAAACTGGACATTTTCCCATTATGGTGGATTTACTGCAGAAATGTATGACCTGATCTTTGAGACACTGCTTCGGCTGAAAGGAAATTATCTGTGGCCGGCAATGTGGACATCGTCTTTTTCGCTGGATGGACCGGGGGAGGAAAATGCCCGCCTTGCAGACTGCTACGGGATCGTGATGAGCAATTCCCACCATGAACCATGTTTAAGACACAGCGAAGAATGGGATCTGGTGCGTGGAGAGGATTCTGTTTATGGAAATGAGTGGAGCTATCTTACCAACCGTGAGGGACTGATCCGTTACTGGCGCGACGGGCTTTTGCGCAGTGGAAAATATGAAAATATCATCACGATCGGCATGCGCGGGGAGAGAGATTCTCTGATGCTTGGGGAGGATGCATCCTTAGAGCAGAATATTTCCCTGTTAAAAGAGATCATCACAGAACAGAGAAAACTCATCCGGGAATGTGTCGGGGAAAATGAACCGGAAATGCTCGCACTTTATAAAGAAGTGGAGGCTTATTATTACGGGGATGAGACAACGCCGGGGCTTAAAGACTGGGATGGCTTAGACGGTGTGACGCTGATGCTCTGCGAGGATAACTATGGAAATATGCGGACACTTCCGACGGAGGAAATGCGCTCCCACCGCGGGGGCTTTGGCATGTATTATCACTTTGATTACCACGGATCGCCGGTCTCTTATGAGTGGGTGAACAGTTCTTATCTGCCTAAAATCTGGGATCAGATGACGATGGCATATGACTTTGGTGTGCGGGATATCTGGATCGTCAACGTCGGTGACCTGAAATTTCAGGAGTATCCGCTCAGTTTCTTTATGGATCTCGCATATGACTATGAGAAATGGGGAAGCAGCAGGATTCATGCGCCGCAGGATTATCTTGCGTACTGGGTGAAACGTGAATTTGGTGGATGGTTCTATGAGGCGCAGCAGGATGCAGTTTATCGGATCATGCAGCAGTATACAAAAATGAATCATAACTGCAAGCCGGAAGCGATGCGCGCAGATACTTATCATCCGGTGCACTTTGGGGAGGCAGACAAAAGACAAAAGGAAAATGAAAGGTTAGAAGCGGAGACAGAAAAGCTTTTATCTTCTGTGCCGGAAGAGATGCTGCCGGCTTTCTGGGAACTGGTATATTACCCGGCAATGGGAAGTGCAAACGCATCTGATATGCAGCTTTATGCAGGAAAAAATTCATTTTTTGCAAAAATGGGAGCGGTATGTGCAAATGATTATGCAGAAAAAATAAAAGCATGTATCGAAAAAGACCGTTTACTCACAGAACGGTTTCATCAGCTTCTGGATGGAAAATGGGATGGAATGGCACTCTCAGAGCACATCGGCTTTGTGAACTGGAACGATGAGGAGTGCAGGTATCCGCTCATGACCTTCATAGAACCGGCAAATAAGCCGAGGATCTTTGCCATGTCAGAGGGCGGTGATGTCTGTACGGCAGGCGGGGACTGGACGAAAAAATTGATCGTGATGCGGCAGTTTTTAGATCCGGCTGTCAGTGAAGCCTCCCTGTTATTGTTTGGCGGCTCGAAAGAAAAAGTGCCTTATCATATCGAGTGCAAAAGTCCGTGGGTTCTGCCTGGAAAAATGCAGGGAGTCACAGACCGTGAGGAAGTGCTCACGGTGCAGATAAAAAGAGATGAGATCACAGACTGGGAGAATGACCACAGGACATATGATTTTGAGGTTTGCTATGAGGGTGGAAGGATACCGGTAAAAATTTTGCTGGAAAAAGATCTGCCGGGATGTCCGGCGGAGGCATTTTATGAGACAGACGGGATGCTCTCTGTCGAGGCAGAGCACTTTATCTGCAATGAAAAGGCGGATGCGGGAGCATTTTATGTTTTGCCGGAGTACGGAAAAACGTTATCTGGTGTGAAAGCATATCCGCAGACAAAGACTTTTTTTGAAATGGCAGAGCAGATCAGACAGGCACCAAAACTGACGTATCAGATCTATGTCAGGGAGGCGGGAGAATACGAAATGATTTGCTATACCGCTCCGGCAAATCCGGTCTGTCAGGGAGGCAGTGTCTATTTTGGCTGCGCCGTCAATGGAAATGCACCGCAAAAGATAGAGATGATTCCGGATGGATACCGTTCCGGCGAGCCGTCCTGTGCGGAATGGGCGAAAATGGTGGTGGATCAGATCCGCGTTGTCCGTGTGCAGGTCACGCTGCAGAGCGGAGAGAATGAAATTGGAATTTATGCGGGGACACCGGGATTTCTGCTGGAAAAACTGACGTTTGTGCGCAAGGGAAAGCATTTGCCGGAGTCAGGTCTTGGACTGCCGGAGACAAGGAGGACGAACAGATGAGTGGACCTGTGGCACCGAAAGATCCGGAAAAAGACAGATCTTATTTTTACATTATGAAAGAAAAAGAAACCTTTGGCTCGCTCCAGACGCAGGGGGAGTATCAGGGCAGGGGAGTCCAGTTTATCTACGAGAGTGATGGAAGGCTTGAAAGCAGTGCGGAAGTGACCGGTGAGGTCTGTGATGAAGAAATTTTAAAGAAACTTGGCACGGTGGAGGGCTTTAAAAGCCTGGTGCACAGCATCGGTATATCCGTGGAGATGGAACATAGCAGAGAACCGGTCACATTTGTATTTCAGATGTACGGGAAAGAGGATCTCTACGGCGGCGGAACGCTCATAGAAACAGAACTGCGTGGGGATGGCGCAGAAGTCAGGATCCCGCTTGATACGGTAGAGTGGAAAACAGATGATGATGTGCCGGGGCAGATCCGGTTTGTCTTTGAGACGCCGGAACAGTCTGCAAGGGTCAATGTCCGTTTCTTTTTAAAGGATGGATTTTTCGTACCAAAGCCGCAGGAAGAGCGCGTGGTGGATATGGAATCCCACGGATATCAGGAAATGATAGAGCGGTCACTCCTTTCTATGGGAGATGCGGGCAGGATCAGAAGAGTCGTAGAAAAAGCGCGGGCTGGGGAGCCGGTAACCATAGCATATATAGGAGGATCCATCACGCAGGGAGCCGGGGCAGTTCCGCTTCACACACAGTGCTACGCATACCGGTTCTGGAAGGCATTTGCCGGAAAATACGGAAAAAATAACAATGTGAAACTGATAAAAGCGGGAGTGGGCGGAACCCCGTCGGAGCTTGGGATGATCCGTTTTGAGAGGGATGTCCTGCGGGATGGAAAAGAAAAGCCGGATCTGGTAGTCGTGGAATTTGCAGTAAATGACGAGGGGGATGAGACAAAGGGAAGGTGTTATGAGAGCCTTGTAACAAAAATTTTATCCATGCCGGATGCACCGGCTGTCCTGTTATTGTTTGCTGTTTTTGCAAATGACTGGAACTTACAGGAACGCCTTGCTCCGGTGGGAGAGCGGTATCAGCTCCCGATGGTAAGCATCCGGGATGCCGTGACACCGCAGTTTCGGCAGGCAAAGGACAGAGTTGTTTCAAAAAATCAGTTCTTTTATGATGCGTTTCACCCGACAAATCTGGGACATAAAATCATGGCAGACTGTCTGATGTATCTGATTGACCGGGCGGTCTGTGAGCCTGATATTTTAAGAAGAATGCATGAAAAACCGGTTTATGGGGATGAATTTGCGCAAGTGAAATTATTAGACCGCAGAGACGGCTATGAACGTGCGAAGATCTGCTGTGGCGCATTTTCCGGTACAGATCAGGAATTACAGTGTGTGGAGATGGATGACAGTTTAACGCCGGTTCCTGAATTTCCGTACAATTGGCAGTATGATGGGGCAAATGGCAGATCAGAAGATGCATTCCAGATGGATATCTACTGCCGGTCACTGCTTCTCATCTTTAAAGATTCCGGAGCGGTGGACGCCGGACGGGCAGATGTGTTTGTGGACGATACCAAAGTTCTGACCGCAGATCCGCATGTGAACGGCTGGACGCACTGCAATCCGGTCATTTTTCTGGCAGAAAAAGAAAGCGGATGGGTATTGGCTATTCGTTTTTGACTAATAATCCTTCGAGAAGTACTAACGATTATTTGAAGCATTTGAATGATATG
>ENA-USUM01000563-USUM01000563.1-human-gut-metagenome-genome-assembly--contig:-NODE-563-length-22006-cov-130.359889_pt1 | contig 22006 bp, 19 predicted proteins | sample MGYA00250063_ERZ773402 | MGnify/ENA primary metagenome ERZ773402 (study PRJEB29103, sample SAMN06112030) | human gut metagenome | biome: human gut; feature: ankylosing spondylitis patient; material...
GCTTCCTTAGCTGATAGGCTTTAATGTCTTTGTCTTCAAAGTAACGCCAACCGGTTTTGTTGTTCCATGGGATTCTCCATCGCTTTCTGGAGCCCTGCTTTGTGACGGCTTTGACTGCCTCGTAGGTGTTGCCAGTAGCAATTTCCCTGACGGTAAGACCATCCTCGTCATGTGGTATCAGTTCCCATCTGCATCCACCTTGCATCTTGCCAGTCTTGAGCTGCATGGCATTGTGGTTCTTTGCAAACTCTCGATTGTCTGGACTTTGATAGGCACCATCTGCATACAGGTCTTCAATCGTAGAATCCGTGACACGTTCACTGTTTTCCACAGCCTCCTGAAGGAAATGGCAGTCTGCAAATACTGCAGTTTCAACCTGAACGGAAGTGATGATGTTAGGCTTGCCTTCCTCTACAGTCTCTGTGATGTTGGTCACATAGCCTTGCACCTTCTGGTCGTTCTTGGCACGATAGGTTGCATCAGGATCGTTAGGATTCTGAAGGCTGTCTGCCTTTACCTCCTTCTTGTCTCGAAGTACAGCCTTTCCGTCCATTACGACATACTGTTCATCAAACAGACGCTGAAGAAGATCATGTGCAGGAGAAGTAGCAGGAAAAGCTGCCAGCATCTCCATGATGAAATTACCAATTCTGGCAAGATTGCTCTGAAGCGTATCAGAGTCAGAGCGATAAACTGTCTTGGAGGAATCCTCTTTCAAGTATTCCTTTGCCCGTTCTTCCTGCTCTGGGGAGAGATGGGTAAGCGTGCATGTCTTGAGGAACTTGACCAGAGTTGTATGTATCAGTTCATAGCGAGACTGGCGAGCGATATTGCTGCCGATAAGCTTACTGTCCATACGGACGCATTTGCCTGATATCTTGAGAAGGTGTACATGCTTGCCAGCAAGCTGCTCGAAGCAGAGCTGCATCAGGTCAAAGCCAGTTCTTTCCTGATATTCGCAGATGCGGCGGCGAAACAGATAATATGTATCTATTGATGGGGTTACATCAGTCAGAAGTTCCATGCCGAGAGCCTTTCTGGTCAGAAGGTCAAACTCGCACTTCTCAAACAGATCCTCGTCGCTGCAACCGAATCCCTCCTTTAAGACAGACATAGCCACGAGTATGCGGATGGAGGCATTTGGGCGACCGCTCTTCTTGCCTTCAGGGAACAAAGGCTTGAATATCTCCTCATCAATCTTGGTTGTCACGAGACTATAAAACTGGTTATGCCATGAGTTGGGGTCAGAATACTTCTTTGAAGCACGACTTCCTAACTGCATTGAGGGAGCCGTGAATATATCTAACTGAGGATTCGGATCTGTCTTTTTAAACATAGTCATTCTGTTTGATTGATGGTGCAGTGATACGAAAAATACTCCAGATAACGGCATAAATCGAAGATTATTATCGTGAAATATAAACATTTTAAACAGGCCTTACTTTTTAAAGTGGGCTCATTGGTAATGTTTTCCACTTTTTTGTTTGCAGGATCGTAAATCCAGATATCGTCAGCCATTCCGCCACGGTAGTATTTCCAGTTACGGAATTCACGCATTACACGGTTGTAAGCCAGCTTCTTACCATCTGGAGAGTAAGAACAGAATCCGCCTTCGGGCAATGGAATGAGTTGAGACATGCCTCCGTCCTTGGATATCGTCCAGAGTTTTCCGTCAAATCCGTCACTGATACGATTCCGATAGACGATGTTCTTACCGTCGGGGCTCCACGTCATGACGATATTGTTAGGCCCCATACGGTCTCCCAAGTCATCACGGCTGTTGGTGGCAGTGTAAGTCAGTCGGGTCGGTTCTCCTCCATCGGCAGATATCAGATACACTTCCGTATTTCCGTCATATTGTCCGGTGAAGGCGATAGATTTGCCATCGGGCGAGAAACGGGCAAACATTTCATAGCCGATATGCGAAGTGAGGCGTTGTGCTTCTCCGCCTTTCAGGGGAGCTTTGTACAAATCGCCTGCATAGGAGAACACAACTTCCTGTCCGTTTGTAGCAGGAAAGCGTAGTAGTCTGGCCTCATCGGTAGCATGTCCGACGGAGGTAGTCCCTGTCAGTAACAGGGTGAATAATAGTTTTTTATTCATTTTACTTGCTGTTTGTAATATGGTTGCTTATAAGAGCAAAGTTAAGATTATTTTTTTATTCATGTTCTTTGTTGTCTGAAATATAATTCATAAATTGCACTGTTTATCAATAATATTAGTTGCTTTTGTATACCTTTGCGTTTAACCTTTAATAGATATATAGAATGAACAAAAAACTTTTATGGCTGGGCAGTGGACTTGCCCTTACTTCATTGGGTGCTTATGCACAAAAGAGTCATGATGTGAAGCCAAATATCATATACATTATGTGTGATGATATGGGATATGGTGACTTGGGTTGTTACGGTCAATCATATATCAGTACTCCTAATATTGATAATATGGCCAAAGAGGGTATGCGCTTTACTCAGGCTTATTCAGGAAGTCCGGTCAGTGCACCTTCCCGTGCTTCGTTTATGACAGGACAGCATACCGGTCACTGTGAAGTGCGTGGAAATAAAGAGTATTGGCGTGACGCTCCCATCGTGATGTATGGTAATAACAAAGAATATTCAGTGGTGGGACAGCATCCTTATGACCCCGAACACATAATCATTCCCGAGATAATGAAGGATAATGGTTATACTACCGGTATGTTCGGTAAATGGGCAGGAGGATATGAAGGTTCTGTTTCTACTCCCGACAAACGGGGTATTGATGAGTTTTATGGTTTTATATGTCAGTTTCAGGCTCATCTTTACTATCCTAATTTTTTAAACCGTTACAGTAAGTCATTAGGTGATACGGCTGTGGTGCGTGTGATAATGGATGAAAATATCAAATATCCCATGTACGGCAAAGAATACTATAAACGTCCGCAATACTCTGCCGATATGATTCATCAGGAAGCCATGAAATGGCTTGATAAGCAAGATGGTAAACAACCGTTCTTTGGTATTTTTACTTATACATTGCCTCATGCAGAATTAGTTCAACCTGAGGATTCTATTTTGGAAGGATATCAGAAAAAGTTCTTCCATGACAAGACATGGGGAGGTTCGGAAGGTTCTCGCTACAATGCTTCTGTTCATACACATGCGCAGTTTGCCGGTATGATTACCCGTTTGGATCATTATGTGGGTGAAGTACTGAAGAAGCTGAAAGAAAAGGGAATGGATGAAAATACACTGGTTATCTTTACCAGCGATAACGGTCCTCACGAGGAAGGTGGTGCAGATCCTACATTCTTTGGACGTGACGGTAAGTTGCGCGGTTTGAAGCGTCAATGTCACGAAGGAGGTATCCGCATTCCGTTTATTGTTCGCTGGCCGGGTAAAGTAAAAGCCGGACAAGTTAATGACCATCAGTTGGCGTTTTATGATTTGATGCCGACATTCTGTGATGTGGCAGGCGTGAAGAACTACGTGAAGAAATATACCAATAAAAAGAAAAAAGGTACTGATTATTTCGATGGAATCTCCATCTATCCTACTTTGACCGGACAGGAAGGACAAAAGCAACATGACTTCCTTTATTGGGAATTTGACGAAACTGACCAGATAGGTGTCCGCATGGGTGATTGGAAGATGGTAGTGAAACGTGGCAAACCTTTCCTTTATAATCTTGCCGAGGATATTCACGAAGACCATGATGTAGCAGCCGAACATCCTGAAATTGTAAAACAAATGAAAGAAGTAATCAAGTCACAGCATATACCGAATCCTAATTTCTCGGTTACTTTACCTGACTTTGATTAATATCAATTCAAGGCTTTTGGTGAGGCTATTGAAGAATGTTGGTATCAGAGCTGATTATCGAATCATTCTAATGGTTTGGTGATTAGTTGGTTTTGTCGAAATCACCCTTGCTACAACTACCTGTGGCGAGGGTGATTTTTAGTTTATGAGAGTTTCGATACACCTTCCTTCTCTTTATGGTATTGGAGTGTGGGATAACGGGGTCGCATTGTTTTCTTGGGGATTTAAAGCTCATTCAGAAACAAAGGGAAGAGTAAGCCGTTTCTTAGGGTCAGCCAAGGCTTTTTAAGCAGAAGACTGTAGTAATTCGATTTACAGACAGACGTAATCGAAAGGACGAAAACGCTTAGTCCGGCTAATGAAACGGCTTAGGGGGCTCAAAACGTATGCAGCGTTTGAAAATCGGAGGAGACAACATCCGGTGACAGGTGAATAATGTATTATAAGTAAATTTATCGTTTACTTTTGTATATCACTGAAAAACAATTATCTTTGTCCCCGAAATCTAAAAGCATTCCGATGAGAATCTAAACATCTATTTTTAAACAACTATTTATTTCATGTTGGGACGGCAGGCGAAGTGAATTCGTTTGTTGTGTAATAGTTGTCCTCTATTCCCACAATATACATTTCAGTATTAACATTTTAATTTTATAGAAACAGTATGTGTATACATATACAGTCGGTTACTTATATGCATCCTGATAAAGATGTGCTCTTCAGTAATGTCAGTTTCTCTATGGGGAAAGGTGAGAAAGTAGCGCTTATCGGGAATAACGGATCAGGAAAATCAACCTTGATGCAGCTGATAACGAAAGAATTATCACCTTCGGAAGGTGAAGTGATTTGTTTGGAACCACCTTATTATATTCCCCAACACTTCGGACAATTTAATCATCTGACGATAGCCGGGGCTTTGCGAATTGAAGGAAAGATACAAGCACTTCATGCCATTTTGCAGGGAGATGTTTCTGTGGAGCATTTTACGGTATTGGATGATGATTGGGATATAGAAGAAAAGGCGGTTGCCGCTTTACATGAATGGGGATTGCCGGGAGTACCTCTCTCCCATCCCATGCATTTGTTAAGTGGAGGAGAAAAGACGAAGGTTTTTTTGGCAGGAATTGCTTTACATTCACCGTCTTTTATTCTGATGGATGAGCCGACTAACCATTTGGATGATGTGAGCCGTGGAAAATTATATCGCTTTATCACTTCCACTTCGTCCGGTATGTTGGTAGTCAGCCATGACCGGATATTGCTTAATCTGCTTTCTTCCACTTACGAACTCACGTCGAAAGGAGTAATTTATTATGCGGGGAATTATGACTTTTACAAAGAGCAGAAGGAGTTGGCCGTTCAAGCATTGCAAGCCCGGTTGGAAGAGAATGGGAAGCAGTTACAGAAGGCACGCAGACAGGCACGTGAAGTGATGGAGCGTCAACAGAAGCACGATGTGCGTGGAAAGAAGCAGAATATAAAAAGTGGAGTTGGCAAGATGGCTATGAATACTTTTAAAGATCAGGCAGAAAAAAGTTCTGTACGCTTGAACAATGTTCATACCGATAAAATACATTCATTAGCAAAGAGTGTTACTGATATTCGGAGTGAATTACCGGACATGAAGACAATGAGGCTGGATTTTAATTCTTCTTCCTTGCATATTGGCAAGGTACTGGTTACTGCCAAGAACCTGAATTATGCCTATCAGTCTGAAGAATTGTGGAAATCTCCTCTTAGTTTTGTGATACAAAGTGGGGATCGTATTCATCTGAAAGGGGCTAACGGTAGTGGAAAGACTACTTTATTGAAATTGCTGACCGGTACCCTCTCTCCTACTGCAGGTGAACTGACGAGAATGGATGGGCTGACATGTGTTTATCTTGACCAGGAATATTCTATTATTCATGATGACTTATCAGTTTTTGAACAGCTTTTTTCCTTTAACAATAAACTTTATGACCATGAGCTTAAAACCATTCTTAACCGCTTTCTTTTTCCTGTGTCCGGTTGGGATAAGAAATGTAGTTGTCTGAGTGGCGGTGAAAAGATGAGACTTTCTCTCTGCTGTCTGATGGTGAGTGCGCAAACTCCCGATCTGTTTATAGTGGACGAACCGACCAATAACATCGATATTATGAATATGGAGATATTGACTGATACTTTGAAGGAGTATCGGGGAACATTATTGGTTGTGAGCCATGATGCCTGTTTTGTGCAGCAAATTAATATAGAGAAGACGATAACGTTAAATATGTGATGAAGACTGCAAGAATTCAAATTTACGGAAAATCAGATAAATATGCCTGTATTTATGGCATTGTTCGGAAATAAATGTTATTTTTGCCCATGTGAAAGAAAAACACAAAACAACATGAAAACTCTCCTGCATATCGTAGTATATATTTTTATCCTTATGGGATTATCCGGTTGTAATAGCGATGTCTTCGTTGAAGATTTTCAGCCTTCTGTTTCTGATGTGACTTTAGAAGGAAACGGTGATTCGGTGACTATTCGTTTTAAGTCTTCCAATTGGGACCTGCTGAGAGTGTATGATTATTATGATAACTCTTCATTATATTATTCGGTTTATGATAAAGATGGTAATATAGTTTCGCAGAATCAGTCACCTGTTTTGGAAGGATTGGGCAAAATAGTCTGTGATGATATCATTTATAAAGATAAGATGGTTGATTTTGCCATTGAGCGTACTCATCCTAGGGAGGTGAAGATAACAGTAAACGAAAATATGTATTCTTCTCTTTTTCAGTTTTGCGTTACGGTAAGTAACGAATATGAAACGAAAAAAATATATGTATCCATAACACCTTCCGACAGATATATATTTGACCGTATCACTTATTCGCTTGATGCCTATAGTTATACGGATAAACAAATAGAAGAGCGCAAGAGCATAGTGGTCAATAACAGGGGAGATGAGTCAATCGTAACCAACTATATCTTCCCTTTCAAAGATGAGCATCGGCAGATACAATTCACCAGTAATAATCCCGAGGCTTTTAATTTGTTGGCAGATAGTAAGCCGGAGGTTGAGATTCCCGGCATTGTAGATGGCCATCTGGTGATGAACGGAGAACTGGCGCGATATGCTTCTGATATGCAACAATTGCCTTTGCCTTTTCCTGATACGGAAAAGGAGGCGGTCACTACTCCGCCCAAAACTTCGCAGCGTATCACCCTGTTGCTGGAATATGAATGGTTTGAGACTAATTTTACTCTTTATGCCGTTCATCCCAAAACAAAAAAAGAGAAAGTCATTACCGGTACTTTGCAAAGCAAGATGCCCAAAGGATATTTCATAAAGAGTGAGAAGCTCAATAATTAGAACAATGAAAACGAAATTACTCTTATTATATATTGCCGGCCTTTTGGCTGTTTGCCCGGTGGGTGGAAATTTGATGGCTCAGACGGCTACGCAACCGGATGTATTAAAGAATGACACAGTAAGCCATAAGTTGATTCATAGACTCGGCTTAGATGTACGTCCCAGTTATGTGACCCCTACCAATGATTTCTTTGATGGTGACAATATGCATCAACAACGAATCAGGCAGGCTCTTTCTGTACACCTGAAATATGCTTTTCAATTCGATAAGAATTCATCTTTAGGTCGGTTGTATCCTCATGCTTATCAGGGTATTGGAGTTTCTTACAATACATTCTTCTGCCCTTCCGAACTGGGTAATCCCATAGCGGTATATGCTTTTCAAGGGTCACGCATAGCGCAGTTGTCACCCCGTTTGTCATTTGATTATGAATGGAATTTCGGTGCTTCTTTCGGGTGGAAGAAATATGATAGGACATATAATCCGCAGAATGAGGTTATCGGGTCTAAAATCAATGCTTACATCAATTTGGGCTTTTTCCTGAATTGGCAGCTTAATTCGCAATGGAGTTTGACCGCCGGTATGGATTTTACTCATTATTCCAATGGAAATACACATTATCCCAATTCAGGTGTCAATCCCATTGGTGGAAGAGTAGGTATTGTGCGTACTTTTGGAGACGGGGTTACAACTGTACAAGGTTTTAAATCGCTGTCCATCAAACCTTATATCAGTTATGACTTGGTGGTGTATGGTGCTACTCGTAAAAGAGGATTCGTGGATGGCTATGACGTTTGTTTGGTACCCGGCTCTTTTGGTATTGTTGGGTTGAACTTTAATCCGATGTACAATTTCAACAAGTATTTTAGGGCCGGTGTGTCTGTGGATGCTCAATATGACGAGAGTGCTAATATCAAAGATTATCGAGTAGAAGAAAGTTCGTCAAGTGATGTGAAGTTCCATCGTCCTCCTTTTCACAAGCAGTTTGCTGTAGGTCTTTCTGTCCGTGGGGAGCTGGTTATGCCTATTTTTTCTATCAATGCCGGTATCGGACGGAATCTGATATGCAGTGGTGATGATACGGAGGGATTTTATCAAATTCTGGCACTTAAGACTTCTATTACACCGCGTTTGTTTTTGCATGTCGGCTATCAGTTGAGTAAATTTAAGAACCCCAACAACCTGATGCTGGGGTTTGGATACCGTTTTTACAAGAAAAGGTAGAAGAGATTACAAGCGGTTCAATACATCATCGGCAGCACTCTGTCCCTTATATTTCTTTGAATAGTTGTTGAAACGGTAAACCACACTTAAAGAAATATGTCGCTGGTCCTGGTCTTCATTTTGCCAGAAGTAGATGTTATTTATACGTCCGTCATATAGGCTCATGCGTCTGTTCAGCAAATGTTTGCCTGCCAGTTTTACTTGTAGCTTTTCATTCAGGAATGTCTTGCTGAGGCTGATATTCAAATTGTGTTCTTCTCGGAAAGTAAACCATTGTATGCTACCGGGGCTTTGGTAACTATATTCTATGTTGGCAAGCCAATGCTTGGGGAGGTGAATATTGTTTTCCCAAGTCACAATCCATACGGGGCGGTCTACGGCTATCCGTTCATTCATGCTTTTCACTTTCAGGATGTTTTTCTGAAACATTCCGGTGAGCGAAGGTTCGTACCAGCCGAAACGGTGACGCAAGTTGATTATCGCCATCCATCGTTGCTGTTTATTGTAGTTTTTCCAGGTATAGTTGGTTATGTTGGGATATTGAGGGTCAGTGGTATAGTCTGTACCTATATAATCTTTTTTATAACGGTAACTGAGTGACAGATATAAAAAATCATAGCTCAACGAGTATTGTATCTGATGGGCTATTTCGGGTTGCAGACCGGGATTTCCTTCCTGGCGCATATAGGTATTTACATAATAAGAGTTGTTATTCAGCTGATCGAAGCTCGGACGGATAGTGCTGATGCGGTAACTCAGTGATTGTGAAACTTGACTCATTTTATAAGAGATGCCGAAGCTGGGGAAGAAATTATGATAAGTGCGATGGATGTTGTTCGATGCATCATACAGATTACGATAGTCCGAAGCTACATTTTCGTAACGTATACCTGCATTAAGCGAGAAGTTGTTCTGTGAATAACTATATGAGAGGAAGCCGGCACGTTTTTCTTCGTTTGTTTTTGAACGGGCATTTTTGCCTTTCCCGCCATCGTAAGTCAGGAAGTTGTCACCGGTTACTTTGCTCCATTCCCCGCCGCAAACTAATGAATGGTTGTCATTGAAGGTATAAGCCAGTTTCGGGCTTACGGCATACACATTATAATCCGCTTTGTTACGGTTAGTGATTTCGGACAGGCCTGAACGCTCTGATTCCTCGGTTACTGTTTGCACGCGTCCGTTGTGGATACGGGCATAGTCGGTATAGATGTCCAGTTTTATCTTTTCGTTCCATTTTCCTGTATAATAGGCATTCAGGTGATGGTAATAGTCATTGTTGTTTTTCAGTATCGAGTTCCCTTTAATATAATCGTAAGGCTTATCGTTGGCAAGGATACGGGCATACGACGGGGCATCGTTGTAGTCGGTGGTCACATTGCCATCATACTGTATACCGATGCTGTGCCGGTCATTGATGCTGTAGTCTGCACCGGCAGAATAATTGTACGAAGTATAAATCATGGCTTTACACTGCTGGTCGAGGTCTTGTGTCCATACGGTGTCGGGAGCAGTGATGACTGTTTTCATCAGTTGGTGGCTTTTGCGGCGGAAATCCCCGTAAGTAAATGTACCGAACAGGTTCAGATTGCCTGTCTGATAGTTTAGTTTCACGCCTTCTTCATTGCTCAGCCGATGGTTTTGGCTCAGTTCCCCTTCCAGTTGCACCGACCAACCTTCTGTTCGCCGTATGGTGGTGATAAGGAGCACTGCACCTACTGAGGCATCATATTCTGCTCCCGGATTGGTTATCAGCTCCACATCTTTTATATTCTTTACTTCCAACTGTTTCACTTCGTCAATGGAACGAGTTTTCTTTCCATTAATATAAATAATAGGAATACCACCGGTAAAGGAGGTGAGTTGTCCGTCTTCCATGGTCATACCCGGTATTTTGCGGAGCACATCCATCACTTTCGTTTCTCGGTTTAGTACGGAATTGGCAACATTGGCAACCACATTACCTCCTTTCATCTTAAAGGTAGGTACTGAAGCAGTAATTACCACCTCTCCCATCCCGACAGAGGTATCTTTCAGGATGATAGGTTCGGGAATGACCATATCTGAAACAATGGTAAGAGGTCGGGTGTAGGTTTCATATCCCAGGAAGGAAACGCAGAGTTTATAATCTCCTGTAGGGATATTGGGGATAAAGTAATTTCCGTTTGCATCGGTAATACTACCTGTTATTACTTTTTCTCCTTTCTTTAACATAATGGTGGCGTTTTCCATCGGTGTGCTTTGCTCATCTTGTATTTGCCCTTTCAAACTGTTAACACTTTTTACGGAAGCGGAGACAACTACCACATATTGGTTCCCTTTTAGCGTATAGTTTAGTGGTTTATCTTGTAATAGAACGTTGATAGCTTGAGTGATAGTTTCGTTCTTGATAGAAAGGTTCACTGTATATTTCTGTATATCATCATAAGTGAACAGTATGCGGTAACCTGAGGCTTGCTCCAGTTTTTTAAGTGCCGCAGGCAATTCTTCGTTTTGGAAATCGAGTGTAATTTTTCTGTCTGTTTGCGCTAAGAGGGTAAACTGCAGGCTGAAGAAGATTAGCAAAAGATAAATAAGTCTTGTTTTCATGAGTTAGCGTTTTATTTTGTTCTTTTGGTAATAATACGGATTGCTTGCATAATCGGGTACTGCAAAAATAGTTTTTTTGGCTACAATCGTGAAACATTGTAGATAAATTATTATATTTGTCGTAATATCCTGTTTTTCTGTTGGTTGTCCACATGCACTCCTAAAACGTATTTGCTTATGAAAAGAATCTTTGTATTATATGTTGTTTTAAGTATTTGTGCGGCTGCTTTTTCTCAAATAAAGTTTCCGGAAATAAAATGGAAGAGTGATAGTTTGATTTTTATAAGGGAAAAAGAGGCATTGCGCTACGGTGTTGAAACATTTGGCGATGGCCTTTATGTGGATTCGCTCATTCATTATCTGGATACAATATGTCATGTGGAACCCCAAGTAGATAATTCTGTTTCTGATTCTATTTTTCAGGCAGTTTGGAATAATGATACACTCACTTATCGGGTACGTTCGAAGATATATCGGGGTTATGATTATGATAGTAAATCGAAAAAGAAATTACGCAATTTAGTGGTAGAGAGTAGAATATATCCTTTTGCCCGTTTCTCTGCCTGTATTGAGAAATTGGATGAGGCTATGATTGAAGTGTTGAAAGATTCCATGTTGCGCATGGAGTGCCCCCTTCCTATGCTGAAGAATAACTATCAAACTTGTATTTTTTATGCGTTGGATGCTTTATTTCAAACGTATGGCATTTATACCGAACCGGTGATTACTCGTAATACTACGTATAGGCGTGAAGAGGAATTGAATGCTTTTTTTGATTACTTTTTAACCTCCACAGCTTCTTATCCGTGTCGTTATAAGGAAATAAAAAATGTTACTTTTCCCGATAACTGTATCTTAGCCTTTTATAATGGTTATAATCATATCATCCATGCCGTGTTTTATCGGGATGGGCTGTTCTATACAAAGAATGGCTTATTCTCTCCCATGGTACTTTCTACTTTGCATCCTGTGTTGAAATCCTACAGTCGTTGGGATACCTCACTGAAAGGATTGAGTAAAGTAGGTAAGCAGTTGAAAAGTGATAAAATAGTTGTATATACCTTGAACAAGAATTTATTCAGAGTAAATAAGTAGTTCTTTTCACAAACCTACAATTACTTTATCATTCTCAAATTTGGCATTGACTTTCTGCATACTGTTCAGTAAATTGAGAACTTGAGGAAGTGAATCACCTCTGTCCGATTGGAAATGCATCCGGTAGTGCATAGCCTCTTTACTGGTAAAAATGATATTGACGTTATACCAGCGTCCCAATTCTCGCATGATTTCTATTAGTTCGGTATCGTCGAAATAGAACTGACCTTCGGCCCAAGTGCTGTATTCTTTGGCTTGTACTTCATGAATGGAAAAGGTTCCTCCTTTTTGCAATGTGGCATTTTGTCCCGGTTTGATGAGCAATTCTTTCGTGTGATGCGTATCGCTTACTTTTATGCTGCCTTCCAATAGAGTAACATGGGCGTTGTCCGGCGAGTAGACCCGTATATTGAAAGAAGTTCCCAAGACTTGTGTTTCCAGTAAATCGGTTTTTACGATAAAAGGATGAGCGGTGTCTTTTGCCACTTCAAAATAGGCCTCCCCTTTCAGGCGGACCACTCTCTTCTCCTGCCCTTTAAAGTTTTCGGGATATTCTAATTGGCTTTCTGCATTCAGCCATATCCGGGTACCATCTGTCAAGGTTATTTGGTTATTCATGCCACGGGGTACCGTCAGGAGATTCTTTCCTTCATGAGTGTGGATACTGATTTCTTGGGCTACTGTCCGGGCTTCGAAAACAGTATAGTAAGAATGTGCAGGCGCATACAGCCAAAATAATAAAGCAATGGAGGCAGCAATCAAAACGATGCTTAAACCAATAAAGCGCATCCGTTTTACGGCAGGGACAGAAAGCTTTCGCCCGAATGTATCTATGTTTCTTGTTTTTCCTTTCGGAGCACCATCAGGCGAATTCAGCTCACCTTTGTGTCGTATGTCCTTTTGCGTGGTGTGTTGTGAGGAGAATTTGCTCCACTCCTTTTCTATATCGGGAGCGGTTGCATTTTGGCGTGCCAATGCCTCTTTGCCGTCCAACAGGTCACGGCAAGCTTGCAAGCACTTTGTATCATTCAGCAATTTCCGTAACTCTTCATCGGTAAAGTTTTCGGGGTGTTTTATTGCTTCCAATGCTCGGCTTATCTTTTCCTCAAAATATTTATCTTCTTTCATGGACTTGTTACTCCTTATATGGTATGTACGTTTTAACTTCATTTTCGGGTACTTCCCTACTCTTCTTTTTTATATCGAACTCTTCGCGTATCAGTCGGAGCGCCTTCATTATATGCTTTTTCACTCCGTTGGTACTTATGCCGAATTCATCGGCTACTTCCTGATATTTTTTGTTTTCGTAATAGCATTCTTTCAAAATCGTTTTGGTGGGGTCGGTCAGCTCTTCTATCACTTTCTCTATACGGGCTATCCTTTCTTCGCGTTCGCTGAAGTCATTGTCGGCTTCTTCTTGCGTTACAGCTTTGTAGAAGTCGGCATATTGTTCTTTTACCAGTGAATGGCGCAGGTGGTCGATACATTTATTACGCACATTGGCATAGAGATAGGCAGTGATTGTTTCTTGTTGGAGCGATTCATATAGATTCCAAGTTTTCTCGAATACATCATTTACAATGTCTTTGCAAGTTTCGGCATCACTGATAAATTGGAATGCATAATAATACAATCGGGCGTAATTAGCTTTATAAAGCTGTTCAAATCCGTATTTATAGTTTGTAAATTCTGTCATAATATTTATTTAGAAAGACAGGTAGGCCGGGTATGTCATTTACTTTAAAAGGTAGAAGAGTTGCGTGTTTGTATAATAATTGCTGAATTACCCTAGAGTAAATAGGCAATTACTGTATAGTAATTGTTTCATTACCCTAGGGTAGTTTGAAAATTATTCGGACTGCTTTTTTGTAAAAGCAAATGGTTATTACTTGTATTCTGCCCAGTCAATCAGGCGCATATCACCTTTCTTTGCCAATGTATCGTGCATTGCCAATGCAGCCGAAATGCAATGAGGGGTCTGCCCCTTTGAAGCCATCTTTACATAATCCCATAGGATATTCTTGTAATCCGGGTGGGCACAGTTTTCGATAATGGCATGCGAACGTTCCACCGGACTCTTTCCGCGGAGGTCAGCAACACCTTGTTCAGTAATAATGATATTGACGTCGTGCTCGCTGTGGTCTTCATGAGATACCATAGGAACGATGGCGCTGATTTTTCCTTCTTTGGCAACGGATGGACAAGTAAAGATGGAAATATAAGCATTGCGGGTGAAGTCGCCCGAACCACCGATACCGTTCATCATCTTGGTTCCACTGATATGGGTAGAGTTTACATTGCCGTAAATGTCTGCTTCGATGGCAGTATTAATAGAGATAACACCGAGACGGCGGATTATTTCCGGATTATTTGAAATTTCGGACGGACGCATTACCAGTTTATCCCGGAAGAAATCGATGTCATCATAAATGCCTTGCAAACATTCATTGGTGACTGTCAAAGAACAAGTACTTCCGAACTTAACGCGTCCCTGACGAATCAAGTCTACCACAGCATCTTGCAATACTTCGGTATACATTTCGAAAGCAGGAATTGTCTTATCACGTCCTAGTGCACCTAATACAGCATTGGCAATATTACCTACTCCACTCTGCAATGGTAGGAAACTTGCAGGTATGATGCCTCGTCTCATGTCGGCAGCCAGAAAATCAGCTACATTTTGTCCGATTCGGTCGGTGATGGGGTCTGGCGCTGTAAATGAACGTGCCTGGTCAGGCATATTCACTTCCACTACACCGATAATCTTTTTTGGGTCTACCTGTACGTATGGTAGACCAATACGGTCACTTGGTTTGAAGATGGGAATCTCGCGGCGATAAGGCGGATCAAGCGGTTCGTACACATCGTGCAGTCCCATGCCGTTCTTGCTATGGGCAGCATTCAGTTCGATAATCACTTTATCTGCCAATCGCGCAATGGTCGGAGCAATACCTCCGGCGGCAGTCAGATATACTTTTCCATCGGGAGTGATTTCGCAAGCTTCCAGAATAGCCACGTCTACTTTACCCATGAAACCATAACGAACTTCTTGTGCCATTTGTGACAAATGAATATCATTATAAGCTATTTCTCCATTATTTACCGCTTTACGGAAATCAGGATTTGTGGTATAAGGGGCGCGATAGCGAATAGCTTTTACTCTTGACAGAATCCCATCGGTGGCATCTCCTGTGGAAGCACCGGTAAAAATACCAATTTGGAACGGATTACCTTTGGCATGCTCTTCTTCTGCAATTTTTGCGATTTCAGGAGTTACGGCTTTGGGAGTCCCTGCCGGAGTAAAGCCACTAAGTCCGATGTTATAGCCATGTTTTACATAGCTGGCAGCTTCGGCTGCTGAAATGATATTAAATCCCATGATATTCAATGTGTTTTCTGGTTGTTAGTATTGTTGTTATTAATATTTTCGATTGAAAATTTCCGAGTAAATAAAGGCCCGTCGTGCTTCTTCGCGTGTGTTTAGCGCGATGCGTTTTTTTTCATCGGAAGGAGTATGTCGGGTATTCTCGTTGGCAATTGGTGCTGATAAGGGCTTTTCTTTCTTTTTGCGGATGGGCCGAGGAGTACATTTTATAGGGCGTGGTGAAATAGTCTGCTCCTCTTCCTCCGTTTCTTCTATTGTGGGAAACATATCAGTAAGAACTTCACGAGGAGAAGGTGTGCCCGTTTCTTTTTTAGCCTTGGTAATTTGTTGCACAATGGCAATTGCAATGATTACCATAAATATTAATACTTGGACAATTTCCATAGGCTTTCTTTATTTAGTAAATTTGATAATGAACGGTCAAAGTTAGAAAATTATTTTATAACTTCGTTCATAAAAGGGCAAAATAAACAAGGAAAGTATAATGTATTGGGAGCTATCCCAAAAAGACTTCGTTTTTCAAAAGTGCTCTTTGGTATCTGTGTCAGAAACTTCTTTTAAGGAAATAAAACAAAGAAAAAAGGAAGAGAACTTCACAGTTGTCTTCCCCTATTTTTTTAACCTAAACCTTAACTATGAAAAAATCTAATGTTTTTCAAAAGCAAAGATGCAAATTATCTAAATACGTTGGTAACGCAAACGGAGTTTTTTGTTCATTGATTATGATAATTTAACTATTAGGGCTTCTAATGGCTTTTATTATGTCTTTTCGGTCTGAATATCAATCTATAAATATGCAAAAATCAAACAGGATATGAGGAAATTTGCCGGGAACTCAATATCTTTGCAGTGAATTTATAAAAAGAGAATATGATGAAAGAAACAACAGGAGCAGACTTTAAATCTGCAACTGAACAGGAAAACAAGAAACTGTTTATTGAGACGTATGGTTGCCAGATGAATGTGGCGGACAGTGAAGTGATTGCTTCTATCATGCAGATGGCAGGGTATAGTGTATGTGATGCTTTGGAGGATGCGGATGCTGTGTTTATGAATACTTGTTCTATTCGTGACAATGCTGAACAGAAGATTTTGAACCGATTGGAGTTTTTTCATTCCATGAGGAAAAATAAAAAAAGAAACCTGATTGTCGGTGTGCTGGGGTGTATGGCCGAGCGTGTAAAAGAGGATTTGATTGAGAATCATCATGTTGATTTGGTTGTGGGACCGGATGCTTATCTTACATTGCCCGACCTGATTGCTGCTGTTGAAGCAGGAGAGAAAGCTATTAATGTAGAATTGTCGACCACGGAAACATATCGTGATGTGATTCCTTCACGTATCTGCGGAAACCATATTTCGGGCTTTGTCAGCATTATGCGGGGCTGCAATAATTTTTGTCACTATTGCATAGTGCCTTATACTCGTGGCCGGGAGCGTAGCCGTGACGTAGAGAGTATCCTGAATGAGGTGCGTGATTTGGCCGATAAAGGTTATAAAGAAGTAACTTTGCTGGGTCAGAACGTTAATTCCTATCGTTTTGAGAGAGAGAATGAAGTGATTACTTTCCCGATGTTGCTTCGCACTGTTGCTGAGGCTGTTCCGGGAATGCGTGTCCGCTTTACCACTTCGCATCCTAAGGATATGAGTGACGAAACCTTGCAGGTGATAGCCGAAGTGCCAAACGTTTGTAAACATATTCATTTGCCTGTGCAGAGTGGAAGTTCGCGCATATTGAAATTGATGAACCGCAAATATACCCGTGAATGGTATTTGGACAGAGTGGCGGCTATTCGTCGAATCATTCCCGATTGTGGATTAAGTACAGATATTTTTTCGGGTTATCACTCTGAGACGGAAGAGGATCATCAGGAATCTTTGTCTCTAATGCGTGAGTGTGCTTACGACTCTGCTTTCATGTTTAAATATTCGGAACGTCCCGGAACGTATGCTTCCAAACATTTGCCGGATGATGTGCCCGAAGAAGTTAAGATTCGCCGTTTGAATGAAATTATTGAGTTGCAGAACCAACTTTCCGCCGAAAGTAATGCCAAAGATGTAGGAAAGACATTTGAAGTAATGGTGGAGGGCGTGTCGAAACGTTCGAAAGAACAATTATTCGGCCGTACACAGCAGAATAAAGTGGTGGTGTTCGACCGCGGAAATCACCGTATCGGCGATTTTGTAAATGTACGCATAACAGAAGCCAGTTCTGCCACACTGAAAGGAGAAGAAGTTTTCTGATGGGGAAAAAAGAAGCATATAAAGAAAAGAACTTGCAGTATTTGCAGGTTCTTTCTACCCGGGCAGATATCTGCTCTTTACCCTGCGGGATATTCTATGAGGTGCTGCAGGCAGGTACCGGAACGGCTTCACCCACTCTTCGTAGCATCGTTACTGTTCATTATAAAGGCAGTCTGATAAATGGGAAGGAGTTTGATAATTCTTATAGCCGTAATTGTCCCGAAGCATTTCGCCTGTGTGATGTCATCGAAGGATGGCAATTAGCGCTCCGGCAAATGCATATAGGGGATAGATGGATTATTTATATTCCTTATACCCTTGGTTATGGAAGTCGTGCCAGTGGTCCGATTCCTGCTTTCTCTACTTTAATATTTGAAGTAGAGTTGCTGAGTATTGCCTGACACGGTTGGGAGTTAGCGGTTGTGTAGTTTTTCTTTTACTCTGTCTTCATAGCCATCACGATATCTTCTTTCGGGCATTACAATCCACAGAATCAGATAGATGATTCCTCCTGAAAAAGCGGTGAAAATGGTTGCCAAAGCATAAACTATACGCACTGTCGATACCTCCCAGCCGAAATATTCGGCTATTCCTGCACATACGCCGGCTAACATTCTGTTATTGGAGCGAAGCAGTCTTTTATTTTCCATTTATTCTCTAGAATTAAAGTTAGATATGCAAAAATAGGAAAAAGCAAAATGCATAGTTAACTTATACTCTTAAAAGTACTTAAAGGAAAGTCATTGTAATTCATTTTATTTGTTATTTTGCAGCAAATTAGGGTTAAAAGTGAACAGACTCAAGATAGATACTTGTCCGTTGTGCGGCGGAAAACAGTTAGAACATGCAATAACTTGTACAGATAATTATGCTTCGGGCGAAAAGTTCGAGGTGATGCGGTGCACCCGTTGCGGCTTTCTTTTTACACAAGAAGTGCCGGTAGAGGCGGAAATAGGCAGGTATTATGAAACTCCCGATTATATTTCACACAGCGATACCAATAAAGGCTTGATGAACCGGGTGTATCATCAGGTTCGCAAGTATATGTTATCCCGTAAGGCCAAACTGATTAAACGTACGTCCGGGCTGAGTAAAGGCAGTCTGCTGGATATCGGAACCGGTACGGGATACTTTAGTAATGCTATGAAGGAACGCGGTTGGCGAGTGCGGGCGATAGAGAAGAATGTCAAAGCGCGTGCGTTTGCCAAAGAGCATTTTGACTTAGATGTAGATGCGGAAGATGCGTTGGCCGGATATGCTGATCATTCGTTTGATGCAATTACCCTGTGGCATGTGATGGAACATTTGGAACACCTGAATGAAACTTGGGAAAGGTTGGCAGCCTTGTTGAAGGACAGAGGGGTGCTGATTGTTGCAGTTCCCAATCCATCTTCGTATGATGCGGTGAAGTATAAGGAATGGTGGGCTGCGTATGACGTTCCCCGTCATTTATGGCATTTCACACCGTCTGTGATGCAACAATTCGGGGTGAAGCATGGTTTTAAACTTGCCGAACAGCATCCGATGCCATTCGATGCCTTCTATGTTTCTATGTTGACAGAGAAATATAAAGGTAGTCGTTTTTCTTTTCTGAAAGGAATGTGGACGGGATTGTTGGCTTGGTTTAGCACTTTGGCCAGAAAGGGGCGCAGTAGTTCAATGATTTATGTATTCAGAAAGAAGTAATTATGGGAAAGAAATCGACGTCTTTTTTCGATATGCAGTTCATTACTTCCAGCATTAGCACTATGTTGGTGTTGCTTTTATTGGGTATGGTGGTCTTCTTTGTGTTGTCGGCCAATAATCTTTCTAAGTATGTTCGTGAGAATATCAGTTTCTCCGTCCTTGTTAGCGATGACATGAAGGAAGCAGATGCCATTAAGTTCCAAAAGAAGTTGAATGCAGAGCCTTTCGTTAAGGAAACTTATTATATTTCTAAAGAGCAAGCTTTAAAAGAGCAGACAGAGGCGATGGGAACAGACCCTGCTGAGTTTTTGGGGTATAATCCCTTTACGGCTTCCATTGAGATAAAGTTGAATGCAGATTATGCCAATTCGGATAGTATAGCCTGGATTGAAGAGAAGATTATGGCTAACAAGAAGGTGATGGAGATTAATTATCCGCAAGATTTGCTGGATGCGGTGAATAGTAATATTCGTCGAATCAGCTTCTTGTTGCTTGGACTTGCTGCACTTCTTACATTGATTTCCTTTGCATTGATAAACAATACCATACGTCTTACTATATATTCTAAACGCTTTTTAATTCATACCATGAAACTGGTAGGAGCGAGTTGGGGATTTATTCGGAAACCTTTCTTGGTTCGGAATATATGGATTGGTGTATTGGCGGCTGTAATGGCTGATGCGGCATTAATCGGGATGGCTTATGCACTTGTGAGATATGAACCCGAATTGATAGAGATTATTACCCCCATGACGATGTTATTGGTGATGTCGTCAGTTTTTGTTTTCGGTGTGATTATCACCTTTATGTGTGCTTATATATCAATAAACAAATATTTGCGTATGAAAGCCGGTGCGCTTTATTACATCTAATTAAAAGGATATGGACAAACAGAAATTTGCCTTTGATAAAACAAATTTTATCTTACTGGCCATAGGCATGGCAGTCGTAATTATCGGTTTCCTGTTGATGACAGGCCCTAGTTCTACAGAAGGGTATTTTGAGCCGGATATTTTCAGTGTACGTCGAATCAAGGTGGCGCCTGCTGTATGTTTTTTTGGTTTTATTTTTATGATATATGGTATTGTGCGAAAGCCGAAACTAACGAAAGAATAAAAAAGTAAAAGTGTATGGAATGGTTTGAGGCATTAATCCTTGGTTTGCTTCAAGGATTGACAGAGTATTTGCCGGTCAGCAGCAGTGGTCATTTGGCTATCGGATCGGCTTTGTTTGGAATACAAGGTGAAGATAATCTGACATTTACCATAGCAGTGCATGTGGCAACTGTGTTGAGTACGTTGGTTATTTTGTGGAAGGAAATTGACTGGATTTTCCGTGGATTGTTTAAGTGTGAGATGAATGCGGAAACAAAGTATGTATTGAATATTCTTGTTTCTATGATACCTATCGGAATCGTAGGGGTGTTCTTTAAAGATTATGTAGAGGAAATCTTTGGCTCAGGGTTGCTGATTGTGGGCTGTATGTTATTGGTAACGGCTTTATTGCTTACTTTTTCTTACTATGCAAAACCTCGTTTGAAAGAGAATATTAGTATGCGTGATGCGTTTATCATAGGTTTGGCTCAGGCTTGTGCTGTGTTGCCGGGATTATCCCGTTCGGGTAGTACCATTGCTACCGGCTTGTTGCTGGGAGACAATAAAGCTAAACTGGCACAATTCTCTTTTCTGATGGTGATTCCTCCCATTTTGGGTGAGGCGTTGCTGGATGGAATGAAGATAGTGAAAGGAGCTGCAGCAGGAACAACGGACATTTCGGTTCTGTCGTTGGTGGTAGGTTTTGTAGCTGCTTTTGCTTCGGGTTGTATCGCTTGCAAGTGGATGATTAATATAGTGAAGAAGGGTAAGTTGATTTATTTTGCTATCTATTGTGCCATTGTAGGAGCAATTACGATAGCTTGCTCATTGGCAGCATAACCGTAGGGGTAAGAAGCATGAATTTTAAAGAAGGAGAAGTTTTATATTTTGATAAACCGCTGAAGTGGACTTCTTTTGCAGTGGTCAATAAGATAAGATATCACATTTGCCGCAAGTTGGGTGTGAAGAAGTTGAAGGTAGGGCATGCAGGAACGTTGGATCCTTTGGCTACAGGCGTTATGATTATTTGCACGGGCAAAGCAACAAAGCGGATTGAAGAGTTCCAATATCATACTAAGGAGTATGTGGCTACGCTGCAACTGGGTGCTACCACTCCTTCTTATGATTTAGAAAAAGAAATAGATGCCACTTATCCCACGGAGCATATCACCCGTGAATTGGTGGAAGAAACATTGAAACGTTTCATAGGCAGTATTGAGCAGATACCGCCTGCTTTTTCGGCTTGTAAGATTGACGGTGAGCGTGCCTACGATCTTGCCCGAAAGGGAGAGGAGGTAAATCTGAAACCTAAAACACTGGTAATAGACGAGATAGAGTTGTTGGAGTGTAATCTTCCTGAGATAAAAATCAGGGTAGTTTGCAGTAAGGGAACTTATATCCGTGCGTTGGCTCGTGACATTGGTGAAGCTCTGAATAGCGGTGCACACCTTATAGGTTTGATTCGTACCCGTGTGGGTGAAGTAAAACTGGAGGACTGTATGCAAGTGGAGGATTTTCCCGAATGGCTTGACCGACAAGAAATTG